>Ga0114992_100213_pt1 | contig 8810 bp, 8 predicted proteins | sample MSEELM_DM5_FD_89584 | JGI IMG/M metagenome (GOLD analysis project Ga0114992, IMG submission 89584) | Subsurface microbial communities from deep shales in West Virginia, USA - MSEEL M_DM5 | ecosystem: Environmental > Aquatic > Deep subsurface > Shale gas/oil reservoir > Produced water/Flow back ... | reverse complement strand
GGCCGTAGCTCCAGATGCCCAGCGTGCGCCCATGCAAGGTGCGCCCCAACGCGGAATCGCCCAGCGCCTGCCAGCGGCCTTGATGCAGGGCGCGCTGGTATTCGGTCAGGCGCCGGCTGGCGGACAGGATCAACGCCCAGGTCAACTCGGCCGGCGCGACCGGCGAGCCCACGCCCTCGGTGACCGCCACGCCAAACTCGGTGCAGGCCGCCACATCCACATGCGGGCCAATGCGGCCGGTCTGGCTGATCAGTTTCAACCGCGGCAGGCGCCGCAGCAACGTGGCGTCCACGCGGGTACGTTCGCGGATCAATACCAGCGCATCGGCTTCCACCAGCCGCTCGGCCCATTCGTTGGGATCGGTGGCCAGCGCGCCCAGCACCTGCACTTCATGGCCCTGCAGACGCTGCAGGCAGGGCAGGGCGCGCACGGCGCCCTGGTAATCGTCCGGCACCAGAATGCGCATCAGCGTGGCTTGGTCGGCAGCGGGAACGGGGTGACCACCTTGTCGCCGGTGGTGGCATCGCGGATCACCGACTGCCCCTTCTTTTCCACTTCCTCGATGCGCACGATGCTCTGCATGGGCAGGTGCAGCACCTTGGTGTTGCCGAACTCTTCGCGCAGGCGCTCTTCGGTGGGGTCGACCACCAACCCGTCATGCACGTCGAACACCAGCTCGCTGATCTGGTTGAAGCCCCACAGATGGCTGCCGGTGACGTGCTGGGCGTAGAGCTCGTACACCTTGCCGTGATTGAGGAAGGTGACTTTGTACAAGGGCTTGGACATGCGGCGATTATAGGCGCAGGGCAGGGCGCTAGAACCCGTGGCGCTTGCGCAGCCGCCGCGCGATCGCCGCGCGCACATACAACCCATAGACGATGCCGAACACGAAACCGGCAATGTGCGCCGACCACGCCACCATGCCGAAGGCCGGGCCGATATAGGCAAACACCACCTGCAGCACCGCCCACGCACCGATCAACAATGGCGCCGGCACGCGAATGAATTCCAGGAACACGCCCAGCGGCAGCACCACACCGAGCTTGGCGCCGGGAAACAGCGCCAGATAGGTGCCGATCAACGCCGACACCGCACCGGAGGCGCCGATGATCACCCGGTCCGGCGTGCCGATGGCGAAGATCGCCGCCAGGTTGGAGGCCGCGCCGCCCAGCAGGAACAGCAGCAACAGCCGCCAGGGCCCGAGGATGCGCTCGGCCGGCAACCCGAAGATCAGCAGGAACACCAGGTTCCCCAACAGGTGCGACCAGTCCGCGTGCAGGAACAGCGCGGTGAACAGGCGCAGCACGCTGCCGTCGCGCAAGGTGGCCCACCAGTCGCCGAGATTGGAGACGCCGCTGGACAGCGCGCCCCAGTCCAGCCACAGCGTATTGCGCGCCTCGGTCGGGCGGCTGATCGACCACAGATAGGCCAGCCAGACGGCCGCGAACAGCAGCGGCACCGCCCAGCGCGGCGCGGATTTCTTGCGGGAGGGGATCGAGACAAACATCGGAGTGGCACAATAGCGGGTTCACCGTCCTGAACCCACCCCTAACCTGACCGGGCTGATAACGCGCACTTCGTTATTGTTCGGTTAATCGTCGTGGTTATACTGCGTACGGCGTCGTATGTCGGGGGGGGGTCTCCGGCGCGCTCCAGGGCCATGTTGGCCACTGGGCGCGGGCGCTGTACCGACCACTGCAGTCTTTATTCCGGAGAGCAACAACTCATGTCTACCGCTTCCACTCTCAGCCGCGCCACCCTGCTGGCCGTTGGTATTGCCGGCGTGCTGGCCGTTGGCCAGGCACACGGTGCCGCCTTCCAGCTGAAGGAAAACAGCGCCAAGGGCCTCGGCCGCGCCTTCGCAGGTTCGGGCAGCGCCCCGGACGACGCATCGATCATCGCCAACAACCCGGCCGGCATGCGCCAGCTGGACGGCCGCCTGTTCCAGGCCGACGTCAGCGCCATCAGCTTCTCTGCCAAGTACCAGGGCGAAGGCGGCAGCTACGCCAACGGTGCGCCGATCTCCGGCGGCAACGGTGGCGACGCGGGCATGATCGCGCCGGTCCCGGCAGCGTATTTCCACGTGCCGTTCGGTGAAAACAACAACATGCACCTGGGTACGTCGCTGACCGTGCCGTTCGGCTTCAAGACCGAATACGACCGCGACTGGACCGGCCGCTACCACGGCACCAAGACCGAGCTGCAGGCGATCGACTTCAACGTCGCGTTCTCCTACGACGTGAACCCGTACGTGTCGTTCGGCGCCTCGGTGTTCGCCGAGCGTCTGGATATCGACCTGGGCAACGCGGTGGACTTCGGCAGCATCCTGGCCGCGCGTCGCGTACCAGGCTTCGCGCCGGGCAGCGCCGATGGCTATTCGCGCATCAAGGGCGACAGCACCGAAGTGGGCTTCACCCTCGGCGGCTTGTTCAGCATCGATGAGAACACCCACATCGGCTTCAGCTACCGCTCGGAAGTGGAGCACAAGATCACCGACGGCGACGCCGACTTCAGCGCATCCGGTACAGGTGGTACTGCCGCACTGGCCGTGCTCGCGCAGGCCGCACCGGGCACCTTCATCGACACCAAGGGCCGCGCCACCGTCAAGCTGCCCGCCAGCGCCACCGCCAGCTTCACCCACAACGTGAACGAGCAGTGGTCGATCATGGCCGACGTCACCCGCACCGCCTGGAGCAAGTTCGACCAGGTGACCGTGGACTTCGCCTCCAATCAGCCCAACAGCGTGCTGGACTTCTCCTACCGCGACACCACCTTCGCCTCGATCGGTGCCGACTACCGCATGAGCGAGACGCTGACCCTGCGTGGCGGTGTGGCGTATGACCAGACCCCGACCACCGCCGAGCACCGTGACGTGCGCGTGCCGGACGCGAGCCGCAAGTGGGTGTCGCTGGGTCTGAGCTGGCGTCCGTCGCAGCAGGCCGAGTACAACTTCGGCTACACGCACCTGTTCACCAGCGATCCGACCAGCGATACCACCACTGCCACCGGCAACGCGCTGGCCGGCAGCTACAAGGTGCACGGCGACGTGCTGGCCGCATCGATCAACTACAAGTTCTGATCGGCGCTGCTGCATGACGTACGAAAAACCCCGCTTCGGCGGGGTTTTTTGTTGGGCGCAGGTATCTCCATGGCATGGATTCGAGGTGCCGTGGCAAGCTGGCATCTGTGAACTGGCGGAGCGTAGGAAGTCGCCTAATGGATATTTCGCTTTGAGACGCGGCTGCGGATGCGCTGTAAAAGTCGATCAAAGCCCGAGCACTGTTTTCCTGGTTATGGCAGCAGTACATCGCGCTACGGCGTGGCAGATAGCGACGCGCGCACTGGCACGCACGGGAGCTTGGCGATGCAAATCCAGGGCTTACCCATGTCGGCGCGAAGATCCCGGCCGAAGGTTAGTGCAGCGCAACCGCACCGCCGACCTTGCGCGCATGCGCAACAGCCACTTTGCTTTTAAGGAACAGGCGAGTTGCGCGACCTCGCGTTGCAGCCAGTGATGCATCGTCGCTCCTGCATGTTGCCGCTGATTGCGGTGCGCCGCCGCGAGCATCAACACCACGACCAATGGCACGACCTCGTTCTGGACTCGCCGTTGCGCAGCGCGACGATCATCGACGCTGCTCAGACGCCGCTTGCGTGAGCGTGCCGCACCGGCACACAGGGCTGTGCAGCACAGCGACGACGTTGCTATGGTCCTGCGTATGGACCAACCCGACTTCATCCAGATCACCGACGATGCCGTTTCGCGCGACGACTGTGCGGCGATCGTGCAACGCATGCGCGACAGCCAGCAGCTCCAGCCGGGCCGCATCGGCAGCGGCGTGTTCCCCGACCTCAAGCACATCCGCGATCTGCGCATCAGCGGCCTGGCCGACTGGACGGCGGTGGAAAACCGCCTGCAACACGCCGTCTTCGAGGGCCTGCTCCGCTACCTGCGGCAGTATCCGCAGGCGTTGATTTCGCCATTGATGCTGCAGGTCACCACCGCAGACGGCACTCCGCATCGGTTGGTCGCCGAGGACATCGCGCAGATGAGCGATGCGGCCTTGAGCGACCTGGCGCGCACCTGCCTGCGCCCGGGCGCCATCAACCTGCAGTGGTATCTGGCCGACCAGGGCGGCTACCCGTACTGGCACTGCGAACTGTATCCGCGCGACGCCGGTGCCGAGACCCTGCACCGCCATTTGCTGTGGACGCTGTATCTCAACGAGGAGTTCGAACAGGGCGAGACCGAATTCCTGTTCCAGCAACGCAAGGCGCGTCCACGCACCGGCAGACTGCTGATCGCCCCCACCGCCTTCACCCACACCCACCGCGGCAACTGCCCGGTCGGCGGCGACAAGTTCATCGCCACCAGCTGGATTTTGTTTCAGTCCGCGCAGGCGCTTTACGGCGGGGAATAGGGAATCGGCAATGGAGAATCGCACCAGCAGACCTGCGCTGTTGCGGTGGCTATCGCCGTTGCGAATCCCGATTCCCCACTCCCGATTCCCCGCCCTAAAACAGCTGCCCCTGCGGCGAGTCCTTGACCGGTTTGGGCGGCGGTGCAGGGCGGCGGAATTGTTCGGTATCCAATGGCGGGGTGCGGCGGGTGTCGAAGCCGGCGCGGCGATGCGCCAGCGCGAAGCGGCGCGCCAGCAGGTCTGCGTACACGCCCTGGCCGCGCATGCGGGTGCCGAAGGTGCTGTCGTAGTCCTTGCCGCCGCGCAGCTGGGCGATGGTGCTCATCACGTGCTCGGCGCGCTGCGGGTGGTGGGTCTGTAGCCACTCGCGGAACAACGGCGCCACCTCGTGCGGCAGGCGCAGCAGCACGTAACCGGCACTGCGGGCGCCGGCATCGGCGGCGGCCTGCAGGATCGCTTCCAGCTCGTGATCGTTGATCCACGGGATCACCGGCGCGGCCATCACCCCGACCGGCACGCCGGCCTCGTGCAGGCTGCGCATCGCGCGCAGGCGCGCATGCGGCGCGGACGCACGCGGTTCCAGCCTGGCCGACAGATGCGGATCCAGCGTAGTCACCGAGAAGTGCACATTGACCAAGCGCGCGCGCGCCAGCGGGGCCAGCAAATCCAGATCCCGCGTGACCAGGGCGTTCTTGGTGATCAGCGTGAACGGGTGCCGCGCCTCCCACAGCACTTCGATCAATTGCCGGGTCAACCCGCGCTTGCGCTCGATCGGCTGGTAGGCGTCGGTGTTGATGCCCAGTGCGATCGGGCTGGGCACGTAACTGGGCCGCGCCAGTTCGCGGCGCAGCAGCTCCGGCGCATTGGTCTTGGCGAACAGCCGCGTTTCGAAATCCAGCCCCGGCGAGAGGTTGAGGTAGGCATGCGAGGGCCGGGCGAAACAGTAGCTGCAGCCATGCTCGCAGCCGCGATACGGATTGACCGACTGCGAGAACCCGATGTCCGGCGACTGGTTGCGGCTGATGATGCTGCGCACGGTCTCATCGGTGACCTGGGTGCGCAATGTGGGCGCAGCGAACTCGTCGCTGTCGTCCACGCGCCAGCCATCGTCCACCGCCTGCGGCGTGGTGACCTCGAACCGTCCGGGCAGATGGCCGGTCGCACCCCGGCCCTTGATCGCGCTTGCCATGCCGGCATGCTACGGCGGCCGCGTCTCACCTGCTGGGATCAGCCCGCTGCACGGATGAAGGTTCAGCCTTCGTGTTCGATGTGCTGCCTGCAATGTCTGAGTAGAGCGCTCGCCTCGGCAACGGGCACTGCAGCACGACGTTCGGTAGCCCCCATACCGAAAACAAGACGTGCCTTCGCTCATTGAGCCCTAATCCGCAGCTTTCCCGTGCATGTGCTACCAGGATCGCCAGGGCAGCAGCCGGCAGTCATCGCAGCACAGCGTGTGCGCCGTAGAATCCGCGCATGCTCGCACTTGCACAGGGCGCGTGGGATTGGCTGGCCGACATTCCCCACCTCAAAGCGCTCCTCTTCGCCGCCTACGTGCTGTATCTGCTGTGGATCGTCAGCTGGATCATCCTGCAGAAGCGCGAGCCGGTGGCCACGCTGAGCTGGGTGCTGTCGCTGGCCGCGCTGCCGTATCTGGGCCTGCTGATCTACTACTGGCTGGGCCCGCAAAAGGTCAAACGCCAGCGTCTGCGCCGCGGGCGGTCGCGTTCGGGCATGGAAAGCTACAGCAGCGTGTGTCCGCCCGATGCCGATTGCACCGAGCTGGCCAAGATCGCCCAATCCACCACCGGCCTGGCCCCAAGCAGCGCCACCGAAGCGCTGTGGCTGGTGGATGGCGCGTCCACCTATGCGGCGATCATCGAGGCGATCACGCGCGCGCGCGACCACATCCACCTGGAGTACTACATTTTCCAGCCCGACCGCAGCGGCATGCCGATCTGCGAGGCCTTGATGGAGCGCGCGCGGGCGGGGGTCAAGGTGCGGCTGTTGATGGATGCGGTCGGCTCCTCGGCGATGACCCGGCGCACCTTGCGCACGCTGCGTGCGGCCGGCGTGGAGACCGCCTGGTTCCATCCCACCCAGCTGCTCAAGCCGTTCAAGCGCCCGTGGTTGAACCTGCGCACGCACCGCAAGTTGATCGTTATCGACGGCCGCATCGCCTTCACCGGCGGCATCAATGTCACCGACGAAGAGAACGAACAGGTTCGCCCCGACACGTTTCGCGACCTGCATGTGCGTCTGCAGGGCCACGTGGTGCGCAGCCTGCAGCTGGTGTTCCTGGAGGACTGGCTCTACGCCACCCGCCAGGCCCAGGGCGCCTTCCATGGCCAACAACTGTGGCCGGAGGATGTGCCCACCCGCAAGCAGGGCAGCATCGATGCGCAGGTGCTGGTGTCCGGCCCCGATTCGTCCTGGGAAGCGATCCACCGGCTGATGGTGGCCGCCATCCACGAAGCCAGGCATCGGGTCTGGCTGGTCACGCCGTACTTCGTGCCGGGCGAGGCCGCGCGCATGGCGCTCACCTCTGCGGCGCTGGGCGGGCTGGACGTGCGCCTGCTGATCCCGCGCGTCAGCGATTCGCGCCTGGTCACCTATGCCGCGCGCTCGTATTTCGATGAACTGCTGGAGGCCGGCGTGCGTATCTACGAGTACGGCCCGCGCATGTTGCACACCAAGGCGCTGATCGCCGACGACGATGTCTGCATCGTCGGTAGCGCCAATTTCGACAGCCGCAGCTTCCGGCTGAACTTCGAGCTGTCGATGCTGTTCCGCGACCAGGCAGTAGCCGCCGAGCTCGCCGGCATGATCGGCACCGACATGGCCCAGGCACAGGAAGTGCGCTTCAACCTGCGCCGGCCGTTCTGGCGATCGCGCCTGCCGGAAGCCTTCGCGCGGCTGCTATCGCCGCTGCTCTGACCGCAGCGCCGCGCCCCACGTGGAACCACGCCGGGCGCAGCGCTACACTGCCGCCACTCAACGGGGAGCTCGTCATGCACTGGCTGTTTCTGCTTATGGCACTGGGTGCACTGGTGCTGGCCTTCAGCACGCCGCACGTGTGGTTGCTGGTCGTATCGCTGCTGGTGGCACTGCTGCTGTTGCTGCTGTGGACCCGCGGCTGGTTCGCCGCACGCATGGGCGATACCCAGCGCGACACCGGCAGCATGATCGACCCAGCCGAACTGCGCCGGCTGCGCGAACTTGCCGAAGCCCGCAAGGCCGCTGCACTGACGGCCGCGCGCGACGGCGAGCCGCAGGCCTGAGCAGCACGTGAGCACTCACCTCAGCGTCAACGTCAACAAGATCGCCGTACTGCGCAATTCGCGCGGCGGTCAGGACCCGGATGTAGTGCAGGCCGCGCGCAGCTGCATTGCAGCCGGCGCCCATGGCATCACCGTGCATCCGCGCCCGGACCAACGGCATATCCGCGCTGACGATGTCTACGCGCTCAGCACACTGACGCGCATGCATGGTGTGGAATTCAACATCGAAGGCAATCCGTTCGCGCCGCCGCGCGCTGGCTATCCGGGCTTGCTGGAACTCTGCCGGGCCACGCGGCCGCAACAGGTCACCCTGGTGCCGGATGGCGACGGCCAACTCACCTCCGACCATGGCGTGGATTTCGCCCGCGATGGCGCGCGGCTGGCGCCGTTGATTGCCGCCTTCAAGACTCTCGGCTGCCGCGTGAGCCTGTTCGTGGATGCCGGTAATCCGGAGATTGCGCAGGCGGCTGCGTTGGGTGCCGATCGCATCGAGCTGTACACCGGCCCGTACGCCGAGGCCCATCACCACGGCCAATCGCAACCGTCCCTGGCCCTGTTCGCCGATGCCGCCAGGCGTGCCCACGCGGCCGGCCTGGGCATCAATGCCGGCCACGATCTGTCCCAGCACAACCTGGCCGATTTCCTGGCCGGCGTTCCCGACGTCCTGGAGGTCTCGATCGGCCACGCCTTGGTCGGCGAGGCGCTGTATCAGGGCCTGGAACCGACCGTGCGCGCCTACTTGGCGATTATTGCGGGCGGCGCGACCACAGCCGCCTAGGCCCGGGTTTTAGCGAGCCGCGCGCAGTCCACGCAACATGCAGCTGCGCGTCCGTCATGGACGCGCAGCTGCGGAACTTACTGCACGAAACTGATCCGGCTGACCTGCGCGTTCTTGGCCGCCGCCAGCACCTTGGCCAGCACCGCGTACTGCGCGTCGGGGCTGGCAGTGATGCGCAATTCCGGCTGTTGCTGGCCGCTTGCCACCTGCATTTCTTCGCTCAAGCGGGCCTGCAGTTGCTGCAGCGGCAATGGGCTGGCGTTCCAGAATACCTGGCCGTCGGCATCCAGCCGTAAGGCGATTGGTTCGGGCGGCGCGGCCTGCACCAACTGT
>Ga0114992_100212_pt1 | contig 8814 bp, 6 predicted proteins | sample MSEELM_DM5_FD_89584 | JGI IMG/M metagenome (GOLD analysis project Ga0114992, IMG submission 89584) | Subsurface microbial communities from deep shales in West Virginia, USA - MSEEL M_DM5 | ecosystem: Environmental > Aquatic > Deep subsurface > Shale gas/oil reservoir > Produced water/Flow back ... | reverse complement strand
GTTGGGGCCGAGCATGCAGCCGCCCAGCAGCAGTGAGGCCAGCGCTGCCGCCAGCGGCATGCGCGCCAGGCGCAGGGAATCAGTGCATTGCAAGGTGCGTCCCCTTGGGTAACGGCTTGAGCAAAAAGGCCAGCGGAATCGTGCAGACCACGATCACGCCAAAGATCCAGAACAGGTCGCTATAGGTCATCACCAGCGCCTGCTGTTGCACCAGGCGCGCAAGTTGGGCAACCGCGCGAATCGCCGCCTCGCCACCGGCGCTGCCCTGCATCTGCGCGTTCAACCCGGCCAGGAAATCCTGCGCGCGGCTGGCGTTTGCAGTGACGGCGCTGCCGATGGTCTCGGTGTGGAAGGTCATGCGCCGCTCCTGGAAGGTGGAGATCAGCGCCAGTCCCACCGAGCCGCCGAGGTTGCGGCCGGCGTTGAACAGGCCCGACGCATCGCCGGCCAGCTCGGGCGGCACCGAGGAAATGGCCGCCTGGTTGAGCGACATCATCGCCAGCGCCAGGCCGCAGCCCTGCAACAACTGCCCGGCGACAAAATGCATGCCCACGGTGTCGGCGGTCAGCGACAGGTTGACGAAGCATGCCGCGGCAAAACACAGCAGCCCGGCGATCACCAGGATGCGCACGTCCACCACCTCCAGCAGCTTGGGCATCATCGGCATCAACAGCACCGTGGGCAGGCCGGAGAGCAGCAACACATAGCCGGCCTGTTCGGTGTTGTAGCCGGAAATCACCGAGAGGAACTGCGGGATCATGTACATGACCCCGAACAGGATCATGCCTACCGCCATGATCATGATGAACACCGCGCCGAAGCTGCGATGCAGCAGCAGCGACAACCGGATCACCGGTGCACGCTGACGAAACTGCGAGATCACCAGCGCCAAAAATCCACTCAGCGCGAATACGCTGAGCGTGTTGATTTCGCTGGATTCGAACCAGCGCTCGCGCTGGCCTTCTTCCAGCACCACGGTGAGCCCGCCCAGGCCGGCGGTGAGCCCGTAGATGCCCAGCCAGTCCGCATCCAGCAGGCCGGCCCAGTTGCCTTTTTCGTGCTTGAGCCCGAGCAGCAACAGCGCCACCAGGCCCACGCAGATCGGCACGTTGATGAAAAACGCGTAGTGCCAGCTGACGTTTTCGGTGAGCCAGCCACCGAGCAGCGGGCCGATCACCGGGCCCATGATCACGGTCATGCCGAACAAGGCGGTGCCCATGGTCTGCTGGCTGGGCGGCAAGCGTGTGGCGACAATGGTCAGCGCGGTAGGGATCAACGCACCGCCGGCCAGGCCCTGGCCCACGCGGCCGATGATCATCATGGTCAGCGAGGTGGACAGCCCGCAGACCACCGAGAAAGCAGTAAACATCACCGCGCAGATCAGCAGGAAGTTACGCAGGCCCAGCGTGCGCACGAACCAGCCGGTGAGCGGAATCATGATGATTTCCGCCACCAGGTAGGCGGTGGAGATCCAGGTGCCCTCGGTGCCGCTGGCGCCCACTTCGCCCTGGATGGTGGGCAGTGCGGCGTTGACGATGGAGATGTCCAGCGTCGCCATGAACGAGCCGATGGTGCCGGCCAGTACCGCCAGCCACGCGCCCGGTTCGGCTTTCTCGCGTCCGGCGCTGCCGCCGGCACGCTCGCCGGTGGCCGCCGCGGCATTCATCGCGCGCGCTCCTGCGCCTGCACGCGGTCCGATTCCTCCTCGGCGCGCTGCTTGGCGTCCTTGGCCGAGCGGGTATCCACGGTGACCTCCACCGACATGCCAGGCACCAGCACCTTGCGCGCTTCCTCACCGGCCAGCACGCGGATGCGCACCGGCACGCGCTGCACCACCTTGGTGAAGTTGCCGGTGGCGTTCTCCGGCGGCAACAGCGCGAACTGCGAGCCGGTGCCGGGCGACAGGCTTTCCACCTTGCCGTGCAGCTTCACGCCCGACAGCGCGTCGACCTCGATCTCGGCTGGCTGGCCGGGGCGCATCAGGCCGACCTGGGTTTCCTTGAAGTTGGCCACCAGGTACAGCGACTGCTGCGGCACGATGGTCATGGTGCGGGTGCCGGCGGCCAGGAACTGCCCCACCTGCACGGTCTTGTCGCCCACCCGGCCGTGGATACGGCTGGTCAGGCGGGTGTCTTCCACCGCCACGCGCGCCTGGTCGGCATCGGCGGTGGCCTGCTTCACCCCGGCCTTGGCCTGCTCCAGCTGGGCGCTGCTGGCCTGGATCTGGCTCTGCGCCCCCTTGGCCTGCGCCTGTGCGGCCTCGTACTGGGCGCGGGCGCGCTCCAGATCGTGCTGCAGGCTTTCCTGGTGTTCGTGGGTGTCGGCGCCGGAGGCGGCCAGCGGCGCGAAGCGCTTCACCTCGGCCTGGGCAAAGCGCAGGCTTGCCGCGGCCGAGGCCACCTGGGTGCGCGCCTGCACCAGCGACGATTCCTGCGCGGCCACATTGGCGGTGGCGGCGGCGATGTCGGCTTCGCGCGCGGCGATTGCGGCTTCGGCCTGTTGCAGCGTGGCCTGGTAGGTGCGGTCGTCGATCTGCAGCAGGGGCTGGCCGGCGTCGACAATCTGGTTGTCGCCCACCATCACCTGAGTGACATAGCCGCTGACGCGCGGAGCCACCGCCACCGAGTCCGCCTGCAGGTAGGCGTTGTTGGTGTCCTGCATGTAGCGGCCCTTGATCAGGTAGTAGGCCAGCCAGATCACCAGCAGCACCACCACCAGCACGCCGACGATGATCAGCGTCCACTTCACCTTGGGATTCTTCAGCGGCGAGGGCTTCTTGGCGTCGTCGTCGCGGGACGCATTGCCCTGCCCGTCCGCTGCTGTGGACTGGCCATCGGTGGACTGCTGATCGTGGTTGCTCAAAGGGGGCGTCCTGTGTCGTGGGCTGGGCGCGCGCGCTGGCATGCCCGCATCAACGGGCCCGGCGAGGCGGCGCAACCATACAATTATTTGAACCGCCCAGTACAGATTGCGTGATGACCCGGTCAGCCCCCGCTGTGACTCATTGGCACTTTATTAGTCCTGCCCTCGCACGGGCCGCACAGGGCATGTGAGAGAGCCCGCGTCAGCGACCCGTCTTGATCTCGGTCCACAGCCGCGTGTACAGGCGGTCCACCTCGGGTGGATTGATCGCGTAAGTGAACATCCGGGCGGTCACCTCCGGCGGCGGGTAGATGGTGGGGTCGTTGCGGATGGCCGCATCCACCAGCGGCGTGGCGGCGCTGACCGGATTGGCGTAGTGGATGAAATTGCTGTTGGCGGCCGCCACCTTGGGCGTCAGCAGATAATTGATGAAGGCGTAAGCGTTTTCCGGGTGTTTGGCATCCTTGGGGATCGCCAGCATGTCGAACCACTGCGGCGCGCCTTCCTTCGGGATGGAATACGCCACCTTGACGGTGTTGCCGGCTTCGGCCGCGCGGTCGCGGGCCTGGATGATGTCGCCCGACCAGCCCACCGCCAGGCAGGTGTTGCCATTGGCCAGCGAGGTCACGTACTGGCTGGAGTGGAAGTTCTGCACGTAGGGGCGGATGGTCTTGATCAGCGCGGCGGCTTTTTCGATCTCGGCCGGCGCGGTGCTGTGCGGGTCCAGGCCCAGGTAGTTCAGCGCGATCGGAATCATGTCCGAGGGCGTATCGAGAATGGTGACCCCGCAGTCCTTGAGCTTGGACAGGTTCTCCGGCTTGAAGATCAGGTCCCAACTGTTGGCGATCTCGGTGCTGCCAAACGCTGCCTTCAGCTTGTCGACGTTGTAGCCGATGCCGGTGGTGCCGATCATGTACGGCACGCCATAGGTGTTGCCGGGGTCCTGCGCGGCGATGCGGCGCATGATGCCCGGGTCGAGATTGGCCAGGTTCGGAATCTTGCTTTTATCCAGCGGCAGGAACACGCCGGCCTGGATCTGGCGGCCAAAGAAGTTGAGCGTGGGCACCACCACGTCGTAGTCGCTGCCACCGGCGAGCAGTTTGGTTTCCACCATTTCGTCGCTGTCGAACACGTCGTAGGTGACCTTGATCCCGGTGCTCTTTTCGAACGCGGGGATGGTGTCTTCGGCGATGTAGTCGGAGTAGTTGTAGACGTTGAGCACCTTGGCCTGTGCATCGGCCTTGCCCGGGGCGCCACCGCCGCCACAGCCGGACAACAGGGTGATGGACAGGGTCAGGGCGAGCAGTCGCAGCGTCATGTGGATCTCCAGGGCAGCGCGGTGGGGCGGCCCGGCATCGCGGCCGGTCTGCGCCCAGCCTACCCACCGCGTCCGGGTTTGCACAGCGTGCGGCCTCTGGGCGGCGGTGGACGGCTGCGATGCGCGGCAGCGTCGGAGACGGCAAAGCTCACTGCGGCGGTGGCGCTCGCTGCGTCGTGGCTGCGCAGCTCGGCGGCGAGAGGCCTGCCGCCGCGCTTACTTGCCCAACGCCTGCGCGGTGTCGTCCAGCGCGGCCCAGGTTTTGTCGAACAGCTCATCGACCTGTTCGCAGGTGATGATCAACGGCGGCGACAGCAGCATGGCGTCGTAAGTGGCCCGCAGGATCAGCCCGCGCCGCAGGGCAAAGTCGCGGCACAGCGCGCCTACGCGGCCGCGCTCCGGAAAGTACACACCACGGCGGCGCTTGTCGGGCACCAGCTCCAGCGCACCGACCAGCCCGGCGATGCGCGCCTCGCCCACCAGACGGTGCGCGCCCAGTTCGGCCCAGCGCTGCGCCAGGTACGGCGCAATCTGCGTGCGTGCGGTGTCCACGATGCCCTCGTCCTGCAGTAGCCGCAGGTTTTCAAGCGCGACCGCAGCGCATACCGGATGCCCGGCATAGGTACCGCCGTGCGCCAGTTCACCGCCCTGACGCTTGAGCACACCGGCCACGCGGTCGTTGAACATCGCCGCAGCCAGCGGGATGTAGCCGGAAGTGATGCCCTTGGCCAGGGTCATCACATCGGGCTGGAAACCGAAATACTCCGCGCCGAACCAGGCACCGGTGCGGCCGAACCCGCAGATCACCTCGTCGGCCACCAGCAGTACGTCGTAGCGCCGGCAGATGCGTTCGATTTCCGGCCAGTAGCTGCGCGGTGGGATGTAGACCCCGATCGCGCCCATGATCGGCTCACCGATAAAGGCCGCCACGGTGTCGGGCCCCAACTGCAGGATCTTCTCTTCCAGACGGCGCGCAGCGAGCAGACCGTAGTCGTCCGGGTCCATCTCGCCACCCTCGCCAAAATGATTGGGTGGCGCGATGTGCTCGATCCCCGGAATCGGCAACCCGCCTTGCCGATGCATCCCGCGCATCCCGCCCAGACTGGCCCCGCCCATGGTGGTGCCGTGGTAGCCATCGTGGCGGCCGATGAAGATGTGCTTCTGCGGCTGCCCCTGCACCGCCCAGAAATGCCGCACCAGCCGCAGGATGGTGTCGTTGGCCTCCGAGCCGGAATTGGCAAAGAACGCATGATTCAAATCGCCCGGCGCCAGCTCCGCCAACTTGGCAGCCAGGTGCACGGTGGGCTCGGTGGTGCATTGAAAGAAGCTGTTGTAGTACGCCAACTGCTCCATCTGCCGCGCCGCCGCCTGCGCAAGCTCGGCCCGCCCATAGCCCACGTTGACGCACCACAGCCCGGCAAACGCATCCAGCAACTTGTTGCCATCCGCATCCCACACATACACCCCCTCGCCCCGCGTCAGGATGCGCGTGCCCTTGGAGGCCAGTGCCGCGTTGTCATTGAACGGATGCAGATGATGCGCAGCATCGAGTTGCTGCAGGGACCTGAGCACAGAAGGATCCACGACCCGCTCCGACATGAGAAACAACGAGCATACCCGCGCACTGTTGCCATGCCGTGGATGGAGCGCACAGGCATGCATAGCGACACAAGAACTACCTAGCCTAGCCTAGCCTTGCCTTGCTTTGCTCTGTGCCGCTGCTGCGCTCTGCTTGCTCTGCTTTGCACGGCTCTGCGCTTTGCCCTGCCCTGCTCACGCTCTTCCGGGGCCCCATACCGCAGCGGCAAGGCTGGCAGATACAACCCGCAGGGCGGCGCGCAGGGATGCGCGACGTTTTTGTAAGGGACATGGATGTCCCTCACAAAAATTTCTGCCGGACTTGCGCACCCGTCGCGCGCAGCGCGTCGGGCGCGAGGACGGAGTGTGTTTCTTTGGTTACCTTTCTTTGCACAAGCAAAGAAAGTAACTCGCGCCCGAAGGGCGTGAAAGCCCTGCTTCCTGTTTCATCTTGCATCAAGGAAACACACAGCCGCGAGGAGCCCGTACAAAAACACAAAAACTGCACTCACCTCACCCCACCAAACAACCGGTCAACCGGTCAACCGGTCAACCGGTCAACCAACCTCACACATTCAACAACAAGAACTCCCGCTCCCACGAACTGATCACGCGGAAAAACGTCTCGTATTCTTTCCGCTTCACAGAAATATAGGCCCGCACAAACCGCGGCCCCAACATCTCCTTCAACGCCTCACACCCCTCCAACTCATCCAACGCCTCCCCCAACGACCGCGGCAAATCGTAGCCCTGCTCCTTGCCGTTGCTGCTGATCGGCGCGGTCGGCTCCAGCTTCTCGCGGATGCCCAGGAGCCCGCATGCCAAAGTCGCTGCCATCGCCAGGTACGGGTTGGCATCGGAGCCTGCAAACCGGCTCTCCACCCGCATGTTCTGCGGCGCATCGATCGGCACCCGCAACCCGCAGGTGCGGTTGTCGAAGCCCCACAGCACATTGCTTGGCGAGACCTCGCCGAACATCAGCCGCCGGTACGAATTGACGTTGGGCGCCAGCAGCCCCATCGCCATCGGAATGTATTTCTGCAGCCCGCCCAGATAATGCGCAAAGGTGTCGCTGAAGCCGCCCTCGCGCTTGCCGCTGAACACGTTCTTGCCGGTGCCGGCATGCAACAGGCTCTGATGGATATGCATCGCACTGCCGGGCTCGGTCTCCATCGGTTTGGCCAGGAAGGTGGCATACACGCCGTGCCGCAGCGCCGCCTCGCGCATGGTGCGTTTGAACAGGAACACCTGGTCGGCGCGCGACAACGCATCGGCGTGGGTGAAATTGACTTCCAGCTGCGCGGCGCCGGATTCGTGGATCAAGGTATCCACGTCCAGCTCCATCGCATCGCAATAGTCGTACATCAGATCCAGGATCGGGTCGAACTCGTTCACCGCATCGATCGAATACGACTGCCGTGCGGTTTCCGGGCGCCCGGAGCGCCCTGCCGGCGGCAGCAGCGGAAAATCCGGGTCGGTGTTTTTCTGCACCAGAAAAAATTCCAGTTCCGGCGCCACCACCGGCTGCAACTTGACCTCGGCATAGGCCTCGAGCACGCGGCGCAGCACGTTGCGCGGCGCCAGTTCGTGCGGCTGCCCGTCCTTGGTGTAGCAATCGTGGATGACCTGCGCGGTGGGATCGGCGGCCCACGGCACCATGCGCACGGTGGAGGCATCCGGGCGCAGGTGCATGTCCGAATCCGATGGCGAGGTCAGCGCGTAGTAATCGTCCGGAAAATCGCCGGTGACCGTGGTGGCGAAGATGCCTTCGGGCAGGCGCGTGCCGTAGTCATGGGAGAACTTGTCGGCTGGAATGATCTTGCCGCGCGCATTGCCGGTGATGTCTGGCACCAGGCACTCCACTTCGGTGATGTGGCGCTCCTTGAGCCACCGGCGCAGCGCGCTCTCCGGCTGCTTGGGCGTGGACTTGCGCGAACGTGTACGGATCGACATGCGAGCTCACTTTCCGCGCTGGGCGGCGTACTGGCGACAGGCCTCGCCAAAGGCCTGGAAGATGGCACGGTAGAACGGATGCTGTGTGACACGCCACTCCGGATGCCACTGCACCGCAAGCAGAAACCCCGGGCCAGGGCCGCGAAAGGCCTCGATCAGGCCGTCCGGCGCGGTGGCTTCCACCAGCAGCCCCGCGGCCAGCGTGGCGATGCCTTGCCCATGCAGCGAGTTCACCTGCACCTGCGCGGTGTCGCTCATGCCGGCCAGCCAACCGCCCGGCTGCAGCTGCACCGGATGCGCGGGGCCGTATTGGATGTCCAGCGGCGCGCTGCGGTCTTCGCGATGGTCCGCCAGGCCCGGCACTTCGTGCACGCGCTGGTGCAGGCGCCCGCCGAGCGCGACGTTGACCTCCTGCAGCCCGCGGCAGATGGCCAGCACCGGCAGGCCGCGCGCCAGTGCCTGCGGGATCAACGCCAAGCTGGTGGCATCGCGCGCGGGATCGTGCGGGTTGCCCTCCCAACTGGGTTCGTCGCTGTAGTGATGCGGTTCCACATTGCTGACCGCCCCGGTCAACAGCAGGCCGTCGAGCCGCTGCAGCCAGGCGCCGGCATCCAGCGGCGGTTGCAGGCTGGGCAACAGCACCGGCTGTGCACCGGCCGCTTCCACCACCGCGCGCACGTACTTCTCGCCCGCTGCCAGGAACGGATGCGGCCCGTGCAGGCTGCGGTCGGTCGGCAACCCGACCAGGGGAACCATGGTCATCAACGCACTCCGCTGGCGGTCCTTAGAACTTAGCGCGCCGCCCGGTGCATTGCCACCGCGCGCACGCAACTCCTGCGCCTGCTCACGCCTGCTTTGCTACGCTGGCCCGCGATTCCACAGGTGTGGCCCATGGCAACCGAAACCCGTGTCGCGTCCCTGCCCAGCACCGATGCCGCCGCCCTGGCCGCGATCGAGGGCTGTGCGCTGGTGGACCTGCTGCTGCCCGATACCAACGGCGTGTTGCGCGGCAAGCGTGTCACCCGAGAGGCGCTCGACAAGGTCTACCGCGACGGCGTGTGCCTGCCGATGTCGCTGATCGCCACCGACATCACCGGCAATAC
>Ga0114992_100211_pt1 | contig 8875 bp, 4 predicted proteins | sample MSEELM_DM5_FD_89584 | JGI IMG/M metagenome (GOLD analysis project Ga0114992, IMG submission 89584) | Subsurface microbial communities from deep shales in West Virginia, USA - MSEEL M_DM5 | ecosystem: Environmental > Aquatic > Deep subsurface > Shale gas/oil reservoir > Produced water/Flow back ... | reverse complement strand
GGCGCGGAAGGACTGGTTCTCGCTGCGCATGAAGGACGAGGACGCGGCCGAGGCGATCGAGCGCGCCCAGAAGCAGATCGAGGCGCACAAGGCCGAGTTCGAGAAGCGCTTCGCCGACAAGCGCGCCAAGATCACCCAGGGCGACGACCTCGCCCCGGGCGTGCTGAAGATGGTCAAGGTGTTCCTGGCAGTGAAGCGCCGCATCCAGCCAGGCGACAAGATGGCAGGCCGCCACGGCAACAAGGGTGTGGTCTCCAACGTCGTGCCTGTCGAGGACATGCCGTACATGGCCACCGGCGAGCCGGTCGACATCGTGCTGAACCCGCTGGGCGTGCCGTCGCGTATGAACATCGGCCAGATCCTGGAAGTGCATCTGGGCTGGGCAGCCAAGGGCCTGGGTCGCAAGATCCAGCGCATGCTGGAAGCCCAGACCGCAGTCAGCGAGCTGCGCAAGTTCCTCGACGACATCTACAACCACGACAGCGCGATCAATGCCGAGCGCGTGGACCTGTCGCAGTTCAGCGATGAGGAATTGCTCAACCTGGGCAAGAACCTGATCGATGGCGTGCCGATGGCCACCCCGGTGTTCGACGGTGCCAGCGAAGCGGAGATCAAGCGCATGCTGGAACTGGCCGAACTGCCGCAGAGCGGTCAGACCCAGCTGTACGACGGTCGTACCGGCGAAGCGTTCGATCGCAAGACCACGGTTGGCTACATGCATTACCTGAAGTTGAACCACTTGGTCGACGACAAGATGCATGCCCGCTCGACCGGCCCGTACTCGCTCGTTACCCAGCAGCCGCTGGGCGGCAAGGCGCAGTTCGGTGGTCAGCGCTTCGGTGAGATGGAAGTCTGGGCGCTGGAAGCCTACGGCGCGGCCTACACCTTGCAGGAAATGCTGACGGTGAAGTCCGACGACGTGCAGGGCCGCAACCAGATGTACAAGAACATCGTCGATGGTGAGCACGAGATGGTCGCGGGCATGCCTGAATCCTTCAACGTGTTGGTGAAGGAAATCCGCTCGCTGGCGATCAACATGGAACTGGAAGAGTGATCGGACAGGACCCGGGGGCCGCCACGCGGCGCCCGGTGTCCTCCCGCATGACCGCCTGTTTCATCTCAGATACGAAATTCCTCCGACCCGGAGATATCAAATGAAAGACCTGCTCAATCTCTTCAATCAGCAGCGCCAGACGCTGGATTTCGACGCGATCAAGATCGCGCTGGCGTCGCCGGACCTGATTCGTTCGTGGTCCTACGGCGAAGTGAAGAAGCCCGAAACCATCAACTACCGGACCTTCAAGCCCGAGCGTGACGGCCTGTTCTGCGCCGCCATCTTCGGACCGATCAAGGACTACGAGTGCCTGTGCGGCAAGTACAAGCGCATGAAGCACCGTGGCGTGGTCTGCGAAAAGTGCGGCACCGAAGTCACCCTGGCCAAGGTGCGTCGCGAGCGCATGGGTCACATCGACCTGGCCTCGCCGGTCGCGCACATCTGGTTCCTCAAGTCGCTGCCGTCGCGCATCGGCCTGATGCTGTACATGACCCTGCGTGACATCGAGCGCGTGCTGTACTTCGAAGCCTATGTCGTCACCGAGCCGGGCCTGACCCCGCTCGAGCGCCGCCAGCTGCTGACCGAAGAGCAGTACCTGACCGCACGCCAGGAGTACAACGACGACTTCGACGCCGCCATGGGCGCCGAGGCCGTGTACGAGCTGCTGCGCACGATCGACCTGCAGTCGGAAATGACCCGTCTGCGCGAAGAAATCGCCAGCACCGGTTCGGAAACCAAGCTCAAGCGTCTCACCAAGCGCATCAAACTGATCGAAGCCTTCCTGGAGTCGGGTAACCGTCCGGAGTGGATGGTCATGACCGTGTTGCCCGTGCTGCCGCCGGACCTGCGTCCGCTGGTGCCGCTGGATGGTGGCCGCTTCGCGACCTCGGATCTGAACGATCTGTACCGCCGCGTGATCAACCGCAACAACCGTCTGCGCCGCCTGCTGGAGCTCAACGCTCCGGACATCATCGTGCGCAACGAAAAGCGCATGCTGCAGGAATCGGTGGATGCGCTGCTGGACAACGGCCGGCGCGGTCGTGCGATCACCGGCACCAACAAGCGTCCGCTGAAGTCGCTGGCCGACATGATCAAGGGCAAGCAGGGCCGGTTCCGTCAGAACCTGCTCGGCAAGCGCGTGGACTACTCTGGTCGTTCGGTCATCACCGTCGGTCCGTACCTCAAGCTGCACCAGTGCGGCCTGCCGAAGAAGATGGCGCTGGAGCTGTTCAAGCCGTTCGTGTTCGCCAAGCTGCAGCGTCGCGGCCTGGCCACCACCATCAAGGCCGCCAAGAAGCTGGTCGAGCGCGAAGAAGCCGAAGTCTGGGACATCCTGGAAGAGGTGATCCGCGAGCATCCGGTGCTGCTGAACCGTGCGCCGACCCTGCACCGTCTGGGCATCCAGGCGTTCGAGCCGGTGTTGATCGAAGGCAAGGCCATCCAGCTGCATCCGCTGGTCTGCACCGCGTTCAACGCCGACTTCGACGGTGACCAGATGGCCGTCCACGTGCCGCTCTCGCTGGAAGCCCAGCTGGAAGCGCGTGCGCTGATGATGTCCACCAACAACATCCTGTCGCCGGCCAACGGCGAGCCGATCATCGTGCCGTCGCAGGACGTGGTGTTGGGCCTGTACTACATGAGCCGCGCCCTGGAGAACAAGAAGGGCGAGGGCATGGTGTTTGCCAACACCAGCGAAGTGAAGCGCGCCTACGACAACCGCGTGGTGGAACTGCACGCCAAGGTCAAGGTCCGCATCACCCAGGTGGACGTCGACACCGTTGATGGCAAGCGCACCAGCGGCACCTCGATCGTGGATACCACGGTCGGTCGTGCGCTGCTGAGCGAAATCCTGCCCGAAGGCCTGCCGTTCCAGCTGGCCAACACCGAGATGACCAAGAAGAACATCTCGCGTCTGATCAACTCCAGCTACCGTCTGCTGGGCTTGAAGGACACGGTCGTGTTCGCCGACAAGCTGATGTACACCGGCTATGCCTACGCAACCCGCGCAGGCGTGTCGATCGGCATCGACGACATGCTGATTCCGGACGAGAAGAAGGGCATCCTCACCGAGGCAGAAGCCGAAGTGCTGGAAATCCAGGAGCAGTACCAGTCCGGTCTGGTCACCGCCGGCGAGCGCTACAACAAGGTCGTGGACATCTGGTCGCGTACCAGCGAGCGCATCGCCAAGGCGATGATGGACACCATCGGTACCGAGAAGGTCGAAAATGCCAAGGGCGAAACCATCGACCAGAAGTCGATGAACTCGCTCTACATCATGGCCGACTCCGGTGCGCGTGGTAGCCAGGCGCAGATCCGTCAGCTGGCCGGTATGCGCGGCCTGATGGCGCGTCCGGACGGCTCGATCATCGAGACGCCCATCAAGGCGAACTTCCGCGAAGGCCTGAACGTGCAGGAGTACTTCAACTCCACCCACGGTGCCCGTAAGGGTCTGGCCGATACCGCGTTGAAGACGGCGAACTCGGGTTACCTGACCCGTCGTCTGGTCGACGTGGCGCAGGACGTGGTGATCACCGAAGTCGATTGCGGCACCACCGAGGGGTTGATCATGACCCCGATCGTGGAAGGCGGCGACGTGGTGGAGCCGTTGAAGGAGCGCGTGCTGGGCCGTGTCGTGGCCGAGGACGTGTACCTGCCGGGCAACGACGAAGAACCGATCGTCACCCGCAACACGCTGCTCGACGAAGCCTGGGTTGCCAAGCTGGAAGACGCCAGCGTGCAGTCGGTGAAGGTGCGTTCGACCATCAGCTGCGAATCCTCGTTCGGCGTGTGCGCACGCTGCTACGGCCGCGATCTCGCACGTGGTCACCAGGTCAACATCGGCGAAGCGGTCGGCGTCATCGCCGCGCAGTCGATCGGTGAGCCGGGTACCCAGCTGACCATGCGTACGTTCCACATCGGTGGTGCGGCATCGCGTGCGGCTGCGGTGGACAACATCACCGTCAAGACCACCGGTTCGGTGAAGTTCAACAACCTCAAGTCGGTGGCGCATGCCAGCGGCGCACTGGTTGCGGTCTCGCGTTCGGGCGAACTGTCCGTGCTCGATGGCCATGGCCGTGAGCGTGAGCGCTACAAGCTGCCCTACGGTGCCACCATCACCGCCAAGGATGGTGATGCAGTCAAGGCCGGTCAGGCCGTGGCCAATTGGGATCCGCATAACCACCCGATCGTGTCGGAAGTGGCCGGTTTCATTCGCTTCATCGACTTCGTCGACGGCGTCACCGTCATCGAGAAGACCGACGAACTGACTGGTCTGGCGTCGCGCGAAATCACCGACCCGAAGCGTCGTGGTGCCCAGGCCAAGGAGCTGCGCCCGATCGTGCGCATCGTTGATGCCAAGGGCAATGATCTGACCATTCCGAACACGGATCTGCCGGCGCAGTACCTGCTGCCGCCGCGCTCGATCGTCAACCTGCAGGACGGCGCCGCCGTCGGCGTGGGCGACGTGGTGGCGAAGATCCCGCAGGAAGCGTCGAAGACCCGCGACATCACCGGTGGTCTGCCGCGCGTGGCCGATCTGTTCGAAGCACGCAAGCCGAAGGATCCTGCGATCCTGGCCGAGCGCTCGGGCATCATCAGCTTCGGTAAGGACACCAAGGGCAAGCAGCGTCTGATCATCAAGGACACCGATGGCAGCGAACACGAAGAGCTGATCCCCAAGTACCGCCAGATCATCGTGTTCGAAGGCGAGCACGTGACCAAGGGCGAGACCGTGGTGGACGGCGAGCCGAGCCCGCAGGACATCCTGCGTCTGCTGGGTGTCGAGCCGCTGGCCGCGTATCTGGTCAAGGAAATCCAGGACGTGTACCGCCTGCAGGGCGTGAAGATCAACGACAAGCACATCGAGGTGATCACTCGCCAGATGCTGCGCAAGGTCGAGATCACCGATCAGGGCAACAGCAAGTTCCTCAACGGCGAGCAGGTCGAGCGTCAGCGCGTCATCGAGGAAAATGCTCGCCTGGTCACGCGCAACGAGCTGCCGGCCAAGTACGACCCGGTGCTGCTGGGTATCACCAAGGCCTCGCTGGCCACCGAGTCGTTCATCTCGGCGGCGTCGTTCCAGGAGACCACACGCGTGTTGACCGAGGCTGCCGTCCGCGGCACCCGCGACAACCTGCGCGGTCTGAAGGAAAACGTCATCGTGGGTCGTCTGATTCCGGCCGGTACCGGTCTGGCGTATCACGCCGGTCGTCGCAAGGCATCGGGTCTGACCGACTCGGAGATGGAAACGCTGTCCGGCAAGCCGGCAGTGGCTGAACCGGTCGCGACCGTGGCCGACGCTGGTGCGGACGAGGAGTAAGCGCTCCGACGGCGGCCGCAAGGCCGCCGGTAGCCAAGCGAAAAGGAGGGCAGGAGGCCCTCCGTTTTCCGGCCTTTGGATGGGCCAGCAGGGTTAGATTTCCGTGAAGTTGACGGAGTTTCGTCCTGCCAGCTATACTTCCCTGTCTCGGCGGGCCGTTATTCGGCCTGCCTTCGTTTTCATGCAAGGCCGTTTTTTGGCCTCCAATCAGAAGAATCGACTGATGGCAACGATTAATCAGCTGGTCCGCAAGCCTCGGCAGGCGACCACCTACAAGAGTGCCTCCCCGGCACTGGACAAGTGTCCGCAGCGCCGTGGCGTTTGCACACGCGTCTATACCACAACCCCGAAGAAGCCGAACTCGGCCCTTCGTAAGGTCGCCAAGGTGCGCCTGACGAACCAGGAAGAGGTCATCAGCTACATCGGTGGTGAAGGCCACAACCTGCAGGAGCACTCCGTGGTCCTGATTCGTGGTGGTCGCGTCAAGGATCTTCCCGGTGTGCGTTATCACACCGTCCGTGGTTCGCTGGACGCCGCCGGCGTCGCAAAGCGCCGTCAAGGTCGTTCCAAGTACGGCGCCAAGCGCCCGAAGAGCTAAGGAAATACACCAATGTCCCGTAAAGGTTCTACTCCGCAGCGCACCGTCCTGCCTGATCCAAAGCATGGCAGCGAAACCATTGCCCGCTTCATCAATATGGTGATGCAAAGTGGCAAGAAGTCGGTTGCTGAGAAAATTGTCTATGGCGCAATGGACGTCATTGGCGAAAAGAATCCGAATGCCGTCGAGCTGGTGCAGAAAGCACTGGACAACGTGGCCCCGGCTGTCGAAGTCAAATCGCGTCGCGTCGGTGGTGCTACCTATCAGGTGCCCGTCGAAGTGCGCTCCTCCCGTCGTATGGCGCTGGCAATGCGCTGGTTGATCGATTCCGCGCGCAAGCGTGGTGAGAACACCATGCCGCGCAAGCTGGCTGCAGAACTGTTGGACGCCTCGGAAAGCCGTGGCGGCGCGATCAAGAAGCGCGAAGAGACTCACCGTATGGCGGAGGCGAACAAGGCGTTCGCACATTACCGCTGGTGACCTCGGGGGCCTTGGTAACGGGGCCCTTCAGCACCATATGAGTGCTGTTTGCGACGCGCAAAGCGTCGCATCCAATCCGAAGGCCGCCGAAAGGCGGCGTTCGGCCATCCGAAATCCAAGAAATTGAGAGGCTCCCCGTGGCCCGTACCACTCCCATCGAGCGTTACCGCAACTTCGGCATCATGGCGCACATCGACGCCGGCAAGACCACCACGTCCGAGCGCATCCTGTTCTACACCGGCGTCAGTCACAAGATCGGCGAAGTCCATGACGGCGCTGCAGTGATGGACTGGATGGAGCAGGAGCAGGAGCGTGGCATCACCATCACCTCCGCTGCGACCACCGCATTCTGGACGGGTATGGACAAGTCCATGCCGCAGCACCGCTTCAACATCATCGATACCCCCGGGCACGTCGACTTCACCATCGAAGTGGAGCGTTCCTTGCGCGTGCTCGACGGTGCGGTGTTCGTGCTGTGCGCCGTGGGTGGCGTGCAGCCGCAGTCCGAGACCGTGTGGCGTCAGGCCAACAAGTACTCGGTGCCGCGCATGGCCTTCGTCAACAAGATGGACCGTACCGGTGCCAACTTCGACAAGGTCGTCGAGCAGCTGAAGGCCCGTCTGGGCGCTTATGCTGTGCCGATGCAGGTGCCGATCGGCGCCGAAGACGGCTTTGAGGGCGTGGTCGATCTGCTCAAGATGAAGGCGATCCATTGGGACACCGCTTCGCAGGGCACCACCTTCGAATACCGCGACATTCCGGCCGATCTGGTCGATGTGGCGACCGAGGCGCGTTCGTTCATGGTCGAAGCGGCTGCTGAAGCCAGTGAAGCCCTGATGGACAAGTACCTCAACGACGGCGACCTGAGCGAAGACGAGATCCTGTCGGGTCTGCGCGAGCGCACCCTGAAGGTCGAGATCGTGCCGGTGTTCTGTGGCTCGGCGTTCAAGAACAAGGGCGTGCAGGCCATGCTCGACGGCGTCGTGCACCTGCTGCCATCGCCTGCCGATCGTCCGCCGGTGCAGGGCATCGACGAGAACGAGAAGGAAGACACCCGTGATGCGACGGACACCGCGCCGTTCTCGGCACTGGCGTTCAAGATCATGACCGACCCGTTCGTCGGTTCGCTGACGTTCTTCCGTGTCTACTCGGGCACCTTGAACTCCGGCGACCAGGTCTACAACCCGGTCAAGTCGAAGAAAGAGCGCGTGGGCCGCATCCTGCAGATGCACTCCAACAACCGCGAAGAGATCAAGGAAGTGCGTGCGGGCGACATCGCCGCGGCTGTGGGCCTGAAGGACGTCACCACCGGTGACACCCTCTGTGCGCAGGACAAGATCATCACCCTGGAGCGCATGGTGTTCCCGGAGCCGGTGATCTCGATGGCGGTGGAGCCGAAGACCAAGTCGGACCAGGAAAAGATGGGCATGGCCCTGGGCCGTCTGGCGCAGGAAGATCCCTCGTTCCGCGTCAAGACCGACGAAGAATCCGGCCAGACCATCATCTCGGGCATGGGCGAGTTGCACCTGGACATCATCGTCGACCGCATGCGTCGCGAATTCAATGTCGAGGCCAACGTCGGCAAGCCGCAGGTGGCCTACCGCGAAACGATCCGCAAGTCGGACGTCAAGTCCGACTACAAGCACGCCAAGCAGTCCGGTGGTAAGGGTCAGTACGGTCACGTGGTGATCGAGCTGTCGCCGATGACCGAAGAAGATCGCAAGAACGATAGCGTCAAGGACGATTTCCTCTTCATCAACGACATCACCGGCGGCATCATCCCGAAGGAATTCATCCCCTCGGTTGAAAAGGGTCTGCGCGAAACGATCACCAGTGGTCCGATCGCCGGCTTCCCGGTGGTGGGCGTGAAGGTCAAGCTGGTGTTCGGCTCGTACCACGACGTCGACTCCTCGGAAATGGCGTTCAAGCTGGCCGCGTCGATGGCGTTCAAGCAGGGCTTCGCGAAAGCCAGCCCGGTGTTGCTGGAGCCGATCATGAAGGTCGAAATCGTCAGCCCGGAGGATTACCTGGGTGACGTGATGGGCGACGTGAGCCGCCGTCGTGGCGTGTTGCAGGGTCAGGACGACAGCCCGTCGGGCAAGATCATCAACGCGATGATTCCGCTGGGTGAAATGTTCGGCTACGCGACCTCGCTGCGCTCGATGAGCCAGGGTCGCGCGACGTTCTCAATGGAATTCGACCACTACGAAGAGGCACCGGCCAACATCGCCGACGCCGTCACCAAGAAGGGCTGAGTTCGCTCAGCCGCTTCACAAAATTTTCCAATTTAGAGGTAGTTAGTCATGGCAAGAGCTAAATTTCTTCGCGAAAAGCTGCACGTTAACGTCGGCACCATCGGTCACGTCGACCATGGCAAGACCACGTTGACCGCTGCGCTGACCAAGATCGGTGCCGAGCGTTTCGG
>Ga0114992_100207_pt1 | contig 9233 bp, 6 predicted proteins | sample MSEELM_DM5_FD_89584 | JGI IMG/M metagenome (GOLD analysis project Ga0114992, IMG submission 89584) | Subsurface microbial communities from deep shales in West Virginia, USA - MSEEL M_DM5 | ecosystem: Environmental > Aquatic > Deep subsurface > Shale gas/oil reservoir > Produced water/Flow back ... | reverse complement strand
AGCATCCGGCGTCCTGGCCACCGCCACGGTGGTTGCCACGGCGGCGGCAGCGGCCGGGCGCGGCGTGGCCGCTGTCGGTTTGCCGGTGGCCACGCGCACGCCCTGCGACTTCATCCACGCATCGAAATTGTCGGCATTGCCCGGCTGCCGCGAATCGGCCACCCGGTAACGCCAGCGCTCGCCCATCGGCACTGGCGCTGCGGCCGTGCCGGTGGCTGGCGGGCGGGCAGTGGTGCCGCGGGCGGGCAGCTGTTGCACCAGGCTGTCGATCTGGCTGCTGGCAGCCGGTTTGGCCGCGGCCACGGTGGTGACCGGCGCGATGCCGCTACGGCGCTTGGCCAGCAGATTGGCGTTGTCGGCTTCGGTCAGGCCGCGTACCTCGACATTACCGGTGCCCTTGCCGGTGATCCCCAGCTTCACCGCAGCGGCGTAGCTCAGGTCGATGACCCGGCCATCGTGGAACGGCCCGCGGTCATTGACGCGCACCACCACCGATTGCCCGTTGTCGGTATTGGTCACCAGCGCAAAGCTGGGCAGCGGCAGGGTCTTGTGCGCAGCGGTGAAGGCGTACATGTCGTACACCTCCTTGTTGGAGGTCAGCCGGCCGTGGAACTTGCTGCCGTAGTACGAGGCGGTGCCGCGTTCGACATAGTCGCCGGGGTTGTCCATCACCACGTAGCGCTTGCCCAGCACTTCATACGGCGAGCGATTTCCCACCGCCGAGCGCGGCTCGTTGCTGACCAGCGGCTCGGGAATGCAGGCCACGTTGGGCACGTGGTCCGGGGTGGAGTCCTTGACGCCGGGTTTGTACAGGCCGCCGGCGGTGTAGTCGCCGCGCGTGGAGGGGTCTTCCTTGGCGGCGGCATACGGCGAGGTGGACGGGCAGCCGGTGGCGACATGCGCCGGCCCCTTGCCCTCTACCTTGACGCCCTTGATCGCGCCATTGCCGCCGTTGCCGGCGGTTTTCTTCGGTGCACTGCTACAGGCCGCCAGCCCGAGCATCAATGCCATCGGGATCAGCCACTTGGGACCTGTGATGCTGTTCATGCCGGGGGTAACTCCTTGCCGGCGATGGCCTCGGACAGCTGGAACACGGCCATCGCATACATCTTGGAAATGTTGTATCGGGTGATCGCGTAGAAGTTCTGGAAGCCCAACCAGTACTGCTTGCCGTTGGCATCATCCAGCGTGATCGGCGTGGCGGTGCTGCCGGCAACCACCGGCGCGTTGGGCTGGTAGCCGCGCGCAGACAGATCGGCCAGCGTGTACACCGGCGACCAGTCGGTGGGGTTGAACTCCTCGCGCCCCGCAGCCAACGTGGCCGGCACGGCGACCTGACCATCGCGCACCCAGCCGCCCTTCTTGACGAAGTAATTGGCGATCGAGGCGAAGACGTCGTCGTGATCGGTGAACAGATTGCGCTTGCCGTCGGCATCGCCGTCGACCGCGAACTGGCGGTAGCTGGACGGCATGAACTGGCCCATGCCCATGGCGCCGGCATAGCTGCCGATCAGGGTGGTGACGTCGAGTTGCTCTTCCTTGCCCAGTGCGAACAGCTGGCCGAGTTCATCGCGGAAGAACAGCTCGCGGCGCACTTCGCGTTCGAGCTTGGCTGGGTCGCCGCTGCGCGGGTAGCGGAAGGCCAGCGTGTACAGCGCGTCCAACACACGGTATTTGCCGGCGTTGCTGCCGTAGCTGGTTTCCACCCCGATGATGGCCACAATCACCTGCGCCGGAACACCGGTGGCGGCTTCCACCTTGCTCAGCTCGGCGCGGTGCTCGGCCAGGAACTTGCGGCCGCCGTCGATGCGCGCCTGGGTGATGAACATCGGCCGGTATTCGTTCCACGGCTTGACCCGCTCGGCCGGGCGCGACATCGCGGTGACGATCGCATCCTTGAACTGGGCTTGTGCCAGCACCGCTTCGATCTGCGCCGCGTCGATGCCGTACTTGGCCGCGGTGTCACGCACGAAGTTGGCGCGTGCGATCTCGAACGGCACCGGGGTCAGGTCCACCGGCGGCAAGGCCGGCGCTTCGGCCGCCGCACTGGCGGGCGCAGCGGGAGCAAGCGGCGGCTTGGCCGGCGGCGCACTGGCGGCCGGAGGCGCAGGTGGAGGGCTGGGCTGGGTCGCGCAAGCGACTAGGCCGAGGGTGAGCAGGCAGGTCAGTGTGCGTCGAATCATCGGCCGAGGGTAACAGAGACCAGATGAACTTCTGGCAATAAGGCCATGAAACGCAAGAACTTTAGGTCTTGTCAAGGCAGGGCGCAGCACGGGCACACCCTCGCTGCGACTGCCGGCGAGCGGGCATGGGCATGGAAGAACTGCGAGAGCGAACAGATGGGCCTGGTTGCCGCGACTGCCGGTCGCGGCTGTCGCGTGCCGCCTCTGGCATCACCTTCCGTGACACCTCACCAGGTGCGACCGGCTTCCGGCCGCACCTGGATGGGATACATCAACTGAAAGCAGTTCGTCCAGGCAGGTCGACCTGCTGCCGGTAAGTTGCGCAGCCCCGGTGACCCACCGCACCCAGTCCGATCACAACGCAGGAAAGTGCGGTGCGCTCGAGCAGGTCGGGATGCTGCCGGCAAGCTGCACGGTGCTGGTGGTGACATTGGTGCCGGTCGGCACGAGCTCGCTGCTGCTCAGCCCGATCCGCGCATTGCTGGCGGTGACGGCCTTGTTGCCTGTCGCAACATTGGCAAGCACCAGGTCCAGCGGTGTCTGCTCGTTATAGCCTTCCAGGATCCAGCCCTTGCCCTTGAGACCCGCATCGCCGGTGGTCCGCAAGCCATTGACGACAATCTGGCTGAAGGTGGGCGCGGTGCCGCTGCCGCCGCTGAAATAGAACGGGTTGATCACCAGCGGGCTGGTGACGCCGTACAGGCAGGTATTGCGATAGGTAATCAGACTGACCGGGCCGCCCTTGGCGATGCTGGTCTTGATGCGCAGACCGTTGTTGTCGGTGCTGCGGTTGCCGGCATCGTCGCTGGCGGTGATGGCAGTGGAATCGACCAACACATTGCTGACGCCGGACATCACCTCGCTGCCGATCGAGATGCCGTGCGTGCCGTAGCAACGATTGTTGCGCAAGGTGATGTTGCCGGACTTGGAGGCGATGGTCTTGATCGCCACGCAATCGTCGCCGCCCATCACATCGTTATCGAACACGGTTGCGTTGACCACGCTATCCAGGTCCAGGCCATCGGTGTTGGGGCTGGTCGCTGGCGACTTCACCCGCGTGCCCCAGATGGTCAGGCCATCGACGATATGCGCGAAGAAATGGAAGTACGCCGCATTGATCAGATTGACGTTGTAGAGCGTAAATGCGCTGGAATTCTGCACCTTGATCAGGTCCGGGCTGTTCTGCACCTGGTTGGCCTTCTTGGCGTTCTCGCCGAACTCCCACCACGTGGTGCTCTTGCCGAGCATGGTCAGGTCACCACGGCCATCGATGGTGCCCTGGCGCCCACCGATGCGCACACCCATCACACCGGACCTGGTGCCCTTGACGCTGATCAACGGCAGGCATCCGCCACTCTTGGAACCGGCCGTGCCGCAGCCACTGCCGTAATCGGCGGGGTTACGCGAGCCGTACACGGTGACGCCCTGATCGACCACCAACGTCACGCCAGTAGGAATCGACAGCGGCCCGGTCAGGAACGCGTTGCCCGCGCCCGCCGTCAGCAGCACGCTGCCATTCTTCCCCGCACACGCGGTCAGTGCGGCCTGGATGTTTTTGGTATCGGGCGGCGCACTTTCCAATGCCGCCGCGAACTGGCGCGCGCTAGCCGTGTGCTCGGCCTTTACCGCCTGGCAGGTCGCCGGAATACCAGGCTCGGAGACTGCACGACCATCGCCGGTTGCCTGGGTGATGGCGCTCGCCTGTGAGGCAAGCGAAAGACAAAGACCGCCGATGGCGGCAGCAAGCAGTTTCATGACGTAGTCACCCGAAGAAGAAGAGACGCGTGCCGTTCGGGGGCGACGCAGCGCCCAGGGAACCAACACGGTGAATGGCGCACTCTACAGCGCGTCGACCGGGGGCGATGGCAGCGCGCGAACCGGCTGCCGTGCAAACGAAGCAGCATGCCACCGCGCTTCCTTGTTGCTACCAAGTGCGCAGATCCACGTGGTCAGCAAGTTAGTGCGTGGCGTTACTTGGCAAGGAAACGATCCACTGCGGCTAGTTGCGGCGCATGCCCGGCTGAGCGGAACTTCCGCAAGGCATGCCGCCGACATTACCCTGCCTCGCAGAGGGCCATCCAACACAGGCGGCGCGTCGCTTCAAAGTAAGGTCAACCACCGCCATCACTGGCAGGCGCTTCTGACATCGCCTGCTGCTGAGAGCGCGCAGCAAGCGTCATCACCGGGCCCGTAGGCTCCTTGTCGATCTCCTCGCGCTCGCGCTGGAACTGCACCATCTCCTGCGCCCGTTGCTGATCCATTGCCTCCGTTTTTTGCAAGGTTTCAGTCATGCCGGGCGATGGCGTATTGAGCGCGGTTTCCGAATGGAATCCCAGCGTTTTGCCAAAGACAAAGGCCACATCATCTTGGATGGTTACTTTCCGGAGTTCATCCGCGCGCTCAATCCCCGATTCTTTGACGGCTTGAAGCACTTCGGCCGTTTTCTCATCAGATGTGCCCCTGGGGAGCTGTGCCTGGATGGCGGAGAACAATGCGTAATCCCGATGATCAGAGGGAAACGCCTGCTGAGCGACATCTTGGGATGGCCTGATTTGCTCGACCCGATCCTCATCGTTCACGCCTGCGTTTGAACGCCCGCCAGTCCCACCAAAGCCAGGCGATGACGTATAGGAGGACGACGCGCGCTCAGGCAAGACGATCTGTGCCGGCACTTCGCTCTGAGTTGGCGTTGGCGTTGGCGTTGGCGTTGGCGGCAATGTTGCCTGCATCGCTTCTTGCTGCTCTGCCTGCAATGGAACAGCCGATGGCGCATCGTTCTGTGGCGTGCCTACTCGGGCTTGCTGCTCGCTGCCCTGCTCCACCGGCCCATTTGCCGATGCCGGCGCTATGGGTTTCAAAGCTTCTCGGCGCGCATGTTGTGCCTGGGACAACGCTTCATCCAGCTCTTGTCCGGCAACGCCCGTTGCCGGCAAACCTTGGTCTTGCTGGAACTGTCTCACGGCATGTTCGGTCTCCGAACCGTAGTGCCCGTCTTGCGGCACGGCCTGCCCGTTTGGACCACGCGCATCTACTTGCTGCAAGCGATATTGCAAGAACTCGACTTCTTGCCCCCGGTCGCCCAGGCGCAGCCCTTCCACTTCATGCGATGAGCGCGGTGTTGCGGCAGCTGCCTGAGTAGGCGCTTGATTGGGGACGGTCGAAGCGGATGATGCTGATCCAAGGTTCGGCGCAGATGCGCCCGCCAAGGCTGGGCCCACTGCCTCTGCCCTCGGCTGGACTGCGCCGGCTGTCGGGGGTGCCCCAACCTCAGGTGCTTGGGTCTCTTGGGGTTCACGTTGCGGGACAGGTTCGGGCTTCGGTTCGGCAGGCTTGGCGACCGGGCGCACGTCTTCCTGCAGAGACGCGTTGACGGATGTAGCCACCGCGACAGGAGCAGGCGTTGCCGCCTCCGCAGCAGCAGGCGCATCGGGTGTACGTGCAACGTCTCGATCTCGCTGCGCATCAATGGCCGCCTGAGGTGCTCGGGTTTCATCCACATGCGGGGCGGTAACCGTTGTCGCCGCAAAGCTTGCGGCTTGCTGCGCTTCTTGCGTAGGCACACCTTGCCGATTAGCCTCCCGCAACGCTTGCTCGTAAGCATCGCGCTCTTGGGGCGACTGTGCGTCAATGCGTTGCTCCGGCGCTCCGGCGCACCGGCCGAAGGCGGTTGCTCCTGCCGAAGTGACTGCACCTCGCTGAGTGCCTGATGGATATCGTCGGTGCTGGTCATTGCTGCAACACGCACCGCACCATCGGCGTCACGGCTCAGATGCTGGATGGGGCTGTACACCGAGTATTGCGCGGTCGTATCACGCTGCAACGCCAAAGAGCTGGTCGCGGCATCGATCCCGTTTGCCTCACGTGTCCGTTGCACCGCAAGCTGGATCGCGCCTGCGGTCTGGGCATTGGGCGCAACGCCATAGGCGGCATAGGCCGCTTCGGTATTGGCCTGATCTTGTTGCTGTGGCGTTGGCGTTGGCGTTTGCCTTGCCGGCATCTGTGCCAACGCCTGCCCGTGCTGCTCCAATGCCGGTTGCAAGCGTTCGCGCGTTGCATTGAGTTCCAGCGGGACATTGCCTTCGGCAGCAACACCATCATGCCGCCACTGATCTTGCGTATCGCGCTGATACTGCTTGCCGTCCGAGGCTTGCAGTGAGTCTGGGTTCAAGGCTGCCTGCACGGCTGATGGCACGGGGCCAAAATCGTCCCATCCATTGCGCTGATAGGCAGTCTGATAAGTCGCTGCAATTGCAGCTGGGCCACGGGCAATGTTGGCGTCCACCACCTGGGCTGCTTGTTGATCCAACCCGGCACTGCGCTCGGGGCTTGCCGGATCAACCGTCCAGACGGGCCGCTCGTTCCTATCGACTTCGTCGGCGATCATCCGGGACCACTGGCCACTTGCCGGATCATGCCGCCAATCCCGTGCGTAAAGATGCGCAGCATCTGCCTCACTGGATGGCTGCACATAGGGGTTACTGGGTTGCACCTTGCCAAGCGCCTGCTCGGTCGCTTCGCTACTGGCGTGATAGTTCAGCTCGCGCGCTTTTTCGGGCAGTGCGAACATGGCCTGCTTCTGCGGTGCATCGACGCTATCGTTGGGAAGATCGGTCTTTTCTTGGCGCAACCACTGGTTGCCATTGAACTCCCAGCTCACGCCCTGCTTGTCAGTTTGTGTATAGATCTGGCGGTTGTCCCAGAGCGTCACGGCCTTGTCGGCAGCAGCACTGAACAGATAACCATCGGCCACCACCAGCGCGACGGGCCCGGCGCCGGTTGTGCCAACCACGGCAGCGGCGGCGGTGCCTCCCGCCCAGCCGCCTATGCCTCGGGCACTAAAGTGCAGCGCTTCTGACCGCGCAGCGGTAAGGTTGTCTTGCGCCAACAGCGTGCCAACACGCTCTCCGGTTTGCGACGCATCGTAGGCAGTGGCGGCAACGCCCAAACCCGCAAGCCCTGCTGTCATCCCGGCGCGACGCAAGCCTGGGATCTCCGGCTCAGGCACAGGCACGCGTGCAGGCGGAGCCCCTGGCCGCACGAGTTCATCAATGGTGGCAATGCCTTCCAGCCGGCTGTTCACGCCGTCACTGACGTGTAGCTCGGCGTGCTCAGCAAGCACTTGCTCCTGAACGGCGGGGGCGGCGTTGGGGATGTCTTGCACATGCGCCGGTAGATCGCGGTGCCAATCGACCTGTTGTTGCCAGCTTTCGCGCAGTACTTGGGTGACCGCTGGATCCTTGAACCACGCATTGCGCGCCGCTTCCAGTGCCTGCCCGGGCGGACGTGCATCGGTGCGGCTATCGTAAACCTCGGCACCCTGGCGGTTGAAGATGCGTACGGGCGCCGTGGTCTGGGCATGCACCGTGTCCAGGCTGATCGGCAGCCTGGTGTAGACGACCTCGCGATGGCTTTCGGGCACGTAGCGGCCGTAGCCTTCCCGATCGAGCTGCTGAGAAAACCTGGAATCGACGCCATGCTCGCTTTCCAGCTTGTGCGCGGCCATTGCACGCACCTCGACGTCATAGCCGCGCGATTGCAGATCCTTGATCAGTTCCGCGCTCCACTGGCCATTGCTGAGCGTGGTGTCGAAGATCAGGTTCTTCTTGCCTTCGATAGTGACTTGCAGCAGTTCATCGGCCCATTGGCTGGCATCGGAGTGGGTGTAGCCAGACCAGGTGTAGGGGTGGGCATTGCGCAGGGCGGACACTTCGGGGTGAGCGTTACGCAATTCATCCGGATCGATCAGGACGACATCCCTGCCTAGCTCGACGTCTGCAGCTCTTGCGAGACTTCCTTTTCCCGAGCCAGGTTGCCCAGCGAGGATGATCGCCTTGGGGTGTTCGAAGGACGTTTTTGTCTCCAGTGCGGCATCATCAAGAATCTTCTGCTCAAATAATCTGCGATGCTCGACATTATCGAGACGGGATTCCTTTTCGTTCATATCAAAGACTCCTTGTGCGTCTCGATGTAATTCCACAGCTGATCTAGATCCGACATTCCGCGATTTCTCGATCTTGCATGGCGGGTCAAACGTTCTTTTTCTTCAGCCATTTTTACGGCGTTAGCATCACCGCTAGCGTGCGCAAGATCGAGTTCCTCGCGGGCTTCGGAGATGAAAGACTCAAGCCTTCCTTCCAACGCCCAGATGGCTCCATCGAACGGAATCAACGGATTTGGCTTCCTGATGTAATCATCGAGAACATCCTGCAAGCGCTGAATCAACTCGGGATAGTCTCTCAGTAGCTCACGCAATTTCTGCGGCACAGGAGGCGCAGGCAAGCCGTTTTCAATGGAGGGAGGCATGGGCTTCGACATGGCAGGATCTTTCCTCTTAGGCATGGGCACGCGCGGCGCAGTGTGCGCATTGTCATCCAGTGCAGGGACCGGCTGCACCGGCTGCACCCACGGTGCCGGCTTGGGTTTGCGCTTGACATGCTCCAGCAAGCCGCCATGCGGCAGCGGGCCTAGCTCGCGCTGCGTGCGTTCATTGATCAGTTGCAAATCGCGCAGCAGCTGTGCGGCACGCGTCTCGGCTAAGCGCTGCGCCAATGCGATGTAATGGGAGCCTGATGTATCGCTCATATGGGCTTCCTTCTGCAGATGCCGCTGGAGAATAACCGGCTTCAGTAAAATGGTGTCGCATGGCTAACATTGCGATATCCATTTTTTAATATTCTATTGTAAATGCGATCCATCAATGCCGATCATTTTCCTCGTGAGACGAGGTATTTAACGACAGGAGAAAGATCGGAAAAATAGCCGCGGTATACTGGAAATGCCGAAAAATCCCTGAACTTTTTTTCAGCTAATTCGCAAGAAAAATCGATTTTTATCTGGTCAACCGCTGATTTAGAAAGCCTAACGTCTTTAGCTACAGCATCAAGTTCTTGCGATGCTTCAATGTGAAATTTATTTAATTCAGCACAAACCATATCCATCAACCTTCTGTAAGCCGGGCCGTATTTCTCCCTCGAGAATTCGCCACCTGGCAAATTTTCCGCGAATTGATCAAAAGCATCTTGCAACCTCGATAAATATGTAGGATAACTT
>Ga0114992_100201_pt1 | contig 9443 bp, 10 predicted proteins | sample MSEELM_DM5_FD_89584 | JGI IMG/M metagenome (GOLD analysis project Ga0114992, IMG submission 89584) | Subsurface microbial communities from deep shales in West Virginia, USA - MSEEL M_DM5 | ecosystem: Environmental > Aquatic > Deep subsurface > Shale gas/oil reservoir > Produced water/Flow back ... | reverse complement strand
GGCCGTAGACGAGGTCGATTGCCGTCCTCACCACGTGAGTGATGCGTCTTTGCAATGCAAAAAGAAGCGTTGAAACGCTCACGATGCATTTGCGCTGCGATGGTGAATCTAGGCACTCCAAACCCACACACGGACTGCCTCCCATGAAAGCGATCAATGTCATCACCCTGGTGCTTCTTATCGTCGGCGGATTGAACTGGGGCCTGGTCGGCCTGTTCCAATTCGATCTGGTCGCCGCGCTGTTTGGCGGACAAAACGCGGCCCTGTCGCGCGTGGTGTACACACTGGTCGGCCTGTCTGCGCTGTGGCAGCTGATCCCGCTGTTCCGCAACAACCATGCGCCGGCACAGCACCACACCAGCCCGCACGTGCGTAACCACTAAGCGCAGCTAGCAACAACAACGCCGTTTTTGTTAGCCGCTCCAACCTTGCATCGGCGGCGCGCTGAGCCGGTTGTGTCCAGACAGCTGATTTATCGTGCCGCTGCTGCATTTGCATCGCCACAACGCCGGCCTTCGTGCCGGCGTTGTGCTGCTGGCGTATGGCATGGGTAGCGCACCGCCCTTTGCGTTGGCGCGCCGCGTCGGCAAGAATCAGTCACCTCCCCGCTGGCTGCCTTCATGCTTCTGCGCACCCTCGCTTCTGCCTGCCTGCTCGCCCTGTTGGTGCCCACCGCTGCCAGCGCTGCCTACCGAAGCCCGCAGCAATTGCTCGACGCCTCGCCCGCCTCCGCATGGCGCGTCCTGGACCCCGAGCGCACGCTGTATCTGGAACTGGACAGCGGCCGGGTGATCATCGAATTGGCTCCGCAGTTCGCGCCGGCGCATGTGGGCAACATCCGCACCCTGGCGCATGAGCGCTTCTGGGACGGGCTGAGCGTCTATCGCTCGCAGGACAATTTTGTGGTGCAGTTCGGCGACCCCGACGGCGAGACGCCGGCCAAGGCCAAATCGCTGGGATCGGCGAAAACGCATCTGCCGGCCGAATTCGAACGCGCCTCGCAGGGCCTGGATTTCCAGCGCCTGCCCGACAGCGACGGCTGGGCACCGCAGGTCGGCTTTGTCGAGGGTTTCCCGGTGGGCCGCGATCCGGCCAGCGGCAAGACCTGGCTGGCGCATTGCTACGGCACCCTGGGCGCGGGCCGCAATAACGATGAAGACAGCAGCATCGGCGCCGAGCTCTACGTGGTCACCGGTCAATCGCCTCGTCAGCTGGACCGCAACATCACCGTGGTCGGCCGCGTGGTCAAGGGCATGGAATTGTTGAGCGTGATTCCGCGCGGACCTGATCCAATGGGCTTTTACGAAGACGCCGCACAGCGCACCACGCTGCGCGCGATCCGGCTCGCCAGCGAGGTGCCGTTGCCCGAGCGCACGCCGCTGCAATTACTGCGCACCGACAGCCAGACCTTTCGCGACGTGGCCGAAGCACGCCGCAACCGCAAGGACGATTTCTACAAGCGACCGGCCGGGCATATCGATCTGTGCAATGTGCCGTTGCCGGTGCGGACGCCGCCTGCGGCGTGAATGGGGAATTGGGAATGGGGAATCGCAAAAGCGGGTTCGCCTCATGACTCCCAGAAAAACTGCGCGTAGTTAACGTGCGCGTTGGCTGAAGGCCACGCTGCCCAGGATCAATACCGCGGCCAGCAGCATGGTCCAGGTCAGTGCCTCGCCCAATAGTGCCCAGGCCAGCAGCGCGCCGAATACCGGCACCAGATAGGTGACGGTGGAGGCGCGCGCGGGGCCGATGCGCTGGATCAGGCGGTAATACATCAGGAAGGCCAGCCCGGTGCACACCACGCCCAATGCACCGGCGCAGGCCCATGCGCTGGCCGGCACCGGCGCGCTCGGCCACTGCCACCACGCCACCGGCGCCAGCAGCAGCGCACTGCACCCCAATGTGGAGGCTGCCGACGCTGCCGGCGGCAGATCGCCCATGTGGCGTTTCACCAGGTTGTAGCCGATGCCATACAGCAGCGACGCGGTGGCGCCGGCCAACGCGGCCGGCCCCACGCTGAGCCCGGCGGACTTGCCGGTGGCCAGTACCAGCACGCCGATAAAGCCGATCAACAGTGCCACCGCGCGGCGCGTGCCGATGCGTTCGCCAAAGAACACGAACGCGATCAGGGCAGTGAACAACACCGTCATCGCGTTGCAGATGGCGCCCACCGCCGCGGGCGCATGCTGCGCGCCCCAGGCGAACAGCAGGAACGGCAATGCCGAGTTGAGCACGCCGATGGCGGCCAGCATCGGCCAACGGTGTAGCGGGAAGCGGCTGCGCGCCACCCACAAAAACGGCAACAACACCGTGGCACCCAGCGCGAGACGAATTTCCACCAATGCCGCGGCGCCGAAATGCGGCGCGGCCACACGCATGAACAGGAACGAGCAGCCCCATACGATTCCCAGGAACACCAGTTCCAGCGGCGTGCGCCAATCGCGCACGCCAAGCGCCGGTTGCAGTGACGGCTGTGCACTCATGCGCGCACCCTCCTGGCCTGCGATGCGGCGGTGCACACGCGTGAAAGAACATCGGGCAGGCGAGCGGTCATGGCGCGGGATCGAGATGGGGAGCGACAAAGCATCCGCGCACATCGCAGGCGCGACAAGCGCGTAGTATCGGGGCGAGCCACAAATCTCACTCATGCATCATGCATCTGCGTCCTACCTTGCTGCCTGCACTCGGCGTCTTCGCCGCAGCCGCGCGCCACCAGAACTTCGCCCATGCGGCGGAAGAACTGCACCTCACCGCCAGCGCGGTGAGCCATCACGTGCGCAAGCTCGAGGCACTGCTCGGTGCAACCTTGTTTCAGCGGCTGCCGCGCGGCGTAATGCTCACCGCCGAAGGACGCCAGCTGGCCGATGCCGCCAGCGCGGCGCTGGCCGAGATCGCCGCGGTGGCGGGCAATCTGCACCCGCGCGAAGACGCCATCCCGCTGCGCGTGACCACGCTGCGCTCGCTGTCGTATTGCTGGTTGTTGCCGCGCCTGCCGCGGTTCTGCCGCCTGCACCCGCATATCCGCCTGGACCTGCAATCGGACCCGGCATTCTCGCGCTTCGAGGAAGGCGGGCCGGAAGTGGGCATCCGCTACGGCCAAGGCGCCTGGCCGGGGTTGACCTCGCACCACCTGATGGACGACGAACTGTTCCCGGTGGCCTCGCCCTCGTTGCCCGAAGTGGCCGCGTTGCAGACGCCGGCGCAGATTGCGCAACTGCCGCTGTTGTCGGACATGTCGCCGCAGGGCTGGCGCGACTGGTTCCGCGCGGCGCAGGTGCGCGGCACCACGCTGCCGCCGATGCACACCTTCAACGACAGCACCGATGCGATGCGCGCGGCCGTGTACGGACTGGGCGCGGTGCTGGCACGCAAGCACATTGCCCAACCGTATCTGCAGCGCTATGAGCTGGTACGCCTGCCCGGCCCGACCTTGAAGGCGCGCTACGCCTACTACATCGTGCACCCCAGCCATCGCGCGCCCAGCCCGGCGGCCACCGTGTTCATCGACTGGCTCAAACGCGAAGCACTGGACGAGCGCACGCCGATGCCGGCACTGCCCGCCGAACTGCTGGCATTGCCCACCGGCGAGACCGCGCACGCGCCGGACAGACGGCGGCGATCGCGCCGTGCGCCGGCAACCGAGTGAGCCTTCGCCGCAGGTAGTGCATCGCCATCTGCAACTGCGCCGCGATGTCTCCCGTTGTGCAAGCGATCCAATCAGTCTGCCGCCCAGTGGCGCGTCAGGCGGCTGCGAAAGCAACAGTAGACGTGCACGCCAACACGGCCTTGCACCGCACTTCCGCCTCTCCAAACAGGGACGGGCGACGCTCCCAGCTCGACCCGCCAGTAAAAATCGCTTGACACCTCGCACACCAAGCGAGTTAATTAGCTAATTCGTTAATTAGCTAAGCCATCATGTCGATCGATCGCATTTTCGAAGCCCTGGCATCGCGGCCACGTCGCGAGATCCTGGCCTATCTGTCGGCGCAGGAACTGACCGCTGGCCAGATCGGCGAGCGCTTTGCGATGAGTGCGCCCGCCATTTCGCGGCATCTGTCGGTGTTGTCGGCGGCTGGCCTGGTCAGCAGCGAACGGCGCGGCCAGTTCGTGGTGTACCGGCTGACCCCGGACAACATGGTCAACACGCTCAGCGGTTTCGCATTCGAGGTCTGCCCCAAGGCCGGTCCGTTGCAACGCGAATCGCGCAAGCTGGCCAAGAAACCGCGCTGAATTCCGCTCTTCGTCATGACTGCAAGGATTGCCATGTACCCACAACAGGTTGTTGCCGAAGCGAGCTTCCCCCGCGTGTTGCTGCCCTCCTGCAGCGGCGGGCGGCCGGTGGAAGTGATCCTGATCGCCCAGCTGGATCCAGGCGCCGGCGACGGTCTGATCGCGCAGGCCGGCCTGCGGCAACAGCAGCACCCGGCCCATCACGCCGCACTGGACGAGCCATCGGCGCAGCTGTCGGCACCGGACTTCCAGCTGGGCGACCCGGCCTCGCTGTTCTCGTTTTCGGTCGGCCCGCAGGGGCACCCGTTCCACTGCCATGCCGGCAACCGCGTGTTCACTGCGGTGACCGGCAGCGGCGGCGCGCAGTTGCGGTTCTCCACCGCTTCGGCGCAGCAGATTGCGCAGGATCCGCAGGCCTTCCTGCACGCGCTGCGCCATGTGGACCTGCCCGGCGACAGCCTGTTCACGGTGCGCTTTGGCGGTGGCACCTGGCATCAGTTCGCGCCGGCGCGCGGCAGCGCGAGCCATTCGGCGTTGTTCGCCCTGTCCTGCCATCCCGATGAAGCCGCGGGCGCGCTGGACAGCGCACAGCAGGCGTTGGTCAGCAGTGGCCAGGCCACCATCGCCAGCCTCACCGAGCTGCTGCCGGAGGCGGTCACCGCATTGCTGGAATCGGACCAGTTCCGTGCCAGCGAGGTGCCGACCACCGCGCTGTCCTTCAACGTCAGACCACAGAGCTGGCAGCAGCGTGCGTGCGCCCGTGCGCGGCGCTGGGCCGGTCGCCTGCGCCAGGCCCTGGCGCTGACGCAACGTGGCGGCTTCGTGGCCACCAGTGCGCCGGCACCGCGTGTGCGCGCACTGCCCACCGTGGCCGACGATGCGCTGCTGCACGCGCACTTCAGCGCGCCGATGCACTACCAGGACAGCCATCAGGTGCAACTGGATACGCGCCAGTTGCGCAGCGACAGGCTGCCGGAGCTGATGTGCGACCTGCTGCAGGCCTTCATCGACCAGCCACCGAGCGGGGTGAGCGGATTGATGCGGCTGCGCAACCTGATGGTCAGACCGCTGGGGCTGCGCACCTCGCCGCTGGGTTGCCCGGTGTCATCGTTACTGGACCCGCATGCAGCGCAGCGGTTCGCCGGCCGTTTCCCGGTGCTGGCCCACCGCAGCGATGCCGATGGCCGGCAGGTGCAGGTGCTGCTGGGCGCGGACGACAAACACGTGCGTTTCCGCTCGGCGATCAGCGTGCGCCGTACCGGTGAACACACGCTCGCGGTGACCATGGCTACGCAGGTGCATTGCCGCAACCTGTTCGGGCACCTGTACATGGCGGCGATCCACCGCACCCATCGTCACTACATCATGCCGGCCATGCTCGGCAGCGCCGCACGGCAGGTGCTGGAGACGGCGCAGCACGCGCAGGCAAGCTGGCGCCCGCAGCCGGCATGAAACGCACGACGCGGAGGCGGCAGGCCATCACCTTGCCTTTGCCTGCCACTACCTAGGCTTTGCGTTCCCACCACTCAGGACCAACGCCCATGCCGACTCTTCGCATGCGTATCACCGGCACCGACGACGATGCCCGCGCCATTGGCAATCTGTTGCAGAGCATCGAAGGCATCGAGCACGTCGAGGAAGTCGACGATCTGATGCCGCACCTGGACGATGACGACTCCAGTTCGGCAGGTCTGTCCGACGACGAAGGTCCGGGCACGCACGAATTCGAAGTGGAAGCCGGCAACGAATCCACCGCGCAAAAGGTGCGCGACGCCGTGCAGGAACTGGCGCTGCAGCTGGATGTCTTCATTGAATTCGAGGTCGACGAGGGCTAAGAGCGGCTAACAAAACGTAGCGAGCAGCCGTCAGGTGGGTGCGGACGGCGCGGAGAAACCGGAGTGTACGTGGGTACATGCCGATTCCGAGCACCGGCCGCGCCCGCCTGGCGGCTGCGCAGTAGTTTTGATAGCTGCTCTAAGCCCGCATCGCACTGCCGCATCTGGGCAGGCCAGCGCTGTGCGTCGGCCTGCCTGACGCGTCACACCACCCGGCGGCGCCGCGCCCGCCAGCGCCACGCCAGCCGCAGCAACCAGCCGACAATGGCCAGCACCACCACGACCGGCACCAGTGCCGCCACCGCACGGATGACGAAGGCTACGCTGGACGCAAACACCTGACCGAACTCGGCAGCCGCTTCGGCAATCTCGCCGCGGCCCTGTTCGCCGCTTGTCCCGCGGAACTCGATGGTCAGCAACTGCGTGCGCACGCGGCGCTGCTGTTGCGCAGCCTGTTGCTGGGTCTGCTGCGCTTCGGCTTCGATCTCGGCCAGCCGCTTGGACAAGGCCAACAGATCCGTCACCGCCAGATCATGCCGCTGTTGCAGCTGCAGCAGCCGGGCATGTTCGTTTTGCAGGCGCGCTTGCGCCAGGCCGGTGTCGGCGATCTGCTGCGCCAGGTCTTCGGCATGCGTGGTGCGCGCGGCCACATCGCCTTGCTGGCCAGCCAGCTGCACCAACGGGTCCACGCCGTCCGGCGCCACGCGCACGCGAATGCTGCCACTGGGCGCGCGCCCGCCTTCCTGCGACACCGCCAGCAACGCGCAATCGCCGTACTGCGCCGACTGGCAGGCGGTGCGCACTGCGGTGATGCGTGGGCCGATCTGGTCGGCGGCCAAGTCGATCCGCACTTCGTGCTCATACGCCAGCAAATTGCCCTGGCCGGACGGCGGCGCCGCCGGCGCAGCGGCTCCGCCGGCAAGCTCGCGCTGCTGTTTCGCGCAGCCTGCCACAAGGCCACAGGACAACAACGCCAGCAGCACCGTGCGCAGCGCGGCGCTCATCGGCTGGCTCCTTCGGCCGCATGGCACGGCGAGCAATTGCAGCCGTCCACGCCACGGATGGGGGTTTCGGTGTGCAGATCGAACGCGATGCGTCCGCAATCAAAACTGCCGGTGTCGTGCATGGTCCACCTCCTTGGAAGGTGGCCAGGGTAAACCAATGGCGGATGCGGCCGGCAGCCTGGATGCCTATGCTGGGCGATTGCTACCACCCAGGACTCACGAATGCGTCAACGCCTGCTCGTCCTCGCCCTGCTCGCCGGTCTCAGCGCCTGCCAGCAGCCCGAACCGCCGCGTGCCGGCACCGCCGCCGCCACTGCACAGGATGCGCAGAGCCCGGATGCGCGCTTTGCCGCGCTCTCCAAGCACGCGCTGGACACCTGGATGCAACTGTCGCCGGTCAATGCCACCCAGGTCGGTGACCACCGCTTCGACAGCCAGCTCGATGATCTGAGCACCGCCGGCCGCCAGCGCAGCCTGGACGCCGGCAAGCAGCTGCTGACCGAGCTCGATGCGCTGGACGTCAGCAAGCTCTCGCGCGAAAACCAGGTGGACGCGGCGATCCTGCGCAACCAGCTGCAATCGGAAATCTGGAACACCGAGGTGCTGCAGAGCTGGGCCTGGGACCCGCAGGTCTACAACGGCCTGGCCGGCAGCGCGCTGTACAGCCTGATGGCGCGTGAATTCGCACCGCTGCCCGAGCGCCTGGCCTCGGCCACCCAGCGCATGGAAAAGATCCCCAGCCTGCTCGCACAGGCGCGCGAGAACCTGGATCCGGCGCGCGTGCCGAAGATCCATGCCGAGACGGTAGCCAAGCAGAACAAGGGCATCCTCAGCATCGTCGACACCTTCATCGCGCCCAACATCGGCCAGCTGTCCCCGCCCGATGCCGCGCGTGCGCAGGCCGCCATCGACAACCTGAAGAAAGCGGTGACCGAGCAGCAGACCTGGCTGGACACGGTGCTGGTGCCCAACGCCAAGGGCGACTTCCGCGTGGGCGCGGACAAGTACGACCAGAAGCTGAAGTTCGCGCTGCTGTCGTCGCTGTCGCGTGCGGAGATCAAGCAGCGTGCCGAGTCCGAGCTCACGCGCGTGCGCTCGGAGATGTATGGCATTGCGCGCACCGTGCTCAAGGACAAGCCCGGCGCGCCGGCCCTGCCGGATGCGCCCAGCGATGCCCAGCAGCAGGCCGCGATCGAGGCGGCGCTGGAGCTGGCCTACGCCGACAAGCCGGCACGCGACAAGGTGGTGGACGATGCCAAGGCAGCGCTCGCGCAATCCACCGAATTCGTGCGCCAGAAAGATCTGATGACCCTGCCCGATTCGCCGGTGGACATCATCCTGATGCCGGAATTCCAGCGCGGCGTGGCGGTGGCCTACTGCGATTCGCCCGGCCCGCTCGACAAGAACCTCAAGACGTTCTATGCGGTGTCGCCGATCCCCGACGACTGGAATGCCAAGCAGGTCGATTCGTTCCTGCGCGAATACAACAGCCGCATGATCCACCTGCTCAGCATCCACGAAGGCACCCCGGGCCATTACCTGGAAGGCTGGCACTCCGGCAAGTTCCCCTCCACGCTGCGCGCGGTGCTGCGCTCGGGCATGTTTGCCGAAGGCTGGGCGGTCTACACCGAACGCATGATGCAGGAACAGGGCTACCTGGATAACGACCCGTTATTCCACCTGGTGCAGCTCAAGTTCTATCTGCGCACGATCGCCAACGCGATCCTCGACCAGGGCGTACACGTGGACGGCTGGGATCGCGACAAGGCGATGCACCTGATGACCCACGACACCTTCCAGCAGGAAAGCGAAGCGTCGGGCAAGTGGGTGCGTGCGCAGCTGTCGTCGGCCCAGTTGCCGACCTACTTCGTGGGCGTGCAGGAGCATCTGGATACGCGCAAGGCGGTGCAGGACAAGCTGGGCAGCACCTTCAATCTGAAGGCCTACCACGACAAGATCCTGTCCTACGGCGCGCCGCCGGTGCGCTTTGCACGCGAGTTGATGCTGGATCAGCCGATTCAGTGACCGCGTCCCTCTCCCCTCGGGAGAAGGTGCCCCGCAGGGGCGGATGAGGGTGCGGGCGAAGCCTCGTGTAGTCCAACTAGCGAGTGGCTACGCCCCGTACCCTCACCCCAACCCCTCTCCCGAGGGGAGAGGGGCTTGATGAAGAGCTGCCTGCATCCCTTCTCCCCTTCGGGAGAAGATGCCCCGCAGGGGCGAATGAGGGTGCGGGCGAAGCTTCGTGTAGTCCAACTAGCGAGTGGCTACGCGCCGTACCCTCACCCCAACCCCTCTCCCGAGGGGAGAGGGGCTTGATGAAGAGCTGCCTGCATCCCTTCTCCCACCGGGAGAAGGTGCCCCGCAGGGGCGGATG
>Ga0114992_100199_pt1 | contig 9497 bp, 6 predicted proteins | sample MSEELM_DM5_FD_89584 | JGI IMG/M metagenome (GOLD analysis project Ga0114992, IMG submission 89584) | Subsurface microbial communities from deep shales in West Virginia, USA - MSEEL M_DM5 | ecosystem: Environmental > Aquatic > Deep subsurface > Shale gas/oil reservoir > Produced water/Flow back ... | reverse complement strand
GAGCGGCTAACAAAACGTAGCGAGCAGCCGTCAGGTGGGTGCGGACGGCGCGGAGGAACCGGAGTGTACGTGGGTACATGCCGATTCCGAGCACCGGCCGCGCCCGCCTGGCGGCTGCGCAGTAGCTTTGATAGCTGCTCCAAGCCGAAAGGTTTCAGCTGCGCTTACTCAGCCACGACCGACAGCAGCAACGACCCCATGCCCGGCCAGCCGTAGGTGTCCGCCCTCCATCGCCCCAAGCTCGACACCAGGTACATCGATCTGCTCCCACTCGCCGGCAGGCAAGGCCAGGTCGGCAGGATCGGCGGACAGATTGAACGCCAACAGCATGACCTGACCCAAATGCTCGCGCCGGAACATCAGCACCGGTTCGGCCGTATCGTAGAAAGCGATGGATCCCTCACGCAGCGCCGGCATCTCCTTGCGCCAAGCTAGAAAATCCCGTACTGCACTCAACACGGAATGCGCATCGTCTTGTTGCACGCTCACAGCAGCGGCACGATGCGACGCAGCTAACGGCAGCCAAGGCTTGCCGCTGGTGAATCCGGCAGATGGCGCGTCGGTCCACGGCATCGGCGTACGGCAGCCATCCCGGCCCTTGAAGGTCGGCCAGAAGGTAATCCCATACGGATCCTGCAGGTCCTCGAACGCCACCTCTGCCTCACTGAGCCCGAGCTCTTCGCCCTGATACAAGCAAATCGAGCCACGCAACGAACACAGCAGCGCCACCACCATCCGCGCGAACGCCGGCGTCGCATGCGCCCCACCCCAGCGCGTTACCGCGCGCACTACGTCGTGATTGGAAATGGCCCAGCATGGCCAGCCCTCCAACATGGTGGCCTCGAGCCGGCTTACGGTGTCGCGGATGTAGGCAGCGCTGTAATCCTGCACCAGCAGCTCGAAGCTGTAGCCCATATGTAAGCGGCCCTTGGCGGTGTATTCGGCGGTGGTCGCCAGCGAATCTTCCGACGAAATCTCGCCCAGGCTCACCGCACCCGGGTAGCTGTCCAACAGACCGCGCAGCCGCTCCAGAAACGGCAAATTTTCCGGCTGCGTGTTGTTGAAGTAGTGGTACTGGTAGGCGTACGGATTGTCCGCGCTAAAGCCACGCCCCACCCGCTTGTCTGCCGGCTTGGCCGGGTTATCGCGCAGTTGTGCGTCGTGAAAGCAAAAATTGATCGCATCCAGGCGGAACCCATCCACGCCGCGATCGAGCCAAAAGCGCACGTTATCGAGCGTGGCCTGCTGCACCTCGGCGTTATGGAAATTGAGATCGGGCTGGTCCACCAGAAAGTTGTGCAGGTAGTACTGCTCACGCCGCGGCTCCCACTGCCATGCGACCCCACCAAACAACGACAGCCAGTTGTTCGGCGGCGTTCCATCCTCGCGCGGATCGGCCCACACGTACCAATCAGCCTTCGGGTTGCTCCGGTCCTGTCGGCTCTCCTGAAACCACACATGCGCGATCGAGGTATGGCTCAGTACCTGATCGATCATCACCTTCAACCCAAGGCCATGTGCCTTTTCGAGCAGGCGATCGAAATCGGCCAACGACCCGAACAACGGGTCCACCGCGCGATAGTCTGCGATGTCATAGCCGAAATCGGCCATCGGCGACTTGAAAAACGGCGAAATCCAGATCGCATCCACGCCCAGCCCGGCGATGTAGTCGAGCTTGGCAATGATGCCCGGCAGATCGCCTACGCCATCCCCATTGGAATCCAGAAAACTACGCGGATAAATCTGATAGATGACGGCCCCGCGCCACCATGGTGTCTGCGACATATACGCCCCTCCCGGGCCAATGCGGGCACACGAAGGAGCACCCAGCCAAGAGCGTTAGCGTAGCGGCGCAACAGACCCAGAGCATGCTCGTGCATACGTATTCATGAGCAACCGCATTTGTAACCACCCAAAGGTTTCCACTTAGGCCACGCAGTTAAACGTAGCGGCGTCGGAGGATCATCGTCCACGGCATCGGGGAACGACACATCCTCTGCACGCCGGGCGAAAAGCGCGCGCAGACCGAGCAACGACTCACTGACTACAACAAACAGATCCCGCACGACAGCCTGCGCGGGCTAACGCCCGCCGAGTTCGGCGATCAACATCAACCGCAGACCTCTAGTTTTAGCTAGCATTGAATTAAGGGGAGTCGACACATGCTCGTCGCCAACCCGATGATCAGCGCAGCGCTCAGCGCTGTGACCACCAGGCCCATCGCGGCTTCACGAGATTGGCCCGTCGCTAGGCGATAACCCTGGATAAAAATCCAAAGCGTCAACACCGTCAGGGACACCATACCCACCCATGCCGTCGTGCGCTGCAACAACTCCCACTGAAAGATCGCAATCTCATCGCGCAGGTCGCAGGAAGTAGAGCCAAGGCGGACATTCCTGACCGCCTTGGCGATTTACCAGATCGCTGAAGCGCAACGACCAATACGCCCGACTTACATTGACATCGAGCGCGAAGCAGTTTCCTGGGTCTGCACCTGGGTGGCCTGACGCTGGCTTTCCTCGGCCGCTTGCCGGCTGCTGTTTTCCAACGGCTGATTCTGCGCTTGATTGCGATCCACAAAAACCCGCTGCATTGCCGGGTCGGTCATCTCGCCCTGCACTGCGAAGAAGCCGTCGCTGCTCTTGTTGGGCACCACATGGTCGATGCGTTGGAGACCGCTGACCTTGGACTCGAACACGATTTGGCCGGCTGCCTGCTCGAGTTCTTTGCGGTTGGCAAAGCCGCCACGTTCACCCAGCGCCTCGAGCTTGCTCACCGCGCCGTTGTACATCGCGTTGTCGGGATGGCGCGGGTCAGACAACAAGGGGCTGGAGGCTGCCTGTGCCGGCGCAGCAGGCGCGGCCGTGTGATCAGGTTGCTTGGGTGCCGCCTGGGTCAACGCCTTGGCCAAAGCGGCCTGTGTCTGCTGACCTGCGACGCCGTCTATCTGCAACCCGTGCTCGCGCTGGAATTGCTCGACCGCATATTTTGTGTTGCCGCCGAAGTCGCCGTCAGGCTTCAAGGGCTTGCCGTCGCGGCCAACAGCGCCAAGCTGCGCAAGCTGGCCTTGGAGCTGCTTCACCTGCTCGCCGCGCTCACCTTGTTCGAGCTTGCCATCAGTGGACTTCGAAACTTGATGGGATGTCGAACCAGACGTCACGCTGTGCTTGAGGTCGACACCATCGCGCTTGACGCTTTCTATCAAATCGGGAACGCGACGCTCCCAATTGCCCGCATACTCCTCGCACTCCTTGGCTGCCTTCACGCTCCAGGGTTTACTAGGAGTAACTCCGTTGACAACGCGTCGCGCGTTGTAGACGTCGTGGCTATCATTATCGATGTAGCGATCAAGAGGCTTGCCTGTAAACAAGCCGTCACGCATACCTACAACTAGAACCTTCGCAGCGATTTCTGGCTGCTTGGCCATGTCCGGGTTACGGACCATTTCGCTGTTAAGGCCTAGCAACTTGTCGAACTTCGCATAGTTGTAATCGTGGGTAAGATGCACGTAGCCACGACCATAAAATTCTTCGCCGCCGCTATATCCAAGTTTGCGTGCTTGGCTGCGGCCGAAATCTTCCTCAGGTGCCTGGAAGTTACGTGTCTCATGCTGAGCCGTCGCCAGCATGTACGATATTTGCTTTGGATCGGTCACACCGTTCTCAAGAGCGGTTTTTACGATCAACCTAACGGAAGATTCCCGATCCACACCAAAGCCTTCGGTGCTCCGGCCACGTCCATCACTCATAGTATTCTCCGTACGTGCATTTCATTAGAATTTGTTGTTGCATCGATCGGCATTGCATATCCGAAGATGCGTTGCATGTACTCACTACAAATCACCAATCACTTCCTAGTTGGAGACCTCCTTCATTTCGCCATCCTGAAGCCGCTCGATCTTCTTCTTGGGGTTAGCCGGGTCATTCGTGTCTTCGGTTACCCGCTCTATCAACACCGGCTCGTTCTTATTGAGTTCGTATGTATCGAAAACATGGATACAGCATCCATCCCCCGAAGTGGAAGTCAGCAAATTCCCTTCCACGGAGAAAAGACCATTGGCCATTACCGTGATATCGGACAGCGATTGATTGAAAACGAGACGTTGTTGGGCGGCGTCAAAAAGATAGACACTGTAAGAGGGACCGCCATAATTACCCTCTTTACCAGACCAAAGCACTAAATCCTCATGTCCATCGCCATTGATATCGGTCAGAATGACCGAGTGACGGTTTTTCTTGTAACTGTCATCTAGCGGACCATGATAGAACGTGGAATTACTATCCAAGTACAATACTTCAGGCTCCAGTGCAATCGACTTAGCCCCGGGGAATGACACCTCCACAGCCGGCGAACGGTTACATAACATGATCCCCGGACTATCTTCGTTGCAGCCCTGCACCTTGATTGAAACGCCTATGCCACTGATATTTGCGCTTACCTCACCCTGATCGTTGAGCTTGGCATTAACAGTAGCTGGCATTTTCAAATCCTTTTGATGCGCTGAAAAGGAACTTTCTTTTACATCACCTTCGCCGCTCGATTTTACGGAGTCAACGCCTGTATTTGACGTATTGCCAGGATTGCATGCGGCGATTAAAAGCATGCACCCCAAAAAAGTTGAACCTTCTGAAATTTTCAGCAATATACGCAAGCCAGCCATAAAGCCCCACTTATTTATCAAATGTTTCCTGGGAATAGCAAATACTTATTCAAAGCACCTGAACCCGCACTGCGGACTCCTTGGAGCCGCCCCCACAGGACAGGCAGTTTGGCCGAAAGCTTCGGTAACAAATCCGCATAAAAGCGACAGCGCAAAAAACACCCGTGAGGAATTCTTGATAGCTCCTTTAACTTCGAGTTGCTGCTATGCCAAGCTTAGAAAATCTCAGGCACTAAAATTTTCTAAAAATTGGCTTAGTGCAATCTTTGTAGATAACTGAGCAGGCAGACCCACCCTTCTCTCTACATACCTCCATAGCATCATTCTCAGCGAGCACTAGATTTTGTGCAGCAGCAACGCCGGCCCTGCCTTGAGTCGAACTTGGAGAAGCGAGTGCGACGCATTGATTCTTGTAAGTGAAGGTGACAGCGCATCCGTGAAAACCTGCAACTTGACATTGATCAATCGCATCAGCCTCTGCTGCGTCTTTCGATAACTTGCCTATAGATGCCCATGCCTCAGAGCTATCCTCTGCATTTACGATAGCTCCCCACGTTTTGATCCACTCACCTGTTGGGCGAGGAGGCGGGAGCGGAACATCTCCCCTTGAAGTTCCCGAGTCAGGCCCACATTGCGGGCTGCCAGGTGCAACACCCGCTGGACAGGCAGTTTGAGCATAAGAAACGCCTACGAATCCGATTGAGAAAACTAAGACAACTAGAACTCGCATAAAACTTCCGCCTCACGTGTCAGCCGTTCTGATTGTTGGACGCTACACCACGAGCACCTGTACTGGCTGTAGGATTAGCGTGCTCACTACCGCTAGCTCTCGTGTTTACTTGTGTCACGTTTTTCTGGTGCTCTGAAGTACGCCCCGCGTCGCTAGCCGGCGCACCCGGCTCATAAGGCCGTCCGGCGGCAGGCGACTGACCTGGGCGATCCAACTGCCCTAGCGCCGAATACGCCGTGAACTGGCCCAGCGTGCCCTGGAAGAAGGCCGCTGCCATCGGCGGTGCGGTGACGATCAAGGTTGTCATAACCAAACCTAGCCCTCCTTGTTGCAATGCCATGCTGCTGATGCCCTCGCCACTGTTTCCTGGCATCGCGTATTTCACCAGGAATGCGACAGCCACTGCGCCGATCACCTTCGTTGCCAGGCTCACCGTGAAGCTCAGCACCGACAACGAAAACACCATACCTAACCCATATAGCAGCCACTTGCTGAACAACGACTTCGTCGCCTGGAACAGCAGGCACATGATGAACAAGGGACCGAAGCCTACAAACAGCGCCATACCAATCTTGTTCAACAGCAGCAGTGAGCCCCCCACCACGCCGGGGCCTGCCATCCCTACCCCAGTGAACCAGCGCGCACGCGTCTTCTCGTCGTCGCGCTGTTGGTTGCCTGCTGTCTGGATCTGATCAATGCTCATCATCGCAATCTGCATCAAGCCCAGATTCTTGTCGATCGCATCGTAGGGATTTTCCGAATCCCCGGTCACCACTTGGGTAATGGACTGGCTAACACCGTCAGTCAGCGTCCAGTACAGTTTCGACGAACCTTCGGCCATGCTCGTCGCCAGACCGATGATCAGCGCCGCACGCAACGCCGTCACCACCAAGCCCATCGCCGCCTCGCGCGACTGGCCGGTCACGATGCGATACCCCTGGAACATGACCCACAGCGTCAACACCGTCAAGGACACAATGCCAATCAAGGCCGAGGTACGCTGCAGTAGCGTCCACTGAAATATATCGATCTCGTCGCGCAGGAAATCGTTGATCAGCGAGAAGAACGCGTAATTACCAAGACTGCTCAGAAAATCCATATGTCACCACATTCCACTGGACGGCCAGGCCGTGGAGCACTCGCTGCTCCGGGTTCGATTACACCTGCGACGGCACGCGCATCCTGCGCGTGCCGAGATATCACTTGCCCAACTCCAATGGCTTCATATCGTTGGGCTTGTCCGACCTGACCGAGTCCAACGCTGCCTTCATGGCGACCCCGGCGACCACCGACTTGCCGAAATCGCCCAAGGTGTTGCCCAGACTCTCGAAGAAGCTGCCGACCCCTCCTTGACTGGAGGGATCGCCGGAGGGCGCCTTCTTGCCCCGCATCGCCGCCCATGCCTGCGCATCCTGTTGCTTGGTCAAGAAGCCCAGCCGCGTTTGATACGCAAACATCGCCGACTCCATTTGCTGGCGATCAATGTCCATCAGCGTCTTCAGCGCGATCAGCTTGTTGGTGTTGTCTTCCAACTTACCGAGTTCAGTGTCTTTGATCTCTGTGCGCTCTTGTTCAATCTTGCGCAAGCGCTCAAGACGCTTTTTGGTGATGTCATACATCGCCACCATGTAGTTGTACTGCGAATTGCGCGTGCGCTGGATCAGCTCGCACCCTTCCTTCTGCTGGGTCGCCACCGGCGTGCCTGCCGTGGTGCTCGAGCAATCCGAAATCCCGTAATCGTCCGGGACCACCTTGATCTCTTCCTTGGGCTTATCGACTTCTGTCCCGCTGTCCTTGTCCTTGGGCTTTTTGCCAAGCTTCAGCGAATCTTGGACCTCTTCCACTTTTTTGTTGAGGTCTTTGTCGACGACTTCCCACTGCGCACTCGCGGCTCCGGCCATGCAGAGCAGCACCAGTCCCGTGAACACACGAGAAAAATGCCTGAACTTGGTTGCCATGGTGTTTTTGCCTCCTGACACAGATGAAGTTAATACGTGGAAAGTGTGCTGCCGATGATGGGAACTACGCATCTTCGGCCTCCTTGTCTTTGACGGCTTTGCGCTTCCCCGACCCCTTGCGGTTGGCATAGAAATCGCTCAACCACTGCTCGGGCGTCAGCTGATCGACGGTGACGCCCAGCTTGCTGGCCTTGCCGGCCAGGATCTGATGCATGATCTCGATGTTGTCGGTCGAGGACGAAATCACCGACAGTGCGTCGTCCATCCCACGCAGGTTGAGCTGGCACACAGCAGACGCATGTCCCTGCTTGACCAGGAAGCAGCGCGAGCGCTCGTCCAGCGAGACCACCACCTGGTACTCGGCATCGGTCAGTTTGAGGCCTTCAATGTAATCGTCGCGACTGGCGTTGGGATTGGGCAGCAGGATCATCGTGGCGGTCTGCTCGATCAGCGCCGCAGCGATGTCGCTGGCCAGGGCGTCTTCCGGGCTCTGCGTGGCGAAGATGCCCAGGCCGTTCTGCTTACGGATGGTCTTCTGCTTGTTCTTGGCGAATTCCTTCAAACCGCCCTTGCCGTCCAGGATCTTCCAGAATTCGTCCATCACGTAGATCAGCGGGCGGCCGTCGATCAACGCTTCCAGGCGGTGCAGCAAGTAATTGATCACCGGTACCCGGACTTCGGCGTTATCGATCACATCGGTGTAGTCGAAGCCGATGATCGAGGCGCGCGTCAGGTCGATGGTATCGACGGGGTTGTCGAACACCCAGCCTAGCGAGTTACCGGCTGTCCAGCGACGCAGGCGCGCATACAACCCATCGTCGCCCATGTTGGGCAGGCTCTTGCGGAAGTTGCTCATACTGCGCAGGTGCATGGGCGTGTCCAGCATGCCTTCGACCGCACGGTAGATGTCTTCTTCCTCGCGGGCGCTGTATTCGGGCTTGCCGCCCAGCACCTTGATCAATTCGGCGAGGAACTGCGTGTTGGCCTCATTACGCTCGCACTGGAACGGGTTGAAGCCGGTCGGCACGCCGTTTTCCAGCGCCAGATAATTGCCGCCACAGGCGCGCACGAAGATCTCCGCGCCGCGGTCTTTGTCGAAAAAGAAAATGGTCGGAATCGGATCGAACTTCTGCACCTGGCTCAGCAGGAAGTTGATCAGCGCCGTCTTGCCGGTACCGGACTTGCCGATCACCATCGTGTTGCCGATCGCCTTCTCGCCGAGGGAATTCTCGGCCGGATGCGTGGCGTGGAAGTTGAAGTAATACGGCTGCCCGTTGGTGGTCTGCAACGTGGTAACGCAGTCGCCCCACGGGTTGTTGTGCTGCTTGCCCTGAGCAAAGTTGTGCAGCGGCGACAACCCGAGGAAATTGAGCGAACTCAGGTTGGCGATACGTGTGCGGAAGCGCCAGTTTCCCGGCAGCTGCGCATAGAACGAGGAGGCGATTGCCAGATCTTCCTTGGCGGATACGAAACCGGCGTTGGACAATTCGGCGCGTGTCGTCGCGATCTGCCTGGCCAACTTCTCCTGGCTATCGGCATAGACCGCCAAGGTAAAGTGATATTCGCCCAATACAAAGTTGCCGGAGGCCACGTCGTCCATCGCCAGGTCCAGGTCGCGGATCTGGCTGGACGACTTGTCACCCGACGAAATCATCATTCCCTTAGTGCGTTCCAACACCTTCAAGGCATCGTGGCGCCCGACCGGGCTGAACGAATGCGTCATCACGTATTCGAAATCAAGATACTTCAGGCCATTGAGAATGCCCGGATAGGTTCCGTCGGCATATTCCTTGACGTTGAGGATCGCACCAAAATGATTGATGCCATCCGGCGTACGGATAACGAAATCGCCCGTCTTGTTGGCGAACATGTGCTTGCTGACAGGCAGATACGCCGGCACAGGCGCCTGCAGCACAGGGACAGGCTCATCGATCCGGTTGAGCAAATAGCCGAGAAACTCCAGTGTCTCGGAAAATACGACACCATTCTTGGCTTCGTACATGCCAAGACGGTAAGGTGAATAATCCTTCAGCACCGCCTCAACATTCGTGGCTAACTCGACGATCTTGGAGATGGCCTGCTCTTCCTCAGCCCTGATCTTGTCTGGATTTACAGACTTTTCTACCAGACGTCGTCCGGTAACGACGGG
>Ga0114992_100198_pt1 | contig 9567 bp, 2 predicted proteins | sample MSEELM_DM5_FD_89584 | JGI IMG/M metagenome (GOLD analysis project Ga0114992, IMG submission 89584) | Subsurface microbial communities from deep shales in West Virginia, USA - MSEEL M_DM5 | ecosystem: Environmental > Aquatic > Deep subsurface > Shale gas/oil reservoir > Produced water/Flow back ... | reverse complement strand
TACGGCTCGCCCTTCACCGCGGTGATCGACAACACCGGTGATTTCCAGGACCCATGCGAAGGCTACACCGGCGCACCCAATCCGGCCTGCACCAACGTGCCCAACGATGGCAGCTTCACCAATACCGCGCGCTTCAACGTGGTGACCTCCGGCGCCAACAATATCGGCTTCCAGCTCAAGCCCGAGCGCGGCCGCTCCTACAACCTGGGGGTGGTGTACGACCCGCTGCAGAACCTGTCGGTGAATGTCGACAGCTGGCGGGTGGTACTGGATGACATGCTGTCCGGTGTTGGCGATCAGCAGGTGGTCAGCGACTGTTTCGAAGGCCGCGAGGCGGCGTTCTGCGGGCTGATCCAGCGCGATGCCAATGGCCAGCTGACGCGGGTGGCGGTGCCATTCGCCTATAACAGCGGCAAGGTGGATATCCGTGGTTACGACGCCGGCATTCACTACCGCCTGGCAGACACCGCATGGGGCGATTTCAGCACCGGGCTGGATGCAACCTACTTTTCGAGTTTTCGCTTTGCGGGAGAGACCCATAACTATGTGGGCGAGAATTCCAGCTGGGGCAACATGCCGCGCTGGCGTGCCGTGGCCAACCTTGCCTGGGACAAGGGGCCGTGGCATGCGAGCTGGAACACGCGTTACCTGGGCCCCACCGTCAATGGCAGCCAGTACGAGGACTTCTGCGCCGACACCAATGCCGATGGCAGTTGCCGTTATTTCCGCATCGGCTCGGTGGTCTATCACGATGCATCGCTGAGCCGGAAGATCGCCGCCCTGCACGGCACGCTGGCGCTGGGCGTGGACAACCTGGGCAATCGCAAACCACCGCGCTTCTACAGCTACTCCAACGCCGCCAACACCGAAGCAAGCACCTACGACACCTTGGGGCGTTATTTCTGGAGCCGGCTGCGGGTAGAGTTTTGAGCGCGGCCGGGTGCGTGGCGACCTTGCGCGCGAACCGAGTCGTCGCAGCCGGGCAGCGGCGCATGTACAGAACGACCGCGCCGCCTTCGTTTCGCTGCGGGGTGCTTCGCGTTCGCGCAATGCCCCACGTCCTGGCCGCGTATGGTGGATGACCGCCGCACAACCGAGCGGAGAGCCGGCGGGCGGGCAGCACGGCGCAAAGCCATCGGTCCAGTCACGCCGAGTGCGCTGCCGTGCGTCGTGCCTTTTCACCTGCACGGAGTGCGCGCATGCAGCGTTTGGGGTTGATCGTGGTGCAGCGCATGCATAGCTGCCTGAGCTTGCGGGCGCAGCGCGTAGGCTTGGCAGCGCTGTGTCTTCTGGTGCTCTTCGTCACCAGCACGGCTTCGGCTGGTACCAAGCAGGCGCAGGAAGCGCCGGTGGTCAAGGCCAATGCTGCCATTGGCGAACCACGCTTTCGCGGGCTGGCGCATCCGGTGCCCGAAAGCGGCGTGGCCTTCGCGCCGGATGGCCAGCTGGCCAGGATCTTCGCGGCCGATGTCGCACGCGGTGCAGGGCAGGTGCCGGGCAACGACTTCTGGGTGGACCGCATGCTGGTGCGCGAGGGCACCGGCGGCGGATTCGACGATGAGAACAACTGGCTGTTCACGCGCGGCCGCGCCGCGTATCTGTCTTCGCACGTTCCCGAGCAGCCGGGGTTCGTTGGCCAGGTAGCGTACTGGCATGCCACCGACTACGACGCGTTGTTCCACTTGCAGTCCACGCAAGGCACGCGCGAGGTGCAGTGGAACGAGCAGCCGCAGCAGCGGCGGCAGACGACCAGCTACTTCAGCACCGTGTTCGAAGATGCGGGCGCCGGGGTGCGGATGCGTTTGGTCAAATACATCACCGAGCAGAACGTGGCGGTCGCCACGTTTGTGCTGTCCAGCCTGGATGGTGCGCCGCATACGCTGTCAGTGCAGGCGCGCTCACCGATGGCAACGCATGCCGATGGCGCTGCGCTGACGGGCGCATTCGATGCCTACAACGCGATCACCACGGTGTTTCCGCGGCTGTCAGGCGATGGCTTTCGTGTGGACGGTGCCCGCTTGGTGCGTGAGGTGGCCGTACCCGCCACCGGCGAGGCGGCGCCCATCAAGGTGCAGCTGGGCCTGCTCACGCACGAGCTACCGGAGGCCCAGGCCGAGTACGACCGCATTGCCGGGCAATCGCCGCAGCAGGCGTATCAGCAGCATGTGGCCCGCTACAACCGCTGGTGGGTGGACAACGTGCCGTATCTGGACACGCCCAACGCGAACATCACCAAGAGCCTGTTCTACCGCTGGTGGGTGCTGCGTTTCAACTTTCTCGATGCCAATGTGCCAGGCAACGATTACCAGTTCCCGGTCGCGATCGAAGGCGTGCTGGGCTACAACAATGCCATCGTGCTGACCACCGGCATGTTTCTGGACGATTTGAAGTATCTGCGCGACCCGATCTACGCCTACGGCAGCTGGCTCAGCGCCGGCGAAACCGCAGGCGGTGGCAAGTATGTGGACAACCCCGGATCGCCGGAAAACTGGTCCAACTCCTACGCACAGTCCATCACCGCCGCGGCCTGGCGCTCGCTGCAGGTGCATGGTGGCCCACCGGCGCTGGCCAGCAAGTTGGCGCGCTATGGCAGTGGCGACGTGGATGGCGTACTGGCTGCCTACGATCTCAACCACAATGGCTTGATCGAGTACGACTGGGCCGCGATGACCGGCAACGACGCCGATGCGGTGTCCTTCGACTGGGCAAAGCAACACGGCGAGATCCGCATGGACCGCACCGAAAGCGCCTACGTGTACGCCAATGCGCACGCGGCCGCGCAGGCCGCGCAGCTGGCCGGTGACAGCGGGACCGCGCAACGCATGCAGACCACTGCGGCGCGCATCCGCAAGGCGGTGCTGGAGGTATTGTGGCAGGACCGCAGCAGCACGGCCGATTCGGTGGGATTATCCGGCGATCTGCTCAAGCACCGCCAGGCCAAGGGCCCGCGCCTGCCGGTGGACTGGAAGGAAACCAATAACTATTACCCCTTCAGCGTGGGCCTGATGCCTAAGCACGGCGATGCCGACGACGACCCCAAGTACATCCGCGCCTTGCGCCTGTTTGCCGATGCCGCGCAGTACCCGCTGTTTCCGTTCTACACGGCAAATCAGGTCGATCTGCATGCGCGCGGTAGCGGCGCAGAGGCGGGCAGCAATAACTTTTCAACCATCAATGCAACGGTTGCGTTCCGCTTGCTGGGCGCAGCCTTACGCGATTACCCCAGCCCGTATCTGAGTGCGCACAGTTACCGCACGTTGCTGTACTGGAATGCGTGGGCGACGTATATCAATGGCGACAACCGTTACCCGGATCAGAACGAATTCTGGTCCAAGGGCAGCGCCGCAAACGGCGGCACGATCGGCTACCGCTCGTGGATCCACCACACCCAGCTGGGCGCAACCAACTTCAGCATGATCGAAGATGCGATGGGCTTGCGCCCGCGCAGCGACAACCAGATCGAGTTGTATCCGATCGACATCGGCTGGGAACATTTCGCTGCCGATAACCTGCGCTACCGCGATCGCAACCTGAGCATCGTCTGGGACCGTGATGGCACCCACTACGCCGGCCAGGTGCCCAAGGGCTATAGCGTGTATCTGGATGGCCGGCTGGCGTTCCGTATCGACCGGCTGGCGCATGTGCTCTACGACCCGGCGAGCGGGCAAGTGACGGCGCTGCCCGACGCGGTCAACCCTGCCGGTGCGGTACAGGTGCTGGAAACGCACCCGGCGCACCTGGCAACGATGACGCAGGTGGCGTTCGCTCCCGCCTCACGCGCGGCGCAGGTGCTGGCCAAGGCCGGGCTGGATGTGACATTACCCGCGGCGGCGCGGCTGGATCTTGCACACGGCGCGCAGGCCACCGCCAGCTTCGCCACGCCCGGGTTCGCGGCTGCGGCGGCGGTGGACGGAAGCACCGCCAATACGCCGTTCTGGGGCACCGCAGGCTCGCCGGCGGCCAGCGACTGGCTCGCGCTGCGGTTCGCTGGCAGCCGGCAGGTGGATCAGGTGGTGCTGTACTTCTATCGCAGCTCGTCGCCCGGCGGCGAGCAGCACGGCTTCCCCTCGGGAACCCGGCCTGGCTACGCCGCACCATGGATGTACGTGGTGCAGTACCAGGATGGCGGCAGCTGGAAGGACGTACCGGGGCAGGTGCGTGATGCGCTGATTGCCGAGGGCAACCGCAATCGGGTGCGTTTCCCGCCACTGCGTGCGCAGGCGCTGCGGGTGGTAGTGACGCATGCCGGCAGTGCACGCACCGGTATCAAGGAACTGCAGGTCTTCAACAGCAGCCAGGCGCCGCCCGCGTTCGTGGGCAATGTGGCGCCCCAGGTGCAGGCCTGGCAGCTGGACACGCCCGGTGCCGACGGCACGGTGCGGGTGAACGGGCGTGTGGGTGACGATGGCCTGCCCAGCGGCGCGCTGCAGGTGCGCTGGTCGCTGCTGCAAGGCCCGTCTGGCGGCGAGGTGGTATTCGCCGATCCTGCGGCAGTGCAGACCACAGTGCGTTTCACGCAGGCAGGGCATTACACCTTGCGGCTGGCTGCCAACGACGGCGCGTTGGCCGGCCACGCCGATGTGCAGGTGAACGCGCCTGCATCGCCGCCTGTTGAGCGCATTGCGCTGCAGAGCCTAGCCACGGTCAGCGCTCAGCTCACCGGCACGCAGTACCGCGTGCAGGCGCTCAACGACGGCGTCCTCCCTGCGGCGGACAGCACGCCCAACGGCAGCCGGCGCTGGGGCAGTTACGGCCGCGCGCAGCCGCAGACGGTGTGGCTGCACTACCAATGGCCGCGACCGGTGCGGCTGTCGTCCAGCACGCTGTATTTCTGGAGCGATCAACCCGACGGCGCCGTGGCGCCACCCGCCAGCTGGACACTGCAGACGTTGCAGGACGGGCGCTGGCAGGACGTGTCGGCCCGCAGCGGGTATCCGGTGGCCGCCAATGGCGCGGTCAGCACGGTGAGCTTTGCGCCCATCGTCACCACCGGCCTGCGTGCGGTGCTGACCACGCAAACCTTGGGCACCGGGCGCGCAGCGATCGGCGTGGACGAATGGCAGGCGTGGTCGGACGTGCCCAGGCAGCTGGAGCCGATCGATCTGCGCACCGCGCCGGGTGAGCTGCCCACGCTGCCGCAGGAGGTCACCGCGTTTTATGCCGATGGCAGCGTGTTGCCGGTGGCGGTGCAGTGGCCGGATGTTGCATCCGAAAGACTGGCCAGCGAGGGCAAGGTCGAGGTGCAGGGCCTGGTGGAAGGCGTGGTGCCGATCAAGGCCACGCTCTGGGTGCGCGCCACGCCGCCGGGCCAGATCACGGCCGTGCAGCCGTTGCCGGTGGTCATGGCGGTGGTGGGGCAGGCACCCACGCTGCCGGGGTTCGTCAGCCTGCAATACAACGACGGCTCGCGCGAACGCGTGCCAGTGCACTGGCCGGCGCTGGCGCCAGCGCGCTACGCGCAACCGGGCGAGATCCCTCTGACCGGCACTGCGCAAGGGCGCGTGCCGACCGGGCAGGTGGCGGTGCCACTCATGCTGCAGATCAAGGCGGCCACGCCATGAAGTGGAGCGTTATGTGCGCGCGTGCGTGCGCACGCATCTTCGCGACGACCTTGTGGTTGGTCAGTGTTCCGGCATGCGCGGCAGTGCCAGCGCAGCCCGTGCAGTTGCACGCGCCGGGCAACCCGATCCTGGCCGACGGCAGCACGTATTCGGCCGACCCGGCGCCGCTGGTGGCCGATGGCAAGCTCTACATCCTGGCCGGGCGCGACACCGCGCCCCCGGAGCGCAACGACTTCGTCATGCCGGGCTGGCAATTGTTTGTGACCGGCGACCCCGAACGCGGCAACTGGAGCCACTACCGCGACTTTTTGCGCCCGCACGCCGTGTTCGCCTGGGCCGGCAAACGCCACGCCTATGCAGCGCAGATCGTGCAAGGGCCCGATCGCCGCTACTACCTGTATGCGCCAGTGCAGCAGCGCAACGCGTCCAGTGCCGATCCATTCGGCATCGGCGTGGCGGTCGCCGACAGCCCACTCGGTCCGTGGACCGATGCACATCCACAGGGGCCGATCGTGTCGCAGTCGGTGCCCACGCCCAACACCATCCAGAACATCGATCCCACCGTGCTGGTGGATGACGACGGCCGCGTGTATCTGTACTGGGGCACCTTCGGCGCGCTGTACGGCGTGGAGCTGCAGCGCGACATGGTCAGCTTCAAGGGCACGCCGGTGGCGGTGGACACGCTGGGCGGCTATTTCGAGGCGCCCTGGTTGTTCAAGCGCAAGGGCACCTACTACCTGGCATATGCCGCCAACAATGCCGGGCGCGGCTCGGCATGCACGCCAACGCAGTATCACGCGTGCATCGCGTATGCGAGCGCGCCCACGCCACTGGGGCCGTGGACGTATCGCGGCATCGTGCTGCCACCGGTGAGTTCGACCACCTCCCATCCGGGCATCGTCGCCTTTGCCGGCCAGTGGTATCTGGTCTACCACACCGCCGATGCCGCCGGCGGTGGGCATTTCCGTCGCAGCGTGGCGATCGATCGCCTGCAATGGGACGACGGCACGCAGCCGGCCAGCATCCGCACCATCACGCCGACGCGGCGCCCGCAACCGCCGATGCAGCCGCAGCGCAACCAGGCGCCAGCCGCCTACGCCAGCGCCTCCAACGGCCCGGATATTCCCGTGCAGTACTGGATGGCAGCGCTCAACGACGGCATCGTCAAAGCGAATCCGCTGCCGCCACAGCTGTGGGGCAGCTGGATGCCAGACAACCCGCCGCAGCAATGGATTCAGTACAGCTGGGCACAGCTGGTGACGCTGGACCGCACCCGCATCGTGTTCTGGGCCGACCAACCGACGGGCGCGCAGATCGGCGTGGCGCCACCGGCGCGCTGGCATCTGGAATATCGCCAGGGTGGGCACTGGGTGCCTGTGCAGGCCAGTGACCGCTATGGCACACGGACCGGGCGCTATGAGGCTGTGTCGTTCTCACCGGTGACCACGCGTTGCGTGCGTGCGGTGTTCGATGCGTCCGGTTCCGGCCCCAGCTACGCCGCCTTCGCCGTGCAGGAGTGGGAAGTACTGGCACCGCAGCCGCAGCAACTGCCCGCCGCCACGGACGCCGACAGCCGCCACTGCGATGCGCCGTGATTGCGCTGACGACAACGCAACCGCTGCCTACATTTCTCTCCACCCATCACCGGCTTTCTCACCTGGATCGACCCATGCTCCTGCAGTTGCAACGTCCCGCGCGCCTGTCGCAATTTCGTCTCCTTATCGCGTGCTGTCTAAGCATTGCCATGCTGCCAACGCTGGCGCGCGCGGCGGCGCAGCCTGCCGAGCCCACACCGGCGCAGTACACTGCGGCGATCGGGTTGACCGACCGCTACGACGCCCTGGTCGACCGGCAGCCCAGCGCGCCGGTATGGGTGGACGCACAGCGCTTTTTGTACCGGCGCGGGAGCATGCGCCAGGGCCAGGCACCAGCGATCGAGTACCGGCTGGTGGATGCGGCCAGCGGGCGTAATACGCCGGCCTTCGACCACGCACGTCTTGCCGCCGCGCTGACCCAGGCCGGCGCACACAACGTGGATGCGGCAGTGCTGCAACTGCAGGATCCTGCGCTGGAACAGCAGACGCTGCGCTTTCAGCTGGCAGATCTTGGCTGGCAGTGCGAGCTGGCGCGCTACCGCTGTGCGCACCTGCCCGAGCGCGATGCGCGGCCCGAGTCGATGGACATGAGTTTCCCGCTCAAGCAGGGCGAGCGCTATGCCAAGCACTCGCCGGACGGGCGCTGGCGGGTGTGGGTGGAGCAGGGCAATCTGCTGATCGCCCCGGTGGGCGGCGGCACGCCAACGGCGATCAGTCACGATGGCAGTGCGAGCGACTTCTACGCCATCGACACCGTGGTGTGGTCGCCCGACTCGCAACATGTCGCCGCCTACCGGGTCAAGGCGCCGCCGCCGCACATCGTGTATTACATCGAATCGGCGCCGGCCGATCGCGTGCAACCCAAACTGCACCAGCAGGTCTATCCCAAGCCCGGCGACCCATTGCCGGTGATGCAGCCAGTGCTGTTCGACGTGGCCACGCGCACCGCGCGCCCGGTGGACATGACCCTGCTGCCCAACGCCTTCACCCTTAGCGAGCTGCAATGGTGGAAGGACAGCCGCGGCGTGACCTTCGAGTACAACGCACGTGGGCATCAGCTGTACCGCGTGATCGAAGTGGATGCAGGCACCGCCGTTGCGCGCACCGTGATCGAGGAAACCTCGCCTACCTTTATCGAGTACTCGCCACTCAGTGGCGACAACGAAGACGGCGGCAAGTACGCGCGCCACGATCTTGCCGATGGCGCGCAACTGCTGTGGGCCTCCGAGCGCGATGGCTGGGAGCATCTGTATCTCTACGACGGCCGCACTGGTCGCGTGATGCGCCAGGTCACCCGTGGCGAGTGGGTGGTGCGCAGGCTCGATCATGTCGACGAGGCAGCCGGGCAGGTGTACTTCACCGCCTCCGGCATGCAGCCCGGTGAAGACCCGTATTACCGCCACGCCTATCGCATCGGCCTGGACGGCACCGGCCTGACCGCGCTGACCCCGCTGGCCGCCGATCATGATGTGCGTTATTCGCCGGACGGGCGCTGGTTTCTGGACCTGTCTTCGCGCGTGGACCTGGGGCCGGTACTGGAGCTGCGGCGCAGTGCGGATGGCAGCCTGGTACACACGGTGGAGCGCACAGATCTAAGCCACCTGCTGGCGGCCGGTTGGCAGCCGCCGTTGCCGTTCCATACCCCCGGGCGCGATGGCAAGACCGAGATCTGGGGCGTCATTTTCCGCCCCCAGCAGCTCGATGCCCAGCAGCCGTATCGCGTCGTCGAATACATCTACGCCGGGCCGCAGGGCTCGTTCGTGCCGAAGCGCTTCACCACGCGCACGCCGCCGCTGACCGGATTGGGCTTTGCGGTGGCGCAGATCGACGGCATGGGCACCAACAACCGCTCGCGCGCGTTTCACGACGTGGCCTGGCGCAATCTCAAGGATGCCGGCTTGCCGGACCGCATCGCCTGGCACAAGGCGGCCGCCGCACGTTACCCCTGGTACGACATTCGCGGCGGGGTGGGCGTGTACGGCACCTCGGCCGGCGGGCAGAACGCGCTGGGCGCGTTGCTGTTCCATCCCGAGTTCTACGTGGCCGGCGTGGCGAACTCAGGCTGCCACGACAATCGCATGGACAAGATCTGGTGGAACGAGCAATGGATGGGCTGGCCGGTGGGGCCGTGGTACGCCGAATCCTCGAACGTGGAAAACGCCGCGCGCCTGCAGGGCCATTTGCTGCTGGTCACCGGCGACATGGACAAGAATGTCGATCCTGCCAGCACCTTCCAGGTGGCCGATCGCCTGATCAAGGCGGGCAAGGATTTCGACCTGCTGGTGGTGCCCGGCGGCGATCACGGCGCAGGCGGTGACTACGGCAAGCGCCGCCTGTTGGATTTTTTCCAGCGCTGGTTGCACCGCACTCCGACGCCGGAGTGGAATCAGGTCTCTGCCGCAGTGCCCGCG
>Ga0114992_100193_pt1 | contig 9703 bp, 13 predicted proteins | sample MSEELM_DM5_FD_89584 | JGI IMG/M metagenome (GOLD analysis project Ga0114992, IMG submission 89584) | Subsurface microbial communities from deep shales in West Virginia, USA - MSEEL M_DM5 | ecosystem: Environmental > Aquatic > Deep subsurface > Shale gas/oil reservoir > Produced water/Flow back ... | reverse complement strand
GTGATAGAGCGCACGCTATCTGCCGCACCGCCGCCGCTCAATCAGGAGTCTCCCGACAGCCGGTGAAGGCGTCAGCTTGCGTTGTCATTCGCGCCGGCCCGCCACGGCCATGGGCACCACCCGGTGGCGGCGCTGCCCAGGCGCGGCGTGCGCTGCGTGGCTGCCACTGCATCGCTGGCGCGGCGCCCCGCGTTCCCGGTGCTTAACGAACGGATTGCTAGGATCCGGGCGCGTCACTGGCAGCAGCCCGCGCTTGCAGGGCTGCAGGATTGGAGTGTCACCTCATGAGGAGTTGTCAGATGCCCTGGAAGCCCGCGCTCACCGCACTTGCCCTGTCCGCCGCCGCCCTGCCGGCGTTTGCCCAGCCCGACCGCGAGGTGGTCGAAGACATGCTCACCCGCTCGGCCAATGTCTGCCCCGGCCACAGCACCGACCGCACCTCGCCCACCGTCAAGGCCGTGCCCGTCGGCGCGCTGCGCGTGATGCTCGAACGCGGCCTGGTGATGTGCCCGGACCGCCGCCTCGATGCCGCCGCGCCGGCGGTGTTCTATGGCCGCCTGGGCGTGTTCGCCTGGAACCCGGAAGTGCCCGCCGCCAAGACGGTGATCGTCAAACAGATCGGCACAATGACCCGCAGCGAGGACTACCCCGTCGAGACCCTGGTGTGGGACGCCAAGGGCACCGCGCTCACGCAGCAGACCGTGCCGATGTTCGAGCCCAGGCCGGGTGCGGCGGTGTTGTACAAGATGCGTTGAGGCTGACGCGCGATAGCAGTGCCGATTCGCCCGGCTGCACGCAATGTAGTTGCGTCGCTTGCAGTCCGGGCTCTGCCTATACTCAACTCCAGCATGCTGCGCAGGAGGATGCATGAGACACCCACTGGCCTTGGCCGGGCTTGCATGCATGGTACTGGGCTTCTCCGTTCCGGGCTGCAGCGCAACGCAAACAGGCGCCAACACCATGACCAACGAACAAGGATGCGTCCGGCAACGTGGCGGTCCGCAAGACCCCGGCACCAGCCCGCCGCCGGTGATGGAGGCGTGCCTGGGTCCGTACAAGTTGCAGATTCCTGCCAACTATTTCGACGACCAGATGGGGCCGAATTTCGATGGCAGCTTCGGGCTGTATCTGGAATACCCGGAGTTGAACGCATTCGCTCCTGGCGAGCGTGCCCACCTGAAACTGGACGTGGCCACCCGCACCGTCAATATCGGCTATCGCTACCTCGACCGCGTGGACCCCGATGCATTTCTTCGGCGGCAGTACACGCCGGACGGCGCAACGCAGGACACCCCAGAAGCGGATATCAACACGCGCACAAAGGGGGAGGAAATTCACGGACTAACGCCTTACTACGCCAATGTCGCGGCCTACCGCGAACACTACCTGGCGCAAGGGCTGAAACCGTCCAATTCCATCATGGAGGCAAGCTACTACAAGGACTGGTATGTCAGCCGCGACGCAAAAGGGAACATCGACACCATCATCAAGTGCACGTCCCGCGCGGTCGAACCGTCCGGCGTGGAGTTCCGTGAGGGCAAGCTTGTCCGCAGCAAAGAGCGGGAACTTCCCAGCTGCGAGCACGTGTTCGTCATTCCGGAGATGAAGGTCGCAGTGGAGATCGACTATGTGCGCGTTGCATTGAAGGACTGGAAGAAGATCCAGGACCGCGCGCGCAGTGCATTGAAAGACTTCATGCCGGCGCCCACCGGCACCTGAGCGCTTGCCAGCGACAAGGAGGTGATGCATGCCAGAACTGACGCAAGACGATCTTCGGATTCTTTCTGCCTATGCGCGGGAGGAGAATCGCGAGCTGTATTGGAACTACCTCGCCCACAAGGCTTGATCACCCGAAATGGATGGTCCACCTTCGCCCGCAGGCTGCCCTTGGTGTGCTCCCAGCGCTTGGTCCACTGCAACTGGCGCGCGTTCTTGATCTGCTTGAGCTTGGACGGCTTCTCTGCAATCAGGTAGCGCAACTTGCGCTTGCGCGCCATCTCCGCACACTTCTCCAGACCCGTGTAACGGCTATCTCCGCTGAGCGTGTCTTCCTTGCCATGCAGCAGCTTGTGCGTCTGCGCGATATCGGCGACGTTTGCAGAAAGTGGATGCGCAGCATCGTCTCCAGCCGATACGGCTGTCGCCCCGGCTGCCCCGACTTGGGATACTGCGGTTCGATCAGTGCCAGCAGGTCCTTCCACGGCACCACCTGATCCATCTCGGCCAGAAACACCTTGCGCCGCGTCTGCTTGCGCTTGCCGTTGTACTCCGCGTCGCCGAAGGTCAGCTGCATCGAAATCGTCCGCTCGGTTCGTTGATCGATTGTCGCAGATCAGACTGCTTTGTTCAGACCTTCCCTAAACGCTCGAGGATGCAAGCCATTGGCAACAAACGTGAGCGTGCTCGAGAAGCGCGTTGGGAACACTTCAAAGCCAGCGTACGCGCCAAGGTGGACCATCTGTTCCGGTGATCAAGCGGCAGTTTGGTTACACCAAGGTCCGCTATCGCGGCCTGGCCAAGAACATGGCGCAGGTGTTGACGTTGTTTGCGCTGTCAACCCTGTGTATGGCGCGCCGGCAGTTGCTGCCTGCCAGGGGGGAATACTGCCTGGCGGCAGCCAAAGCCGCCAGAACGTTGCAGCAATCGCATCGTACGCAGCATTTTGCGCGTCAGTGACATGCGTGAAACTGGAATTTGGGAGGTCTGATCTGTTGTTCAGACCTTCCCTAACTCTCAGAAGCGTCAGTCGCTTGTTCCGGGAGGGAGTACGTTGGAATAGGCGGGAGGAAATCGCGGTTTGTTGGATCGTTGTGGACGAGCAGTTCGCGGGTCTTCCACATCTGAGCCGCTTTGTAGAGACTGACTCCGTTGATCGGAGAATGCTCGTTGAAGGTGCCAAGATGCGAATTAACAAATGCTTTATGTTCGGCTGTGTCAAGCCGGTCAGACGCCTTCCAAGGATGCGGGATGCGACGTTGTTGCAGACTATTTGCTAAACCGATGAGCTTGTTCTTAAACACCTCGCGGCTGCTTTCTTTGAGCATTTGTTGGATCCCATCCACTTCGCCAAGGACGATGGGAGTTCCCTCCTCACGCTTTTCTGGAATGAAATACGGAGCGTTCTGGACGAAAGGATTCCTGTCTTCGTCGATCGCTGCGAACAGAGCGTAAACGGTATCTTCGATCTTCTGACGCGCTTGCGTGATTGCCGGATCGTCGTCACTGGGCCTGGCCGCGGAGGACGAGGCGCCGGCAACCTGGGGAGTGGAAGGGCCCGCAACGTCCCAGGGACGGGCAAGCGGGGGCCTGCGCGGTCGGAGCTGGTCAAGTGAAGCTTGCAAATGTGCTGGCGCACGGATCGTGCAATGGTCAGGTAACCCGGAAATACTGGGCGGGAGTGCGCGCAGGTTGTTGCAGCCGCGCAGGTCGAGCTCTTGCAGATTCCGCAGTGCGTCAATATTCGATGGCAGCGTTTGCAGAGAGCTGCAGTCCTGCAGGCTGAGTTTCCTAAGCGACCACTGCTGTCCCGAAATCGAAGGGTAATGGCGTAAACGCGTGCAGCCGCGCAGATCAACCTCTTCCAGCAGGGGGAGGCGATGAATGCTTGTGTTGAGTTCGGTAAGTGGCGAGGAGTTGATTTTTAGGTGGGTCAGATCTTTCAGGTATTCAAGCGATGACGGGAGCGAGCGGATTCCTGTGCGCGACAGTGTCAGCGTCCGCAGCTTGACCAATCCTTCGCGCTGGCCAGCAGTGTTGCGAATTGCAAGATGTTCAGGGAGTTCGGTCAGGTTGGGGCAGCTGAAGATGGTGAGCTCTTGCAATTCCCCCAGCCTGGAAATGGACGCAGGCAACGCGCCGATCGGATTTTGACTCAACGTCAAGGTCCGCAAGTTGGCCAGGTCACTGATGGATTCGGGAAGTTCCAACAAGCCCGCGCCGGCGATGCTCATGTCTTGAAGATGCCCAAAGCGGTAAGTCTGCTCCGGGAATCGTGGCAGTGGAAGGTATGAGAGATCCAACGATGCAACGTTGTGCGACGCTGCACGCGCTAGATGTGCCGCGCTTATTCGCAGTGCGACTTCAAGATTTAACTCCGCGCCGGTCACGCTTTCGTTGGCGGAAATCCAGGCCTCGCGCCATTGGTCGGCGTTTGCCGCGCATTGGTCGCGCCACTCCAAGAGCACACTTTCGTAAGAGCGAAGCTGCGTACTGCGTTGCAGGACCCGGCCGCCCGCTGACACAAGCTGCGCAGACGCTGTCGTATCAACATTGAACCGCCTGCGTTCGCTGGGATCCAGCTGCGGTATTTCGGACGACTCCAACGCTGCACCAAGCTCATCAAATTCAAGCACATCCGCAGCGAGTCGCGGCCTGGATGTCTCGCTTCGTGCCCCCGCGTTAGGCTGGCGTCGAGACAGGCCGCTGAGCGGGCCAGGCGCGCGCTGCGTTTGGTCTGCCGGCGGTGTCCGCTCGTTCCTGACTGCGCCGACAGGCGATTGGGCACGTTGCGGATTGTCCACTGGCGTTTGTCGCGTGAAAAAGCTTGTGATCCGAGGCATGCCAGTCCTGATTAGATGCAGTGATGACACTTACCATTATCGAGCCAGGGCGCATTGCATCACAGGCGTAGCGCGAAGACTTCATCGGTATGGCGAAGTCCCGGCACGCACGACAGGTGTTTAGGAAAGCTCTGAACAACGCACCACAGATACGCGACACTATCACCTCTGTTTGATCCCAGGTTTTGATGGTGCATTATTTTCCCTCGAATGGAAGGAAGCACGATCGGCCAGGTTCTGCATGGAGCGCCACCACGACCGTGTTGTCCGTTGCGGATGAGGCGGCGATTGTCGCTTTCCGCAAGCACACATTGCTGCCGCTGGAAGACTGTCTCTACGCACTGCAGCCGAGCATCCCGCGTGGACCAACGGGCAGGTTGAGCGGATGAATCGGACGATCAAGGAAGCCACTGTCAAAGGCTTCCATTACGACGATCACGCACAACTGCAACAGCATTTGGCCAACTTCATCGACGCCTACAACTACGGTCGCAGGCTCAAAGCATTGAAGGGTCTGACGCCGTACGAATTCATCTGCAAGCAGTGGACATCCGAACCCGATCTGTTCAAGGTGGATCCGATCCATCTAATGCCGGGACTGAACACCTAGGCACGCCCAACCCGACGGTGCACCCATGCGTGCCTGCGCCAGCGTTGCGTGACGACCTGCAACGTGGCCGGTGCACTGCCGGCGCCGCTACCACCCAGGTGGCACCATAGCCAGCCGCGCCGGATGACGAACACGGCGTATGCAGGCGACTCCAGCGCGGCCTACTTCAGGTACACGTAGTGCCCAAACTTGGCCGTGAACGCGGCCAGCGCAAGCCACAACAACGCCCACGCGACTCGGGCAAACGGCCTGCTACCCGCTAGCTCGACACCTTCGCGCATCGGATCGACCCGCATGCCCCGCTCCTTCGGCCAGCCTGCTCTAGCCAGCGGAACGCTAGCATGGACATGCAGCAGGAGCGTGGGCGCGATCATAGGTGCGGCGCGGAGGGAAGACTTACGCCTGGCGCTGCATTGCGTGCGACACCGGGGCAACACCGTCACCGCCCAGCCGCTGCTCGTAAATCTCGTCGACCACACCGCGTACCGCGCGGGCGGCATTGAAGATGCTCTCGCCCAGAACCGACAGACTGGTGGCGTCCAGCGGCTTGCCGCTGCACACCGCCACCATGTCGCTCTGCGCAGTGATCGTGCGCAGCAGCGTATGGAACTGGTCGATCTGCTCGATGGTTACGCCGATGGTGAAGGGCTCTTCGTGCATTTGCAGCTTGGCCGCTGGCGTGGCGCGTCGCCGAGCGGTAGTCGAAAGGGCTTTCGAAGCAGTCATGGCGTGCGTCCTCGACGTAAGCGGACGAGATATCCGCCACCTAAATTTATCCCTTTTTCAGATATTTGAAAAGGGGATATAGCTTTAGTGCGGCCTATCAACGTTGCCGCCATGCCAATCAAGTCAATCCATAAAGATCATTACGACATCTTGCTGCAGCAACTGCGCGAGCTTCGCCTCTCCGCCGGGCTAACGCAGGTGGCCCTGAGCACTGCGCTGGAGCGCCCGCAGTCGTATGTAAGTGACGTTGAGCGCGGCAGTCGCCGGATGGATCTTCTTCAGTTGCGGGACTTCTGCAATGCCTGCGGAACCTCACTGACCAAGTTCGTTACCGAGTTCGAGAAGGAACTAAAGTAATCCGCCATAGCATCGCGTATTGCTTCACTTCTGTCTGTTCGGCCCGACCGTCGCCGTAAAGCGCCTAGGCTCACCCGTGATCGGGTCATCGAACGCCAACATGTGTGCGAACAACTGCAGTGGCCGTTCCGGATCATCGGGCCGCTGATCTTCCAGCTCTGGATAGAAACGGTCATGCAGGATCGGCACGCCCAGGGCGGCCATATGCACGCGCAACTGGTGCTTGCGCCCGGTGACCGGCTCCAGCCGATAGGTCCACATGTCTGCGCCGCGCGCGACCACATCGATCACCGTCTCGCTGTTCGGCTCGCCCACGCCCTCGCGCATGCGGAAGAACGGCTCGCCCGGCTCCAGCCGGCTGCGATGCACGTATGGAAACGTCAGCGCCGGTAGCGGCGGTGCCACCGCCAGATAGTGTTTGTGGATGCGTCGCTCACGAAACAACGCCTGGTAAATCCCGCGTGTTGCCGGATTAGCTGAGAACAGCACCAGCCCGGCGGTATCGCGGTCGATGCGGTGCAGTGGCACCAGCGATGGATTGTCGAAGCGCCGCACCAGCCGGGCCAGCAAGGTCTCGCGTACATACGCACCTGCGGGGACGACCGGCAGGAAGTGCGGCTTGCAGGCAACCACAATCTGCCCGTCGGCATGCACCACCGTCTCTACCGCCGAGATGGTGGGCTCATCCGCCACCTCGCGGAAATAGTAGATCTCCGCGCCCAGCCGATAGGGCGCAGAAACCTCCAGCGCCTGCTGCTGCGCATCCAGCACACGCCCGCGCGCGAAGCGATCAAGCCACGTGGCGCCATCCACGCCCGGAAAGCACGCGCATAGCGCCTCAAACACCGTCTGCCAGGGGCCAGCGGGAAGTTGGAACTGGCTGGCGGGAATGCCATCGCGGATGGGGCGTGGAACGGACATGGCGGCGGCGAAAGCGCACTCAAGCAAGTAGGCGGGAATCGTACCTTGCCGCAACGACGCCATCTGCAACTGTGCCGCGCCTCGCCAACGTCACGCGACGTTCGAGCGCTTTCCATGACACACGCGATTGAACCCACACAGCACTCTGATGCGGCCTGGTTGAGGGCATCGATGCTCATGCGCGTGCGAGTAAGCCGATGCACGCGCAAGCGAACTCAAGCTGTAGCGCGAAGATCGGGCTCGTGTCGGCTCAAAACCTCGCGCCGATAGCAGATGAGACATTGCGCGCATCAGCACCGATGGTGTGCTGACAAAACCCGTTGCAGCGGCTATGGTCGAAGCTGGAACGGGGGTTCTTGCATGGGACGCAGAAAGAAACAGAGCGGGTTTGAAGCGTTGGCTACGTTGCCGTGGCCTGTGGGCGTTGTTGCGGGAATCGTTGCGTATCTGGGCGTGCGCTACGGCATTGGCTGGTGGTTTTCTCACCACGGCGGAATGCTGTCGCAGGGCATTGCCCAGCAATCAACGGCGATGTTTGCACCACTGGCGTGGATGCTGCTCGGTGTCTGCTGGCTTGCTGCGCTGTTCTCTTATCTGGGCACACGCAGCCGGCGGCGCTTTCTGGAAACACGCACAAGCCTGGAGAGCCTGGCCGCCGGCGGCTGGCGCCAGTTCGAACTGTCGGTGGGCGAAGCATTTCGCAGCCAGGGCTATAGCGTCGAAGAAACCGGCCTGGGCGGCGCCGACGGCGGCATCGACATGATCCTGCGCAAGGACGGCCGCCGCACGCTGGTGCAATGCAAACAGTGGAAGCGCCAGCAGGTTGGCGTCAGCATCGTGCGAGAAATGTTCGGCTTGCTCGCCCATCACCACGCGCACGCAGTGAAGATCGCCTGCATCGGAACCTACACTAAGGACGCCGAGCGCTTCGCTGAAGGCAAGCCGATTGAATTGATCGGTGGCGAACAGTTGTTGGACATGATCCGAGCAGTGCAACAGCAAGCCACAGCGCAGTCGACGTCGGCACCAGTACGCATCGACCCTGTCTTTGCTTCAACTGAGTCGACTGCCTCCGCAACAATCGCCACACCAAGTTGCCCGCGTTGCGGAAGCAAGCTTGTACAGAGAAGGAACCGGCGCACGCGCGAGAACTTTCTTGGCTGCAGCCAGTTCCCGAAATGCAGAGGAACTGCGTAAGTGAACCTGACCCTGTCTCTAGTCTTTGCCTCAGCTGAGTCCACTGCCTCCGCAACAGTCGCTACCCCAAGCTGCGCATGCTGCCGCAGCGCACTTGTGCAGAGAAGGAACCGACGCACCGGCGAGAACTTCCTAGGTTGCAGCCAGTTCCCGAAGTGCAGAGGAACTGCGTGAGTGAAACTGACCCCGTTTTTAAAAAAATCAGCCGCGTGTCGAGTTGGTCGTGTTACCAGCCTGTTGCTTCCGCCGCGCCATGTCACCGCGCTAAAGTACACCGCCTCCTTCCTTTATCCTTACTGATCCACTATATTTTTTATGCTTCGGGGCATAAAGTCCCCACCTAGGAAAAACAAAGAATGCGAACCATCTGTGTTTTCAACAACAAGGGCGGAGTGGGGAAGACAACGCTTTTGTGTAACCTCGCAGCTTATTTCTCAATCAAGCGAGGCAAAAAAGTTCTAGTTGTTGATGCGGACCCTCAGTGTAATGCGACTGCATACATGATTAAGGAAAAGGTCTTAGACAAGCTTTACGCATCCTCCTCCTCCGATAGCGCGACAATAAATTCGCTTATAGCCAGCCTTAAGAAGTCGAAGGGCTACGGCATACCACCGGTTCTACGAAGCGATGGTTTTAACGTAGACATAGTTCCCGGCGACCCTAAGTTTTCTCTAGCGGAAGATTTTCTAGCAAAGGACTGGCTTGACGCAATTGCTGGAGATGAACGGGGACTTAGAACTACCTTTTTCTTCAGAAACCTTATTTCATGGGCAAGATCAGACGGATACGATTTGGTTTTTTTCGACATGGGTCCTTCGTTGGGAGCGATCAATAGAACGGTTCTTTTATCAAGCGACCACTTCATCCTCCCCATGTCATCTGACATCTTTAGCCTGAGAGGTCTTCAAAATATTGAAGTAGCTCTAAAAAACTGGACCAAGGGGATAGAAAGAGGACTGGTAAGCTTCAAAGAGGATCAGGGGACGTCTTTCAAAGTGGAGTCTGGCGATGCGCTGAGCGAACTTGGAGTAAGCTTTTTAGGCTACGTAACTCAGCAGTACACTGCGAAAACTGTCGATGGAAAGAAACAGCCGGTTTCAGCATATGAAAAAATAATTAAGAAAATAGATCCACTTGTTAGCAAACACCTGATATTACCTCTTAACAAAGGTCAGAAGCTAAATTACAAACTCGGAGAAATTCCTTACTTTCAAAGCCTAGTCCCTATGGCACAAACTGCGACCGTGCCGATATTTGCGCTCAAGAAAGCAGATGGGGTGGTCGGAGCTCATTTCGACAAAGTGAGGCAGTTTGACAGCGTAATATCCGGAAT
>Ga0114992_100190_pt1 | contig 9752 bp, 1 predicted proteins | sample MSEELM_DM5_FD_89584 | JGI IMG/M metagenome (GOLD analysis project Ga0114992, IMG submission 89584) | Subsurface microbial communities from deep shales in West Virginia, USA - MSEEL M_DM5 | ecosystem: Environmental > Aquatic > Deep subsurface > Shale gas/oil reservoir > Produced water/Flow back ... | reverse complement strand
GTCCGGGTCGCACGGCTCCACCAATACCGCTTCCAGCGCGGCCTTGGCGTCGACGATGCCGCTGCCGATCGGGGTGCTGGTCGGCGGGGTCACCGGGAAGCGGCGGCTGGCCTGCTTGAGCAGGGCTTCCATCGCCGCCGGGGTCAGCGGGCCATCGCCCAGGCCGATCGACGCGCTCTGCACCAGGGCCACGACGCCGGCCACGTGCGGGGACGCCATCGAGGTGCCGCCCATACCCATGTAGCTATAGCTACCGGAGGTTGGGGTGGTGGCGCCGTCGTAGCCGGCCTGCCAGATGTAACCACCCGGGTTGCCGTCCACGCTGCCGCCGCCGCCGGGACCGGACAGGTCCACCTTGCTGCCGTAGTTGGAGTAGTAGGTGATGCCGCCGGTGATGCGGGTGGCGCCGACGGTGATGGTGTTGTTGCAGCTCGCCGGTGAATGGTTGGCCGCATCTTCGCCGCTGTTGCCGGCCGCCACCACCACGGTGGTGCCGCGCGACACCGCGCCGTTGATCGCGACCTGGGTGGCCGGATCGCAGGGCTCGCCGCCGCCCAGGCTCATGTTGATCACTTCGGCCGGGTTGGTGTTGGCGGGGACGCCATCGACCGTACCGCCGTAGGCCCACACGATCGCATCGGCGATGTCGGAGGTGTAGCCGCCGCAGCGGCCGAGCACGCGCACCGGCAGGATGGTGGCCTTCGGCGCCACGCCCGCCATGCCCAAACCGTTATTGGTTGCCTCGGCCACGGTGCCCGAGACATGGGTGCCGTGCCAGGAGCTTTCCTGGGCGACCGACCCGTCGTAGCAGACGTTATCGGCCTCTTCCCAGTCACCGTAGTCCAGCGCGCCCGGGACGCGGGCGTCGGTGGGGCGACGCGAGACTTCGGCGTCGGTGATGAAGTCATAGCCCTGCAGCAGGTTGCCGGCAAAGTCCGGATGGCCCGGCAGGATGCCGGTATCCAGCACCGCCACCACCACGCCGGCACCCTGCGAGAGGTCCCATGCGGCCGGCGCGTTGATGCCGCCGTTGGGGTTGCTCAGGTGCCACTGGTACTGCGCATACAGCGGGTCGTTGGGGACCAGCTGCGGGGTCACGTCGGTTGCGGCAACGCTCTTCTTGATCTCGACCGGACGCAGCATGCGATCGATCTGCACCTCGGCCACGGACGGGTCGTTCTTCAGCTCGACCACCACCTTGTCCACCTGTGCGGCGGTCAGCGTGCCGGACAGCTTGATCAGGTCCGAGCCAATGCCCAGCTTGCGCAGGTAGGTCGCCTTGGCGGCGGTGGCGCCAGCACGCGCACCGGTCACCGGTGCGGCACGGCCCACCGCCGATTGCACCACGCCCAGCTTGCTGCTGCGATCGCTCGCGGCGGCCGTGCCGTCCTTGTAACGCACGATCAACCGGCTGCTGAAATCGCTGGCGGCCGGCGCGGCTTGGGTCGGTTCCTTGACCTGCAACGCGGGGGCAGCAACGAGGGTGCCCGAAGCACCCAGGGCCATCATCAAGATGGCGCCAGTCAGCGGGTTGAGACGGAAATTCTTGTCGATCACGGTGAAGTCCTCTTCAGTTTTTCGTGGATCAGGCGTCAGTACGGCCATCACTCCCTGCGAATCCGTTGGCCGGCCAAGCCACGGTCCTCGCCCGCCCCCTCAGGCCTTGCTCTGTCGCGACGGCGCACGACGGCGCCGTCGCTGTTTTCAACCGTGCGTTACCAACCGAAACCGGCACCTACGCCGATCGAGCTGTCGTCGCCGCTCAATGCGCCACCGATGGTCACCGTGGCGCGTGGGCTGATCGCCCGCTGGTAACCCACCGACAACGCCGACTCGCCGTTCTGGAAACCGACACCGGCACCGATGCGGTTTTGCGAGGCAATACCGGCCACGCTGGCGGACATGTTCAACATCGCCGAGCCCATCGCACCTTGACGATCGAGCCGACGGTTCTGCCGGCGCAGGCGGTCTTCGATATCGCCCTGGTAGGTTTCGAAGCTGTCGGCCATCGCGCTGTAGCGGCTGTCGGTGTAGCTGTTGGCTGCGGCGACGCCGCTGTCCAACTGGCCCTTGTTGACCGCATCGGTGGCGCGCGTACCGGCGGCCACATTGGCCACCTGACGCTCACCGCCCACGCTGCCCACCGAGACCGTGTTGGCGCGGTCGGCAACCGAGCCCTGGCCGAGTGCCACCGCACCCTGTGCACTGGCGCGGGCACCCTGCCCGATCGCCGTGCCCGAGGCCGCACTCACCTGCGCGCCTTCGCCCATCGCAACCGCATTGGTCGCCACCGCAGCAATCTGCGTGTTGGCACCCACCGCGGTGCTGCCATCGGCATTGACGCGTGCATTGCTGCCAATCGCGGTGTCGTTGGGGCCATGCGCATACGCGCTGCCACCAATCGCGGTGCCGGTGATGTGGTTGGCCACAGCGGCGTTGCCAACCGCCGTCGAGGTCGCCGCCGGCGTGGCCGTGCCAACGACCGCAGCGGTCGGCGTGCCCTGCACGCTTGCGCTGCTGTCAGTGACATCGCTGCTCGCGACCGTCGCTGATGCAGCCACCGCCGGAAACGCTGCAGTGCGCAGCGAAACCGTGCGTGCAGCGGTAGCCGTTGCGGTGCCGCCACGTGCATCCAGCTCGGTGACCTTGCTGTCCAACGCGGTCAATGCGGCACCGACGTTGTTGTAGCTGGCACCCTGGATGACGTAGGTCGGCGCAACGAACACGCCTTGCGCGCCGATCGCCGCACCACCGCCGAGGAAGCTGGCGGTATTGCTGAGCGACTGGAAGAACTGGCCGCCGTTGATCGCATCGCTGCTGGCATCGGCAATCGCACCGGCACCCACATTGACGATGCGACGCGTCGCCGGGCCACCGCGGCCGTTGCCGCTGCCCACCGACACCACGTTGGCTTCATAGGTGCGCGAACCGGAACCCAGCGCCACCGAGTCGGCGCCGCTGGCACCCGCATTGGCACCGAGGGCGACGGCGTTGGCGCCGCTCTGGCGCACAAAGGAGTTGTAACCCAGCGCAACGCCGTTCTCGCCAATGGAGTTGGTCTGCCGCCCCATCGCCGTGCTGTTCACGCCGCTGGCGCTACTGTCCACACCCATCGCGCTGGCGCCGGTGGCCGAGGCAGTGCTGCCTGCGGCTACCGCCACGCTGCGTGCACCGCTGGCGGTGGCACCGGCACCGGCGGCGGTGGCGCGATCGCCCGTTGCACGGGCCACGCCCTCGCCGGTGGTCTGCACCATGCCGCTGGTGGTCTGCACATCGGCCGCCAATGCATCCAGCTGGCCCTTGTTGACCGCATCGGTGGCGACTTCGCCGTCGCTGACATTGACGATGCGACGCGTTGCCGGGCCGCCGCGGCCATTGCCGCTACCGACCGACACCGTGTTGGCTTCGTAAGTGCGCGAGCCGGAGCCCAATGCCACCGAATCGGCGCCGGTGGCACCGGCATTGGCACCGAGCGCAACACCGTTGACCGCGCTCTCGCGCACGAACGAGTTGTAGCCCACCGAGACCGCGTTTTCGCCGATTACGTTGACCTGGCGGCCGACGCCGGTGCTGTTGATGCCGGTGGCCGACGCATCCACGCCGACCACGCTTGCACCAATCGCATCGGCGCGGCTGTTGCCGCCGATCGCCAGCGTGTTATCCGCAAGTGCGGCCGCGCTCTGGCCCAACGCACTGGCGTTGACGCCGTCGGCATAGGAGTTCCAGCCAATCGCGGTGGTGTAATCGGCCGTGGCCCATGCACCGGCACCGAAGGCCGCTGCACCGGTGCCCGACGCACGTGCCGGGATGAAACCGAAGAACGTGCTGCCGCCCACCGCTACGCTTTCATCGCCGGTGGCTTCGCTAAATTCACCCACGGCCACCGCGCTGGCGCCGGAGGCCAGCGACGCGGCACCCACTGCGGTGCTGTAGTCGCTGGACGCCACTGCGCCGTAGCCCAGTGCCGACGACAGGCGGCCGCTGGATTCGCTGTAGCCACCGAAGGCGGCACTGCCCACGTTGGACGCAGCGCTGCGGAAGCCGACCGCCGTGGCCTGGTTGTCCGAGGCCACTGCTTCGCTACCCAGTGCGGTGGCGTAGGTCGAAATGGCCTGCGCGCCGGCACCGTTGGCGGTGGCACCGATATCGCTGGCCAGCGCGTTGCTGCCCACCGCGCTGCTGTTTTCGCCCAATGCCTGGGCGTTGTTACCCAACGCTGCGGCGCCGATGCCGCTGGCCAGCGCATCCATGCCGACTGCGGTTGCGTTCTCGGCAACCGCCTGCGCACCTGCACCCACGGCGGTGCTGTTATCGCTGCTGGCATTGGCACCTTCGCCGGCGGCCAGCGCGTTGTCGCCTTCGATGTAGGCACCGGCGTCGCTGTCGTCGCTGCCGCTGGCCTTGAAGTACTTGCTGGTGCCCTGCGCGGTTTCGGCCACCGCGGTAAGTTGGTCCAGATTCACCGCATCGGTGCCTTGCGTACCGGCCGCGACATTGGTGATCTGGCGCTCGTTGCCGGCACTGCCCACCGACACCGCAAAGTCGCGATCGGCGACCGAATCGGCACCCAGTGCCACGCTGCTTTCGCCGGTGGATTCGGCGAAGTTACCAAGCGCGGTGCTGTTCAAGCCCGGAGCCCACGCCGCGCCGCCCAGCGCGGTGGAGAAGTCGCCGGAGGCCTCGGTCGGCAACAGGCCGAGCAAGGCGCCACCCACCGCCACGCTGTTGTAGCCGCTGGCAACGCTGGCCTGGCCGGCTGCGATGCTGTACGCACCGGAGGCAGTGGCATCGCCACCGACGGCCACGCTGCTGGAGCCGCTGGCGGTGCTGAAGTTACCCAGCGCGGTGCTGTTGAAACCGCTGGCGGTGGAATAGCCACCCAACGCGGTGGAGTAGTTGGAGGTGGCTTCGGCGCCAAAGCCGAATGCGGCCGCGCTGGTGCCATCGGCCACGCTCTCTGCACCGACCGCCGTGGCGGACTCGCCCGTGGCACTGGCGAAATAGCCCAGTGCAGTGCTTTCGGTGCCTTCGGCCACGCTCAGCGCACCACCGGCAAATGCACCATCACCGGACGCCCCTGCCGCTGCGCCCACTGCCGTGCTCTGCGCACCGGAAGCTTCGCTTTCGCCGCCCAGGGCCACGCCGTAATCACCGCTGGCCTGGCTGAAAGCGCCGGTCGACACGCTGCCGTAGCCGCTGGCGGCGGCGTTATAGCCGGACGCATTGGCGTACTGCGCCGTGGCGCTGGCACCGCTGCCGATGGCGACCGCGCCTATCGCAGTTGCCTGGCTGCTGGCGCCGAATGCGCTGCTGTAGTCGGCATCAGCGGTGGCATTGGAGCCGGCAGCCGTGGCGTCTTCGCCCTGTGCGAACGCGGTGCCGTCACCGGTGCCCGCATACAGACGCGCGGTGGTCTCGGCAGTGCCGGCCACGGCGTTGAGCTGGTCCAGGTTCACCGCATCGGTGCCTTCGGTACCGGCGGCCACGTTGGTGATCTGCCGTTCGCTCCCCACGCTGCCTACCGACACCGTGTTGTCGCGATCGGCGATCGAACCTGCACCCAACGCAACGCCGTCGTCGGCAGGCGTATACGCACCGCTGCCGAGGCTGACGCTCCGCGTGCCCGAGGCGTTGGATTGCCAGCCCAAGGCGACGCTCTCGTTACCAGGCGCATAGGACTGGCCGCCAATCGACGTGGCGCTTCCACCCGTCGCAACGGCGTAAGTGCCAAGGGCGACCGAATAGTAGTTGCTTGAGTTCGCATTGGCGCCCAGCGCCACTGACGAATCATAGCTTGCCCGCGCATTTGCGCCCAACGCCGTGCTGTCGCCACCATCGGCCACACTTTCGGTGCCGATCGCGGTGTCGCGATCCATTCGCGCCACACTTTCAGCACCGATCGCCGTTGCTCCGCGCCCACTGGCGACGCTGGCGCCGCCCACGGTCGTGCTGAAATTTCCCGATGCCATGCTGTCGCTACCCAGCGCGGTGGCGTAGCCATCAACGGCACGGCTGTTGTTCCCCACTGCCGTGGCAGAGGCGCCACTGGCGGTGGCGTAGCCGCCGATGGCCGTGGAGTACGCATCGGCTTGGCTGCCCGCGCCCAGCGCAATGCCCTGGTCGCCTTCAGCCTGCGCTTCCCAGCCCAGCGCGATACTCTCATCGCCAGCCGCATTGGATTGGCCACCGAGCGAAATCGCACGTGGGCCGTACGCGTTTGCGTAGGTGCCAACGGCAATCGAGCCAGTGTCGGCTGCATACGCATTCGCGCCCAGCGCGGTGCTGTCGTCACCGTAGGCCACGCTTTCGGTGCCGATGGCGGTACCACCCTCACCCCACGCCACACTGGCAAAACCCAGCGCGGTCGATGCCGCTCCATTGCCGATGCTTTCGTAACCGATCGCCGTTGCACCACGCCCATTCGCGATGCTGGTGCCGCCCACGGCGGTGCTGAAATAGCCGGATGCGTTGCTGTCGCCGCCGAGTGCGGTGGCATAGTCGTCGCCGGCACTGCTGTTGAAACCGACCGCAGTGGCATTGGCAATGCTGGCATTGGCGTTGCTGCCGACCGCCGTGGTGCCCAGCGCAGAGGCCAGGCTGCTCACGCCGAGCGCAATGCTCTCGTCGCCCGATGCATTGCTGGCACCGCCCAGTGCAACGGTGCGCTCGCCGAAGGCATTGCTGTTTGCGCCGATCGCGGTGGATGCAGTGCCACCTGCAGCGGCATTGGCACCGAAAGCAGCGCTGTCGGTACCGAACGCCACGCTTGCACCACCCACAGCGGTGCTGGTGCCGCCGAACGCCACGCTACCCACGCCCAGTGCAGTGGAGTCCGCGCCATTGGCGATGCTCTCGTAACCGAGCGCAGTCGCGCCGCTGGCGGTGGCCCGGGTTGCACCGCCCACGGCGGTGCTGCCATCACCCGAGGCACTGCTGTTGCCGCCGAGCGCGGTGGTGTTTTCCGCGACTGCGGTGCTGTTGAAACCGACTGCCGTGGCGTTATCGGTGGTGGCATTGGCGCCACTGCCAACTGCGGTTGCGCCCTGCGCCGATGCCACGCTGCTGGAACCCAGCGCGGTGCTGTAATCGTTGAACGCTGCAGCGTTGGAACCTGCCGCAACGCTGTCGACGCCTTCTGCAATCGCAGCGCCGTCGCCGGTGGCGACAAACGAACGCGCAGTGGCGGATGCAACGTCGGACACCGCGGTGAGCTGGTTGAGATTCACCGCATCGGTGCCTTCGGTGCCGGCGGCGACGCTGGTGATCTGGCGCTCCGCACCGGCTGCGCCCACTGACACCGTATCGGCGCGCGTGGCCACCGAGTTGGCGCCCAAGGCCACCGAGTTCGCGCCGCGTGCGGTGCTGTAATACCCGAGCGCGGTGCTGAGTTCACCGCTGGCCCACGACTCCGGGCCCACCGCGGTGGCGCCTTCGCCCGGTGCGTAAGCGAAGTAACCCACTGCAGTGGCTTCAGTGCCCGAGGCTTCGCTGAGCGTGCCGACCGCCGTGGTGTAGGTGCCCGAGGCAATTGCGCCGGCGCCAAGCGCGCTGGCGGCTTCGCCACTGGCCTGGGTCTGCACGAAGAACCCTAGCCCCGGAATCAGATCCACCGGGCCGCCGACGGCGGTGCTGCTGGTGCCGCTGGCGCTGGTCTGCGTGCCCACGGCCGTGGAGTAGTCGCCGGTGGCGTTGGACACCGCGCCGAATGCCGACGACTGCGCGCCGGCCGCGTAAGCGCCCACGCCATACGACGAGGCGGCGAAACCATCCGCGCTGGCGCTGGCGCCCACCGCGGTGCCGCCCACGCCGGCGCTGGTGGCACCGGTGTCAACCGGCACACCGCCATTGGTGATCAGCGGGTTGCCGTCTTCGTCCACGGCGGCTCCGCCCACCGCCACGCTGCCCGGCCCGTTGGCCTGCGCGTTGTAGCCGAATGCGGCGCTGTTCTGCCCCACCGCAAGCGCGTTCGCACCCATGGCGGTGGCATTGTCGGCCAGTGCATTGGCGCCGCTGCCCACGGCGAGCGCGCCGCTGCCGAAGGCGTTGGCGGCATCGCCGGCAGCCACCGCACCAGCACCATCGGCATACGCGCCGATGCTGTCGTCGCCCGGCTGTGCCTTGAAGAACGTGGCGGTGTCTTCCGCCACCTCGGACACGGCCTGCAGCTGCGCCACGTTGACCGCGTCGTTGGCGTTGACACCGGCGGACACGTTGGTGATGCGGCGCGTGGCCGGGCCGCCGCGGCCATTGCCGCTACCGACCGACACCACGTCGTCTTCGTGGGTGCGCGAACCGGCGCCCAGCGCCACCGAATTGGCGCCGGTCACGCCGGCATTGGCGCCGAGTGCCACCCCGTTTTCGCCGGCCTGGCGTACGAAACTGTTGTAGCCGATGGCCACTGCGTTTTCGCCGATGGCGTTGGTCTGGCGGCCGATTGCGCTGCTGTTGACGCCACTGGCGCTGCTATCGGCGCCGGTGGCCACCGCGCCGGTGGCGCTGGCGTTGCTGCCTGCACCGATCGCGGTGGCATGGGCGGCGGGTGCCGACGCGCCAAGGCCAACTTCAACCGACTGCGCACTGGCGGAAAGGGGAATGGCGATCCCGGCGCTACCCAGCGCCAGGGCGATCGCGGCGGCCAGGGAGAGTCCCTGACGGCGGTCAATCAGCGCGGCCGATGCCACGCTTCCCGGGCTGTCGCCGCTGGCCAATTCCGATGCCACGGCCCACACACCCAACGATTTGTTCCAGACCTTGCGATAAATCCGATTCATCGACGTCCTGCTCCTGAAGTGGACTGGTTTTTAGCGATTCCCCACCACCGCAAAAGCCTTCCAGCCAATGCGATCCCCCTGTGGTTACTGGCGCCATGGGCCGGGTGGCGATGCGCGGAATTCCCCGCACCTTGGGATAGTCAAAAAATGAACGCTACCCAACCATAGAACTGGGCGAAGTGTTAACAGCGCTCAAATCGGGCGTCAAGTTTTTGACACGCCACGCGCATAAGCGTGATAGCCGTCACGCTTCAGGCTGGTTTTATTAGTTTTTCGATAAATCTTTGGAAAACAGCCACCTAGGTCACGCCATGCCGCACGCCGCCACGCTGAATAGGCGTGTCCGGGCAAGACAAAAAAACCCGCTGGCAGGACGCCAGCAGGCTTGGTTGCGCAAAAAATGGGCAGGAAACCGGTCAGGCCGGCGGCCAACGCTCCCCGCGTTGGCCGCTGCCGGAATCAGCCGGGCCCGGATGCGTCGCGGGCGCCAACAAATCGTCGCCGTGCGCGTTGCGCAGCACGGCGTGTCGGATCACTGACGCGCGAGCAGGCTGACCCCGTCGAAGCTGGCGCCATCGAGTTTGACGATGTAGGTGCCGGCACGCGGCGCGCTGAGGCGCACGGTCTGGCTGGTGCCGAGCAACGGTGCCGATCGCCCGCGTATTTTCAACGTGCAGGCATGCGACCCATTCCGCCATAAACGCGCCGCTCACGACCGTCATTCAACTCAGTTTGCTTCATTGAGGCCTGACTGCGATTGGTCCGGCATGAAGAAAACAATCACCACGCCCGTGAGCTCAAGCCGCCCTTAGGGTTTAGTGAAACGCAATCGCCCACCTTTTGTCGACGGAATAGACAGCGCAAAGCAGCAAAAAGATAGATATGCCGAAAAAATATGGCAGAAATTTTATAACTCGCAACGCCGACAGAATCCATTTGAAAGCAAGATCCGGATGAGATTAACTTCACGCATGCAAATAT
>Ga0114992_100189_pt1 | contig 9879 bp, 6 predicted proteins | sample MSEELM_DM5_FD_89584 | JGI IMG/M metagenome (GOLD analysis project Ga0114992, IMG submission 89584) | Subsurface microbial communities from deep shales in West Virginia, USA - MSEEL M_DM5 | ecosystem: Environmental > Aquatic > Deep subsurface > Shale gas/oil reservoir > Produced water/Flow back ... | reverse complement strand
TGCCCAGCGCGCGCGCTGCGGCGGCCTGCTCGTCCTTCTTGGGCAGCGGCTGCGGCTCGCCGTCGGGCGTGAGCCAGCCACCGGTGAAGCCGGCGCGTTCCAGGCCGGTACGGATGTAGGCGTTCTTCTTCATCACGTTCCAGACAAATTCGTTCTGGTAGTTGGCGATCATCGCCAGGATCGGGCCCTGGTCGATGGCGATGTAGTCGCTGGCCACCCAGCCACGGTCCGGCACCATGCGCCCGGTCTTGAGCGGGATGTCGTAGTTGAAGCTGGGGTTGAACGAATCCAGGAAACCATAGCTCGAATACAGGAAGTCGCCATAGCGCTTGTGCATCTCTTCGGTGGCCGGAATCACCACCTCCGGTGCGAACACGATCGAGGAAATCGCCGCGGTTGGCGCGATGGTGCCGTCGTCGAAGTTCTCGCGCAGGCCGGCGCCGCGTGAAGAGTAATGGCGGAACTGGCGCTGCTCGCCGCGGTATTCCTGGCTGGTGTTCTGCGGGCCGTCGCCGGCGGTGAGGCCCCAGACGTTTTCGCCGTAGTCCTTCCACTTCATCGGGTTATCGATGGCGTAGTCGCGCTGGGCCAGCGTGGCGCGGCGGCTGTTGAGGAAGTAGTCGATGCCGCGCTCGCGCATGTACTGGTCCTGGATATCGCGGAAGTCGATCCAGACATGGCTGTACTGATGGCCGAATATCGGGCCGAAGGACAGGTACTCCTGGCCCTGGTAGACGCCCCAGTCATTGTTGTAAGTGCGGGTCCAGACCGTCCACGCATCCGGCTCCACACCGTGCGTGGGCGAGCCGAGCGCCAGGATGTACAGCATCATGGCTTCGTTGTAGCCCATCCAGTCGTGGTCGATGAAGCCGCTCTCGGGGAACCAGCCCATCGAGATCAGCGGCGCCCGCTGCTGCAGCCAGCGCCAGTCCACACGCTTGTACAGCGTGTCGGCGATCTGGCGGATTTCCTTTTCGCGCGGGTCGTCACCGTCGTAGTACGACTGGGTGAACAGCACGCCCATCATCAGCAGCGCGGTGTCCACGCTCGACAGCTCGACCCAGCTGTCATAGCGCTTGCCCTGCTGCATATCCAGAAAGTGATAGTAAAAGCCCTTGTAGCCGGCCTTACCGGTCCGCTGCGGCCCCATCGGCGCATCGCGGAAGAATTTGAGGGTGGTCAAGGTCCGGTCGATCGCCTGATTGCGGCTGACCCAGCCGTTCTCGATACCGATCGGATACGCGGTGAGCGCAAAGCCCACCGAGGCGATGCTGGCGAACGGACGCGAGGGAAACCGGTCCGGCGACAGCCCATTGAGTTCGTTGGTGGTGTCCCAGAAAAACTGGAAGGTGCGGCGTTCGATATCGGAAAACAGCGGCGGCAGCGGCGGCTTGACCGGCTGGGGCGGAATCTGTGCTTCCACCAGGATCACTTTCACGGGTGCCTTCTTTTCAGCCACCTTGGGCTCCTCGGCCTGTTTGCAGGACGCCAGCAACAGCGCCCCCACCATCAGTGGAACTGCCAGCCAACGCGATGTCTTACCCCTGTTCATCCGCCCCCCACTCGTGTAATCGATTACATCTCGCACGCAAACCTACCCTATCCGGGCGCCGACTTCGACCGTCCTGGCACCTGCCAGGACGGTCGCGTGCTCCTTACCAGTTCAGACCGAAGGCCAGACGGAAGGTGCGCATCGGCGATGCCAGCACGCCGGTTGGCGTGCCGTATGCCGTGTTCAAGTCACCGAGTGTCCCGGTCTCACCGTTAAAGTTGGCGTAGTTCACCCAATTGAACACGTTGAGGATATCCGCACGGACGTTGAATTTGACACCGCCACCGGTATCCCATTCTTTATTGGCCGCAATGCTGAACTCCTTGTAGCCCAGCGTGCCGTCCGGCTTGAACTGCACGATGTAGCACTGGTCGTTGCCGGCCAGACAGTTCTGCCCGTAGCGCGCGGTCTGGCTGGCCAGCGAAAGCTTGCCGGACAGCTTGATCTCATACGGCAGCTCGTAGATGCCGGTTACGACCAGACGGTTCTTGGCAATACCGCCGGCCTCGCGCCAGCCGTAGTCTTCGACGCGCTCGCGGTCCAGTGCGTAGTGCTCGCCGAACTGGCGGTTCTCCTTGGCATCGGAGAAGGTGTAGGCCACGGTCAGCCCCCAGCCGGACTCCTCGTCGTAGGGCTTCTCGATCTGCAACGCGAGCTGGTTGTTGCGGGTTTCCACACCATTGGTGCCGAGCACGATGGCGCTGTAGCCGTCCGGGCCGTCGTTCGGCGAACCGGAGGTGGTGCCCGGCTGGAAGAACGAGCCGTCGGGCAGCCGGTTGCCGCGCACGAAGGCGAAGCCGTCATGACTTTCGATCCGGCTCAGGGTCACGTCGGTGAACCAGTCCTGGCCCCACAGCGGCACCATGTTGCGCATGCCAATGCTGTACTGGTCCGAGTACGGGGTCTTGATGTTGTTGTCGATCAGGTAGACCTCACGACCACCGCCGCCGGCGCTGTTGGCGGTGAGGGTGTTCAGGCCTTCCTGCGTGCTGTAGGCCGGGTTCCATGCCGTACATGGGTCGCCCAGGCAGGCCGGGTTGTTGGCACTGGTGAAGTAGTAGCTATACGAATTGAACGAGTTGTTGAGCTGCTCGAGCGCCAGGTAGTCGAAGATGTTGCGGTCGTAGGCACGTCCGGCACCGCCGTAGATCACATGCGCCTGGTCGCCGAACAGGTCGTACGAGGCACCCAGGCGCGGCTGCCAGGCGTTCTTGAACGCCTTGCGGTTGTTGCCGGTGCTGACGAAGTTGTTGATGTTGTAGTTGGCGTTCTGCAGGTTGGGCCAGTTCTGCAGCGCACCGGCCACATCCGACGGGGTCACGAAGTCCAGGAACGCCGGGCTTTCTTCATAGTCGTAGCGCACGCCCAGGTTCAAGGTCCAGTGCTCGTTGACCTCCCAGTCGTCCTGCAGGTAGATGCCGTACTGCTTGTTCTTGGACACCACCGAGCCGCCGCCTTCGGTCAACGGCGCACCGAAGCGCACGCGGTACGGCGTTTCGACATCGGAGAGGATGTTGTAGTAGTACTGCGGGTTGGCCGGGTTGAACTGGGTGGAATCCAGATCGATGCTCTTGAACTTCACGCCCATCTTGACGGTGTGCGCGCCATGCCATTCCAGGCTGTTCAAGGTCAGGTCGTCCTGGAAGGTCCAGCCCTTCTGGCCCTTGCGCTGGAAGCTGCTGCCGGCGCCGGCAGCGAGCACGTCGGTCTCGTTGCCACGGTTGGGCGTGTAGCTGAGCACGTAGCCCGTGCCGTCGTTGAGCGGCGCCTGGTTCCAGAACGCGCTCTCGTAGCTGAGGTTGGCCTCGTTGAGGAAGTTGGCACCGCTGTACTGCCAGCGCAGGTTGGCGCGCTTTTCTTCCTGGCCGTTGACGCTACCGTGCTCGAAGGTCGAGGTCTGGCCGACGTCGTTGAGCTCGTCTTCCTTGCGGTACTTGCCGGTCAACTCGAACAGGTTGTTGTCGCCAATGGTCCAGTCGATCTTGCCGAAGTACAGGTCTTCCTTGAACGGGGTGCTGTAGGTAGCCACCAGCGGCTGCAGCTGCGCCGGCAGCTGGTCGATGCGGTCCGAGTAGATCGAGCCGGGAATCACCACGTTGGGGGTGGTGTATTCCTTGGCTTCATAGGCAATGAAGAAATGCGCCTTGTCCTTGAGGATCGGGCCGCTGAAGGTGGCGCCGTACTGGGTTTCCTCAAAGTCGTCGCGCACGCCGGCCTTCTTCTCCAGCGGGCTCTCTTCGCGCCAGCCATCGTTGCTGGTATCCCAGAAGAAGCTGCCGTGGAAATCGTTGGTGCCGGACTTGGTCTGCGCGGTCACCGCGGCGCTGGAGATCTGGCCGTATTCGGCCTTGTAGTTGGAGGTGATGACCTTGTATTCGCCGATCGCCGACTGCGGGAACGGGTTGCCGCGGCTGGAATCCTGGCCGCTGACGCCGCCGGTCAGCACGTAGTTCTTCTGGCTGACGCCATCGATGTAGACGTTGGTGCCTTCAGCCGAAGTGGCGCCCGAGCGCACCTTGGTGGTGCCGTTGGCATCACGGGTGAACTGCACGTTCGGCACGGTGTCGGCCAGCTCCAGGAAGTTGCGCGTGGCACGCGGCAGGTTCTGGATCTGCACGTTGGAAATATACGTCGCGTTCTCGGAGGTGCGCGTCTCCACCAGCACCGGCGGCGCCTTGACCTGCACCGCGTCCAGCGTGGTGGCGTTACCACCTGCGGCCGTGGCCGGCTCGCCGCCGACGCCCAGGTTCAAGGTGGCGGCCTGGCCGACCTGCACGGTGACGTTCTGCGAGGTGGTCTGCCCATTGGCAGTGACATCCAGGCGGTACGAACCCGGCGGCAGGCCGCCAACCGAATAGCCGCCATTGGTGACCTGCACGGTGCGGGTCAGGCCGGTGGCCAGATTGGTGGCGGTGACCTGGGCCTGGGCAGCAGGTGCGGAGTCGACCGTGACCTGGCCGCGGATGGTCGCAGCGGTGCTCTGCGCGAACGCGGGCGCGGCGCCCAGCAACAGGCAGCTGGCCAGGGCGCAGCTGAGCAGCTTGCGCGCCGGGCTGGCGGAATGGGGGTGGTGGTGGCTCATTGGTCCCTCCAGGGATCGATATCTTGTTGTTGTGGGCACTAAGGTCTTGCAGGAACAACCGCTGCGGGGGAGGCAGCGGGAGCGGACAGGACGTCCGCGAAAAGGGTCAGGCGCCGGGCTCGCCGGCTCCGCAGGACGCACGCACCACCAGCTCCGGGATGAGCAATTGGCGGATGCCGTCGTCGTGGCCGGGCTGGTCCACCAGCCGCATCAGCCGTGTCATCGCCTGCTCGCCAAGGCGCGCGATGCTGACCCGCATCGTGGTCAGCGCCGGGTGCACGAAGCGCGCCAGCGGGATGTCGTCGAACCCGGCCAGCGCCACGTCGTCGGGCACCGACACATCCGCCTGGGCGAAGGCGTACAGGCAGCCGAGCGCGGTCATGTCATTGGCAGCGAAGACCGCATCGGGCAGATCCCCGGCGGCCAGCATGGCAAGGCCGGCGCGATGGCCGGAGGCTTCGTCGAAGTCGCCGGCGAATTCGAGCCCCTCCGCTCCGCCCGCATGGCCGGCGATCGCGTCACGGAAGCCGCGCAAGCGCTCGCGCGCATCGAAGTTCAGCGCCGGCCCGCCGATGAAGGCGATGCGGCGGTGCCCGGCAGCAAGCAGGTGCTCGGTCATCGCCATCGCACCGGCGTGGTCGTCGATGCTCAGCACCGGGTAGTCCGCGCCCGGCAGATGCGCGTTGATCAGGACGGTGGGCAGTGCCTGCGGCAGGTTGTCGGTGAGAAAACCCGGCTGCTCGGCGTACGGGGACAACACCAGCAAGCCATCCACGCGGCCGCGCATGGAACGCAGCGCCCTGCCCTGGGCTTCGGGATCGCCGTGGTAGCTGGAGACCAGCAAATGCTGCCCGGCCGCACGCGCCGCCCCATCGATGCCGCGAATCAGTTCGGAGAAGAACTCGCCGTACAGATCAGGCAGCACCACACCCAGGGTCTGGGTGCGCCGGCTGCTGAGGCTGCGTGCCGCCGCATGCGGGCTGTAGCGCAGCCGTTCGGCTACGTCCAGGACCACCTGGCGCACCGGCCCGGCGACGTTGTCATGCCCATTGAGCGCCCGCGATACCGTGGCAATGGAGACGCGTGCTTCTCGAGCGACATCTTTGATGGTGACCGCACCTTTGGCCATTCGGGTCGCCCTCCGCGACCGAGTTCCCAAAATCTGGCGCGGACTGTAAGCGTTTTCATACGGGGGCGTAAACCCCTGTGAATGGGCTTGTGAAAACGCTTACAGATCAAGCATCTAGAAGTGATGGATACGTGAATAAGCATGCTGCGTCGCAACAACCCCGCAGCGATTGCTCCACAGACGAAGCGCGACGCCGGTCTCGTTGGCGCCAGGGGATGACGCCGCGACTGACGCATGGACAGCAGCGGACAGGTCAGTGTTTGCAGGCGTCGCGCGGGGCCAGCAGCGCCTTGATTCGCTTGGGCAAAGGCGAGTCATGCTCGCTTGGCGAGCATCAGCCTGACCACCCGCTTGGTGATCAGGCAACTGCAGCCCCGATCTTGGAGACACAAGCAAGCTGCAACCAGCATGGTCCTGCACCGCAATCGCTTCCGGCCAGCCCGGCAGAACCGGATTGACCGGACGGTCGCCCTACCCCGCCTCACCAGGCGCCAGCGCCTCGATCGAGAGCGCATGGATATCGGTCTGCATCATCTCGCCCACCGCGGCGTACACCGCACGGTGCCGCGCCAGTGGCGCCTTGCCGGCGAACACACTGCTGACCACGCGCACATTGAAGTGCCCACGCCCATCCCGCGCGCCCGCATGCCCGGCATGGCGATGACTGTCGTCGACCACCTCCAGTTCGACGGGTGCCAGCGCGGCCTGCAGCGCGGCGCGGATGCGGTCGACCCGGCTCATGGCAGCACCCGCCGGAACGGGCGGACGTCGACCCGCGCATACACCCCGGCCGCCACATACGGGTCGGCATCGGCCCACGCGCGTGCTGCCTCCAGTGAAGCGAACTCGGCAATCATCACGCTGCCGCTAAAGCCGGCCGGGCCCGGGTCCTCGGCGTCGATTGCCGGGCATGGGCCGGCCACCAGCAGCCGCCCTTCTGCCGTCAGTGCCTGCAGGCGCTGCAGATGCGCCGGTCGCGCCTGCTGCCGTGCCGCCAGGGCATCGGCCCGGTCATAGCCTTCGATTACGTACCACACACGCCACCTCGCCCACATCGGAAGATCACCCCGCCAATTCTAGCCGCGCCAGCGCTGGACACCGCCCCCACCCACGCATTACCCTTGACACCACTGCACACGCAACCGGACGCAGCGGCCCGTCGGCCCAGGCTCAACGCTTCTCTCGACGGCCGATTCGCTGCCCACCGCCGGCCCGCGTAGACGACCTCCTCGCTGTTCCGTCGCCGCCTGCCACGCGGCGCCTGATTGCACGCGGACCGGCGTATGTGGATTTGTGGGATCGTGCCGAAGCAGGCACGACATTGATCGCAATAACTCAAGGCAAAGCCCTGCAGGCACGGCTCCGTACCGTGGCCGGCGACCGCAAGACCCGATGTCGACCTGATGAATTCCGAACTCGCGCACGACGCGAATCCGCCAGCCACGAGCGCGCCACCGCAGCAGCAGGAAATGCCGCTGGCGGTCGTGCATGGGCAACCGGTGCTGCAGATCCCGCAGGATCTGTATATCCCGCCGGACGCGCTGGAAGTCATCCTGGACGCCTTCGAAGGTCCGCTGGACCTGCTGCTGTACCTGATCCGCCGCCAGAACCTGGACATCCTGGATATTCCCGTCGCCGAGATCACCCGGCAGTACGTGGACTACATCAACGTGATGCAGGAGCTGCGTTTCGAACTGGCGGCCGAATACCTGGTGATGGCCGCGATCCTGGCCGAGATCAAGTCGCGCATGCTGCTGCCGCGCCCGCCCAGCCAGGAAGGCGAAGAAGACGACCCGCGCGCAGAACTGGTGCGCCGGCTGCAGGAATACGAACGGTTCAAGCAGGCCGCCGAGGATCTGGACACCCTGCCCCGCATGGGGCGCGACTCAGCGCCGGTGCAGGCGCATCTGCCCGAACGTGCCGCGGTCAAGCTGCCGCCGCCGGTGGATCTGAAAGAAATGCTGATGGCGCTGTACGACGTGCTCAAACGCGCCGAGCTGTTTACCGGGCATGCGATCAAGCGCGAGGCGCTGAGCGTGCGCCAGCGCATGGGCGATGTGCTCAGCCGTCTGGACGACGGCAAGTTCTACCGATTCGAATCGCTGTTCACTGCCGAGGAAGGCAAGCTCGGCGTGCTGGTCACCTTTTTGGCGTTGCTGGAATTGGCCAAGGAGCAGTTGCTGGACATCGTGCAGGAAGCGCCGCTGGCGCCGATCTACGTGAAGTCGCTGGCGTTGGGCAATACCAATGCGCCGTTGCAATTCTCCAGCGAATTCGACGACAGCGACGCTGCCAACGAACCCACCTGAAGCCGATCACCGAATGGATCAAGCGCTGATCACCCGCATTATCGAAGCTGCCCTGTTGGCCAGCAGCCAGCCGTTGACGCTGGCGCAGCTGCAAGGGCTGTTTCCCGAGGAAGAGCCGGCACCGCCCGGCAGCGTGGAGCGCGCGCTGGAACTGCTGCGCGAGGGGTGCACCGAGCGCGGTGTGGAAATGGTGGAAGTGGCGTCCGGCTTCCGCTTTCAGGTCAAGGCCGACGTGCACGGCTGGGTGGCGCGGCTGTGGACCGAGCGCCGCACCAAGTACACCCGTGCCACGCTGGAGACCCTGGCGCTGATCGCCTACCGCCAGCCGATCACCCGCGGCGAAATCGAGCAGGTGCGCGGCGTGGCGGTGAGCAGCAACATCATCCAGGCCCTGGAAGAACGCGAGTGGATCCGCGTGGTGGGCCACCGCGACGTCCCCGGCAAGCCCGCCCTGTTCGGCACCACCAAGGGCTTTCTGGACTACTTCGGGCTCAAGCGGCTGGACGAGCTGCCGCCATTGTCAGAGTTGAAGGACATCGCCGAGCTGGAACCGCAGCTGCCGCTGGACCGCGACGGCCAGCTGGACGGCCCGGTGCCCGCCGCGGCCGCGATGGCGCAAGACGAGACCGCGCCGGCTGATACAGAGCAGGCTGATGGCGAACAGAGCGATGACGCCGCCGACGCCAGCGCTGATGATGTCGCCGGAGCGGACAACGACGGCAATGCAATGAATGCCGATGTTGATAGCGACGACGACGGCGCAGCAGTACCCACCGATGCAGCGCCAGATGCAGACGTGGAGCCGCAAGCCGACGAAGACGCCGCCCAGGTCGAAACGACCGGCGCCGGCACCGATGCCCCTGAGGCCCAGGGCAGCGACAGCGCAGATAGCGCTGCCGATGCGCACGACCCGATCGATGCAACACCGCAGCACCCCGCGGCCACCGCGGCGCAGGACCCGAACACGCACGACCCACAGACCGCCCGCGAGGGCGAACCCGACACCGCGCCGGGCACGCGCGCGGATGCAGTGAACGAAGACGAAGACAACGCCGTCGCGACGACGACCGTGGCTGTTGACGAAGCCGATTCCGACCCAGAGGCCGACCCAGAACGCGTCGGCCGGAGCCAGACACATGAGTGACACCCCCCGCAAGCTGTCGTTGAACAAGCTTTCCCTCAAGCGCGACAGCGCGCCCGAAGCGCCGAAACTGGAAGAGCGCCTGCACAAGGTGCTGGCCCAGGCCGGCCTGGGCTCGCGCCGCGCGCTGGAGCAGCGCATTGCCGATGGCCTGATCAAGGTCAATGGCGCCGTCGCGCAGACCGGCATGTCGGTGCGCAGCGGCGACAAGATCGAACTGGACGGCCGCAGCTTCGTCGCCAGCGCGCTGACCGAATCCTCGCGCGTGCTGGTCTACAACAAGCCCGAAGGCGAAGTGACCACCCGCGAAGATCCCGAAGGCCGCCCGACCGTATTCGAGTCGCTGCCGGCGCTGAAGGGCTCGCGCTGGATCGCTATCGGCCGCCTGGACATCAACACCACCGGCCTGCTGCTGCTCACCACCGATGGCGAGCTGGCCAACGCGATGATGCACCCCTCCTACGAGGTTGAACGCGAGTACGTGGTGCGCGTGCGCGCCCCGGAAGGCGAAGAGAAGGTGCCCGACAGCATGATCGAGCGGCTTTCGCGCGGCGTGTTGCTGGAAGACGGCGGCGCCAAGTTCGACGAGATCGAACGTATCGGTGGCACCGATTCGCACGACTGGTTCCGCGTGGTGGTCAAGGAAGGCCGTAACCGCGAAGTGCG
>Ga0114992_100188_pt1 | contig 9929 bp, 8 predicted proteins | sample MSEELM_DM5_FD_89584 | JGI IMG/M metagenome (GOLD analysis project Ga0114992, IMG submission 89584) | Subsurface microbial communities from deep shales in West Virginia, USA - MSEEL M_DM5 | ecosystem: Environmental > Aquatic > Deep subsurface > Shale gas/oil reservoir > Produced water/Flow back ... | reverse complement strand
GGTCTACGGCGATTCGGCCACCCCGCCGTTCTCCGAAGACCAGCGCGTGGACCAGCCACGCTCGCTGTATGCCGCGACCAAGGCGGCCAACGAGTTGATGGGCTACACCTATGCGCAGCTGTACGGCCTGCGCGCCACCGGGCTGCGCTTTTTCACCGTGTACGGGCCATGGGGCCGGCCGGACATGGCGCCGCTGATCTTCAGCCGCGCGGTGTTGGCCGGGCGCCCGATCGAGGTGTTCAACCACGGCAAGATGCAGCGCGACTTTACCTTCGTGGCCGACATCGTGGCCGGCGTGCTCGGCGCGCTGGACGCCCCCAGCAGCGAGCCGGTGCCGCACCGCGTGTTCAACCTGGGCAACCACACCCCGGTGGAATTGGAATACTTCATCGACGTGATCGCCCAGGCGGCCGGCAGGCCAGCCGAGAAGGTGTACCGGCCGATGCAGCCAGGCGACATGGTGCGCACCATGGCCGACACTTCGCGGGCGCAGGCGGCATTCGGCTTCGATCCGGCCACGCCGGTCGAGCTCGGTCTGCCACAGGTGGTGGAGTGGTGTCACCGTTATTTCGCCTCGCGCGCCTGAGCTTCATGCCCGGCTCAGATGGTCAGGGCACAATGCGCGATCTTTTTTGCTCCGCCTGCATCCGGGCCACCACGATCCCATGAGCCAACCTCAGCTTTCCGTCGTCGTCCCCGTGTTCAATGAGCGCGACAACGTGGCGCCCCTGGTCGGCGAGATCGTGGCCGCGTTGCGCGGCGTGGTCGCCTTCGAGATCGTCTATGTCGACGACCACTCGCGCGATGACACGCTGGCGGTGCTGCAGGAGCTGAAAACCCGTACTCCCGAACTGCGCGTGCTGCACCACGTCACCCAGAGCGGGCAGAGCACGGCGGTGCGCAGCGGGGTCAAGGCCGCGCGGGCGAGCTGGATCGCCACGCTCGATGGCGATGGCCAGAACGACCCGGCCGACATCCCCAAACTGCTCATCGCGCGTGCCCAGGCCGAGCCGCAGGTCAAGCTGTTCGCCGGCTGGCGGGTCAACCGCCAGGATTCGGGCTCCAAGCGCTGGGCCAGCAAGTGGGCCAACGCGATCCGCTCGCGCATGCTGCAGGACAACACCCCCGATACCGGCTGCGGGATCAAACTGTTCGAGCGCGCGGCGTTCCTGGACCTGCCCTACTTCGACCACATGCACCGCTACCTGCCGGCGCTGATGCAGCGCGCCGGTTGGCGCACGGTGAGCGTGCCGGTGCATCACCGCCATCGCACCGCCGGCGTGTCCAAGTACAACAATCTCAACCGGGCGCTGGTGGGCATCCGCGACCTGCGCGGCGTGGCGTGGCTGATCACCCGTAGCAAGCGCACCGCGGTGGAGGAGCGCTGATGGAGCTGCACTGGCTGGATCAACCGCTTACCTGGCTGTACTGGACCGGGCTGCACGTCACCGGCTGGAAGCTGATCGGCTATGTGGGCGCGCTGATGTTTGGCGGCCGCTGGCTAGTGCAGTTCGTGGCCTCCAAGCGCGCCGGCAAGCCGGTGATCCCGCGCATGTTCTGGTACATGAGCGTGGTCGGCAGCCTGATGACGCTGAGCTACTTCGTGTTTTCGGCCAAGCAGGACTCGGTGGGCGTGCTGCAGAACATGTTCCCGGCCTTTACCGCGTTCTACAGCCTGTACCTGGACATCAAGCATCGCGGCTGGAAGCGCGAGCGCGCCTCGCACTGAGTACTGGATAGGCTTGCTGCGCCTGCTGGCGCACCGCCAGCGCGCACCTGAAACGGCGCCTCTTCGGACACTGCACTGCCGGGTTTGCCTAATCGCGCGTGGGTGCCGCACTGATGCGCGGCGACGTTGCTGCCACGCAGGCTGTGGACATGTCCAGCGCCCAGCCCCTGCCCGCTCTACCTCCGCCGTCCAACGCTGCGCGGCATTGGCATCTACAGGTGCACACCCATCAGCAGGTAGCGTTGTTCGCTGACTGGCGCTGCGCACGCGCCGCAGCGGCGTGCCTGTCGCGTAGTGGCCATTGGCATGGCACGCGACTGCTGTGCTGGGTGTTGCTGCCCGATCACTGGAGCGCGCTGTTGCAGGCGGATCAGCCGGCGCTGCTGCTGCACCGCGCCGGCAGCGCGTGCCAGGCCGCGGCAGAGGCGGTCAATCGCGCACGCGGGCGCGGCGGTACGGTCTGGCAACCGCACCCCACCCTGACGCCGTTGGCTGCGCCCAACGACCATCGGCACTTCGCGCGTGCGCTGGTGGCCGCGCCGGTGCGCGCCGGGCTGGCCGCGCACGTGGGCGCCTATCCGTACTGGGATGCGGTCTGGCTGCCGCACGAGGCAGGTGGCACAGCGGTGCCAGGCATCACGGCGATGACGCGGCGGGCCGGGTGACTGTGCGGTGCAGATCAGCGCGACGTGGATCAGCGAATGCAAGAGGCCTGCGCTCGCGGCCAGGGTGCCCGGCAGACCGGGCGGGTGCTCTTCCCCATGCGTCTTGAGCTGCGGAATCAGCGCGAGTGCGCTGGGAAAGCCGCGCGCAAACACGTCAGTGCTGCGTCGCGGCGGGGTGGCTACTCCTTACCGCCGAGCAACGCACGCGCAGCCTCGCGCGCGGAGACTGCGGAGCAGAACGCGGCTTGGCCAGGACGCCAGCGCGCTGGCCGCGGCCGATGCGGCCAGCGCAGTGGCTCGGCGGCTGCCGTGCTCAGAATGCGAGCGGGTGATCCGGCAGCAGCGCCTGCAGTTCGCTGCGGAACAGCGCGCGGATGCGTTCCAGCGCCACAGCGGTGTCGGCTTCGAAGCGCAGCACCAGGATCGGGGTGGTGTTGGACGCACGTACCAGGCCCCAGCCGTCGCCGAAATCCGCGCGCAGCCCATCGATGGTGGACAACCGCGCGGCCTCGAACGGCGACTCCTCGCCGGCCTGGGCACGCTCCACGAACCGGGCCACCAGCGCATGCGCATCGCCGTCCACCGGTACCTTGATCTCCGGCGTGGACACGCTTTCGGGCAGCTCGCCGAGCACGTCGGACGGGGTCTCTTCGCGCTGGGCGAGGATTTCCAGCAGGCGCGCGGCGGCATAGATGCCATCGTCGAAGCCGTACCAGCGCTCCTTGAAGAAGAAGTGCCCGCTCATTTCACCGGCCAGCTCGGCATCGGTTTCGCGCATCTTCGCCTTGATCAGCGAATGCCCGGTCTTCCACATCAACGGGCTGCCGCCGTTGCGCAACACGTAGTCGGACAGTTTGCCGGTGCACTTCACGTCGTAGATCACCAGCGCGCCGGGATTGCGTTGCAGCACATCGGCGGCGAACAGCATCAGCAGGCGGTCGGGGAAGACGATGGCGCCTTCCTTGGTGACCACGCCCAAGCGGTCGGCATCGCCATCGAAGGCCACGCCGATATCCGCATCGAAGCGCTGCACCATCTGCACCAGATCGCCGAGATTGTGCGGCTCGCTCGGGTCGGGATGGTGATTGGGAAAGGTGCCGTCGATATCGCAATACAGCGGCACCACTTCCGCACCGATGGCCTCCAACAGACGCGGCGCGATCTCGCCGGCCGCGCCATTGCCGGCGTCCACCACCACCTTGATCGGGCGGTCCAGCTGCACGTCGTCGGCAATGCGCTGGATGTAGGCATCGCTGATGTCGCGCTGCTCCAGTTCGCCGGGGCTGGCTGCGGTATGCAGACGGCCTTCGTTGATGCGCTGGTGCAGCTCGGTGATCGCCGCACCGGAGAGCGTCTCGCCCCCGATCACGATCTTGAAACCGTTGTAGTCGGGCGGATTGTGGCTGCCGGTCACCGCCACGCAGCTGCCGGCGCGCAATTCGTAGGCGCCGAAGTACACCACCGGCGTCGGCGCCAGGCCGATGTCGGTGACGTTGCAACCGGCGCGGCGTAGGCCTTCGATCAGCCCGTTGGTCAGTTCCGGGCCAGACAAACGTCCATCGCGGCCAACCACGATGTCGCGCAGGCCTTGCGCCTGCATCACGCTGCCGATGGCCTGGCCGATCAGCGCGGCGATGCCGGGGTTGAGATCCTTGCCCACCACGCCGCGGATGTCGTACGCGCGGAACATTTCTGCGGCGACCTGCACAGCCGGGACCAGCGCCGCAGGCGCCGGCGTGGCAGCGTCCAGCGCGCGGGGCTCGCCGGCCACGCTGGCGTCCTGCTGCAGGCTCTGACGGAAGGTCGGCTCGTCTGCGGCCGCATCACCGGCCACCCGGCGGCGCGGCAAGGCCACCTGGCCCCGGCTGGCCAGCACCAACAGCACCGCGATCACCAGCAGCAATGCCGCCACGATCGCGCAGCCGAGCGCGCCCAGCCCCAGCGGGCCGCTGTCGCTTTGCGGCACCGCCGCAGCGATGCGCAGGCCACTGTCGCCCAACGGGCGGGCCAGGGTTTCGGCGGCGTCCGCCAGCGCGGTATCGCCCTGCTCCACCACGTTGAAGCTGCCCTGGCGCAATGCCAGATAGGCCTGCCCGGGCACGGCAATGGCATCGAGCGGGCCAGTCAGGCGAAGCAACGGCAGCCGTGCGTAGGCCACCGCCGGCTGGCCGCCCAGGGCGACCGCGGCGGCCACGCCCAGCCGCACCTGCTTGGCGTCGCGCACCACGCGCACCTGGGCACGTTCGCCGACCAGCGCCGACTCGAGCAAGCTCAGCCGCGCATAGCCGAAGTCTTTGGGGTTGTCGTACGCCGCGCTGAGGTCGCCGCGCAGCACCTGCACATCCTCGGCGCCCTTGAAGCGCTCGCGGATCGCCGAGGCGGCGGCAAGTGCATCGCCGCCGGCCAACGCGGCCACCACCTGAGGTTGCTTGAGCACGGCGTCCAGCTGGCCGGCCTGCGAGGTCATGGCCTGACGCACGTCCTGCACGGCGCGGTCGCGCGCCTGCTCAAGCGTCTGCGCGATCGCGTCCTCGCGCCATTGCGCGTAACTGTTCCAGCCAAACCAGCCGGCCAACAGCAGCAGCATGCCGCCCAACACCGGTCCACTCGTCCGCACGCCCGACATCCCCTGCCTGCGCTCGTTCGCCTTGCTCATCGTCAAGCTCCCCTGTCAGCGCACGCCGGTGTGGCCGAATCCACCCGCTCCCCGCGCGCTGTCCACGAAAGTATCCACCACTTGCAAGCTCACGCGCACGATCGGCAGGATCACCAACTGCGCGATACGATCGCCCGGCTCGATGGTGAAGGCCTCGCGGCCGCGGTTCCAGGTGCTGATCAACAGCGGCCCTTGGTAATCGGCATCGATCAGACCGGTGCCGTTGCCCAGCACGATGCCGTGCCGGTGGCCCAGCCCGGAGCGCGGCAGGATCACCGCGCAGACCTGCGGGTCGTCCAGATGGATGGCGATGCCGCTGGGAATCAGCGCTGCATCGCCGGGCTCCAGCGTCATCGGCGCCTCCAGTGCCGCACGCAGGTCCATGCCCGCGCTGGCCTCGGTGGCATAGGCCGGCAGCGGCCACAGATCGCCGAAACGCGGGTCGAGCAACTTCACCTGCAAGGACTGGGTCATGCCTGCAATCTCTCCGCGATCAGGGCCAGCAATTGCTCGGCCAGGTCCGTCTTGCTGCTGCTGGGAAACGCACGCTCGCCGCCCTGCCAATAGGCGGTGGCGGCATTGTTGTCGCTTTCAAAGCCACCGCCGGCGATCCCCACCTGATTGGCGATGATCAGGTCCAGCCGCTTGGCCGCCAGCTTGCCACGGGCGTAATGCTCCACGTCGTGCGTTTCGGCAGCAAAACCGACCACCAGTTTCAGCGCACCGGTCTGCGCGGCGACCTCGGACAGGATGTCCGGCGTGCGCACCAGTTCCAGCGTGAGCGTCTCGCCGGTCTTCTTGATCTTCTGCGACACCACCCGCTTGGGCGTGTAGTCGGCCACCGCGGCTGCGCCAATGTAGATGTCGGCCGGAAACGCGCCCAGCACCGCATCGCGCATCTGCGCGGCCGAGCGCACATCCAGGCGCTGCACGCCGTCGGGCGTGGTCTGGTGCACCGGCCCGCTGATCAGCACCACATCGGCGCCCTGGCGTGCGGCCGCCGCTGCCAGCGCGTAGCCCATCTTGCCGCTGCTGCGGTTGCCGACGTAGCGCACCGGGTCCAGGTCCTCGAAGGTAGGGCCGGCGCTGATCACGATGCGCAGGCCTTCGAGTTGAGCACTGCTGGGAACGAACACCGGGGGCGACGCGGCGGCAGCGTCTTGACGCAGACCGTCACCGGCCAGCGCCGCGATGATCGCGGCCGGCTCGGCCAAGCGGCCGGGACCGGATTCGCCCTCGGCCAACGGGCCGTCATCCGGGCCGACCACCGCCACGCCGCGCGCGCGCAAGGTGGCGATATTGGCCTGGGTGGCCGGGTGCAGCCACATGCGGTGATTCATCGCCGGCGCCACGGTCAGTGGCGCAGTGGTGGCCAGGCACAGGGTGGTGACCAGGTCATCGGCCAAGCCGTGCGCCAGGCGCGCCAGCAGATCGGCGGTGGCCGGCGCGACGATCACGCGGTCGGCCCAACGTGCCAGTTCGATATGGCCCATGGCCTGCTCGGCAGCGCTGTCCCACAAGGTGGTGCGGGTGGGCTGGCCAGACAGCGCCTGGAAGCTGAGCGGGGTGACGAATTGCTGCGCGCCGCTGGTCATGGCGACCTGCACCTGCGCACCGGCGTCGCGCAGGCGACGGACCAGTTCGAGCGATTTGTAGGCGGCAATGCCTCCGCCGACGCACAGCAGCAAGCGCTGTCCGTCCAGGGGGCGGGCCTGAGTGGAGCCGGTCACGTCGGGGTCGTCCTACCGTTACAAGGACAACTAGATTAGCCGATGCCCCCGTTCGGCCTGATAGGCGTCGGCGATGAGCACCGGCAATCTGGCCATATGCACATCAACGACTGGCCCACCGACGAACGCCCGCGCGAGAAACTTCTGGCCCGCGGCGCCGCTGTTCTCTCCGACGCCGAGCTGCTGGCGATCTTTGTCGGCTCGGGGTTGCGCGGCCAGGACGCGGTGCGCACCGCGCGCGACCTGCTGCACCGGCACGGCCCGCTGCGCTGCCTGCTGGATCGCCCGGCCAAGGCGCTGGCCCGCCTGCCCGGGCTGGGGCCGGCGTCGGCCTGCAAGCTGAGCGCTGCGCTGGAGCTGGCCAACCGGCACCTGCTCAGCGACCTGGAGCGCGGCGAGGCCTTGAGCGATCCCAGCAGCGTGGGGCGCTACTTCTCGCAGCGGCTGCGGGCGCGCAACTACGAAGTGTTCGCGGCACTGTTCCTGGACAGCCGCCATCGCGCGATCGCCTTCGAGGAGTTGTTCACCGGCACCATCGATGCGGCCGAGATCCATCCGCGCGAAGTGGTGCGGCGAGCGCTACTGCACAACGCGGCGGCGGTGGTCGTGGGCCACAACCATCCCTCCGGCAATCCGGAGCCGTCTGAGGCCGACCGCGCGGTCACCCAGCGCCTGCTGCAGGCCCTGGGGCTGGTGGATATCCGGCTGCTCGACCACTTCGTGATCGGGGATGGCCGGCCGGTCTCGCTGGCCGAGCGCGGCTGGGTGCCGTGAGCCTGCGCGCCGGGACCTGAATCGTCACTCGGACCTGCGGCCGCGCGGTCGGGTAAAATCGCTGGTTTCGTTCCAAGCAGATCCCACGTGAAAGCCCAACTCCGCGCACTGATCGGCCAAGGCATCGAAGCCTTGCGCGCCAATGGCACCCTGCCCGCCGACACCCTGCCGCCGGATTTTGTGGTCGAGCGGCCCAAGACCCGCGAGCACGGCGATTTCGCCACCAATGCGGCGATGCTGCTGGCCAAGGCTGCGCGCAGCAACCCGCGTGCGCTGGCCCAGGCGCTGCTGGCCGCATTGCCGGCCAGTGACGATGTAGCGCGCGTGGAGATTGCCGGCCCGGGCTTCATCAATTTCCATCTCACCCCGGCCGCCTACCAGCGCGAAGTGATCCATGTCATCAAGCAGGGGCACGACTACGGGCGCGGGCTGGCCGGCAACGGCCGCTCGGTGGGCGTGGAATACGTCTCGGCCAACCCGACCGGCCCGTTGCATGTGGGCCATGGCCGCGCGGCGGCGATCGGCGACAGCCTGGCACGCGTGCTGGATGCCAATGGCTGGAACGTCAAGCGCGAGTTCTACTACAACGATGCCGGCGTGCAGATCGAGAACCTGGCGTTGTCGGTGCAGGCCCGCGCACAGGGCCTCACCCCGGACAGCGCCGGCTGGCCGGAAAACGGCTACCGCGGCGATTACATCGCCGATGTCGCAAAGGCCTACCTGGCGGGCGACACCGTCGACCTGGAAGGCCACCTGGTCACCGGCACCAAGGATCCGGCCGATCTCGAATCGATCCGTCGCTTCGCCGTGGCCTACCTGCGCAACGAGCAGAACCACGACCTGGCCGCGTTCCGCGTCGATTTCGATATCTATTTCCTGGAAAGCTCGCTGTACAAGGACGGCAAGGTCGACGAAGCCGTGCAGAAGCTGATCGCCTCCGGCCACACCTACGAGGAAGGCGGTGCGCTGTGGTTGAAGTCCACCGACTTCGGCGACGACAAGGACCGGGTGATGCGCAAGTCCGACGGCACCTACACCTACTTCGTGCCGGACGTGGCCTATCACCTCACCAAGTGGCAGCGCGGCTATGAGCGCGCCATTACCGAGCTGGGCGCCGACCACCACGGCTCGCTGACGCGCGTGCGCGCCGGCCTGCAGGCGATGGAGCTGGGCATTCCGCAGGGCTGGCCGGAATACGTGCTGCACCAGATGGTCACGGTGATGCGCGGCGGCGAGGAAGTGAAGCTTTCCAAGCGCGCCGGCAGCTACGTCACCTTGCGCGACCTGATCGAAGAAACCAGCGCCGATGCGGTGCGTTGGTTCCTGATTGCGCGCAAGCCCGATTCGCAGCTCACCTTCGATATCGACCTGGCGCGTGCGCAGAGCAACGACAACCCGGTGTTCTATGTGCAGTACGCGCATGCCCGCGTCTGCAGCGTGCTGCGCCAGGCGCAGGAAAAGGGCCTGAAGTACGACCAGACCCACGGCATGGCCGAGCTTGCACGCCTGGACGACGAACATTCGCTGGCGCTGATGCTGGAGTTGTCGCGCTACGCCGAAGTGGTGGAATTGGCGGGCCAGACGCTGGAGCCGTACCAGATTGCGCAGTACCTGCGTGAATTGGCGCACGCCTTCCACACGTGGTATCACAACAGCAAGGTGCTGGTGGACGATGCCGCCGAGCGCGACGCCAAGCTCACCCTCGCGGTGGCCACCCAGCAAGTTCTCGCCAACGGCCTGGAACTGCTCGGCGTCAGCGCCCCAGAAAAGATGTAATCAGCGGCCGCATGGCCCGCAATGACGTGATTCGGAGAAGTGGTGAATGGCAGCACGACGCGGTAAGAGTCAGGCGCGACGCAATACCAGCAATGGCACACCGGGATGGGTCTGGTTGGTCGCCGGCGCAGCGATTGCGGCCGTGATCTTCCTGGCGGCCCCCAACCTGTTCAAGAAGGACGGCGACGGGTTCCTGCGCGTGGGCCCGCGACCCAATCCGGATGCGCAGCCCGCTCCGGTGGCCGACACCGATGTCGACACACCGGCCGAGTTGCCCAAGCCCAGCGCGCCGCCGGCCAAGCCGGCGGTCAAGCCCGGCGATGCGCAGACGCAGTATGACTTCTACACCCTGCTACCGGGCAAGGAAGTGCAGATGTCCGATGCCGAACTGGCTGCCAGCGCGCGTGCCGAAGAGGCCGCGCGTGCGCGCGCCGCGCTGGAAGGCAAGCCGGTGGCGCCAGCGGCCAGCGTCGCGGCCGCCACACCCACGACCAGCGTGCCGATGCCCTTGAACGAAACCGCCGCAAGCGCGCCAAAACCGTTGCCGGAAACCGCGCCCGCGCGGCCGGCCGCAACGCCGCCACCGGCCAGCACCGCTG
>Ga0114992_100185_pt1 | contig 10067 bp, 7 predicted proteins | sample MSEELM_DM5_FD_89584 | JGI IMG/M metagenome (GOLD analysis project Ga0114992, IMG submission 89584) | Subsurface microbial communities from deep shales in West Virginia, USA - MSEEL M_DM5 | ecosystem: Environmental > Aquatic > Deep subsurface > Shale gas/oil reservoir > Produced water/Flow back ... | reverse complement strand
TGCCGGTACCGGCACCACCCACACGCAGTTCGGGACGCGAACGCATGTAACGGGCGTCGGCGCGTGCGAACCAGGTGGAGTTGATGTTCATGTCCACGCCCACGGTGCCGATCACGCCCTTGGCGGTATCCACGCCCACGTGCTGACCGGTGGTGGAGGCTGCGTCGATCTTCTCGTTGCTGAAGTTCGACTCGTAGTAGCCCACGCCCACGAACGGACGGAACACGTTGTCGGCCTGGCCGAAGTGGTACTGGCCGCTGATCGCGATCGGCTGCTGCTCGACAGTGCCCACCTTGCCCACGCCATCGGCGTTGACGCGGTGGTTGAACTTGTCGGCTGCGCCCCACAGTTCGACGGCCCAGTTGTCATTGATGTAGTAGCTGGCGCTCAGGGTCGGCGCCGGGCCACCGTCGACGTCCAGGCCAGGAGCCGGGTCGTTCTTCGGCTTGATCAGCGCAACGCCGCCGACCACGGCCCAATGCTTGCCGGATGCGGTGTCGCTGCTGCTGGACATGGCGGTCGAAGAGGTGTCACCGGTGTAGGTGGCCTCCTGCGCGAACGCGGACGGTGCAATCGCAAGTGCGGATACAGCAGCCAGGCTCAGGATGGAAATGGAACGCATGAGGGTCTCCTCGTCTTATTGTTAGGCCCTTGGAGTGGGCCGCGCCAAAGCTATTCCTGAAAATCTGAATCCACGCCCACCTGCGGCTCGCTAAAATTTCGTTTGTTCAGGAACTTTCCCGAGAAGACCGTGATTGCTGGATTCAATGCTGAAAGTGCATTCACGCAGATGCGTTCGCCGTGACGATGCAAACACCGCTGTTGCGTGGATTGCCCGCAGAAATTGCGGCGGATTGCCGTGTACTGGTGCTGGGATCGATGCCCGGCAGCGCTTCATTGCATGCGCATGCCTACTATGCACATCCACGCAATCGCTTCTGGCCGGTGATGCAGCAATTGCTCGGCATCGATGCAGACGCGCCGTATGACGCACGCCTGCAGCAACTGGCCGAGCGCGGCGTCGGGCTCTGGGATGTAATCGGCGAATGCGCACGCCGCGGCAGCCTGGATGCGGCGATCGTGCCGGGCAGCATCGTGGTGAATCCGCTGCCCGAGCGGTTGACCACGCTGCCGCAGCTGCGCCTTGTGGTGTGCAACGGCAGTGCCGCCGCGCAGGCGTGGCGCCGCCACGTGCAACCGGCGTTGTCGCCGCCGCTGACGCGCCTACCGGTGCAGGCCGTGCCCTCGACCAGCCCGGCCAATGCTGCGTGGTCGCTGCCGCGTTTGTGCGCGGCGTGGCAGCCCGTGCGCGATGCGCTGCGCTAGCTGGAAGGCGTGGCATATCGCGCGCGCGGACGTTCTCAGCGCGTTGCGGCGCGCGCATGCAGCACCATCCCGCCGCCAGAAGTCATGCCTGCCTTAGGCACACGCGCGGCGGTAGCGCGCTGCGCATCATCGGCCACAGCACATAAGGGAGAAGCTGGATGGCAATCACGTACCGGACCACGTTCGCCATTGCACTGGCTGCCTGCCTGGCCGCGGCTAGTGGTGTGGCCAGTGCCGATGAGCTGCACTGCGAGGTCAACACGGACTACGACCTCACGCTCAATCCGCGCAGCCTGATCCTCATCCGCGACAGCGGCACGCCGCAGCGGCTGGTCATGCGCAAGGGCGCGCTGTTCGTCGACGACCGCTGGGTGACGTTGAGCGACGACGATCGCAACCGTCTGGTCCAGTTCGAACAGCAGACCCGCGCCGTGGTGCCGCTGGCGCAGGAGGTCGGGCGCGAGGCGGCCGATATCGCCATTACTGCGCTCGGCGAAGTGGCGGCCGGCTTCAGCCGGGATCCGTCGGCCACCCGGACGCAGCTGGCCAGCGTGCGCGACAAGGTCGACCTGCGCCTGAAGCAGAGCTTCGGCAAAAGCCAGCTGACGCCGGTGGATATCGACGATGAAATCGGCACGCTGGTGGCGGAGATGCTGCCTCAACTGATCGGCGATGTGGTGGCCAGCACGGTGCAGGCGGCGATGACCGGCAACGGTACGCAGCTGCGCTCGCTCGACGGCCTGGAGCAGCGCATCGAGCGGCTGGTCGAGCCGCAGGCGCGCGCGCTGCGGCCGCGTGCGCAGCAGTTGTGCACGCGGATGGAGGCGCTGGACGCATTGGACAATGCGCTGGCGTATCGTCTGCCGTCAGGCGCGCCGTTGCAGCTGTTGCAGGTGGATCGACGCCCTGCCAAGTAAGCGTGCAGCCCCTGCGCGGACGCTGCATCCCGCCACGCGTGCGATTTTTTCCGCGGCAATGGTTGGCGCTGCGGCTCCCGGCCGGCCACAATAGGGGTTTCCCCATTCTGTTGCCGGAGTTCCCGTATGGCCGAAATCAAGGAAGCACTTGTCCCCGATATCGGTGACTACAGCGATGTCCCGGTGATCGAAGTGCTGGTGTCGGTCGGCGATACGGTCAGCAAGGACCAGAGCCTGGTCACGCTGGAATCGGACAAGGCCACGATGGAAGTGCCCTCGTCGGTGGCAGGCGTGGTCAAGGAGATCAAGGTCAAGGTCGGTGACAGCCTGTCGCAGGGTGCGCTGGTCGCACTGATCGAAGTGGCCGATGCCGGTGCCGAGACGGCTGCGGCGCCAGCGCCTGCCGCTGCGCCCGCCAAGGCCGCACCTGCTGCCGCTCCTGCGCCGGCTGCCAAGGCCGCGCCTGCCGCAGCGTCCGAAGGCGGTCAGGTCGAGGCCCGTGTGCCGGACATCGGCGACTACAGCGGCGTGCCGGTGATCGAAGTACTGGTGGCGGTGGGCGACACCGTCGCCAAGGACCAGAGCCTGGTCACGCTGGAATCGGACAAGGCCACGATGGAAGTGCCCTCGTCGGTGGCCGGCGTGATCAAGGAACTCAAGGTCAAGGTCGGCGACAGCCTGTCGCAGGGCGATCTGGTGGCGATCATCGCTGCCAGCGATGGCGGCGCCGGTGCGGCGCAGTCCCCGGCCAAGCCCACCACCGACACCGCTGAAACCGCCGGCAAGGTCGAGCCGGTGGCCGTCCCGGCCGAGCCGGACAAGCTGGCCCAGCGCGAGATCGCGCAGGTGCAGTCGGCACGGTCCACCGCGGCATCGCAGCCGGCCCAGGCAGCGCCCGGCACCCCGAGCAGCCCGCCGGTGACCTTCGATGCCGACAGCGTGCTGCCGTCCAAGGTGCCGTATGCCAGCCCGGTGGTGCGCGTGTTCGCGCGCGAGCTCGGCGTGGATCTGAACCAGATCAAGGGCAGCGAGAAGGGCGGCCGGATCACCCGTGAAGACGTGCAGCGCTTCGTCAAGGCCGCACTCAGCGGCGGCGCGCCGGCCGCAGCCGGTGCCGCACCGGCCGGTGGTGGCAACGGCCTGAACCTGCTGGCCTGGCCGAAGGTGGACTTCAGCAAGTTCGGCGAAACCGAAACCCAGCCGCTGTCGCGCATCAAGAAGATTTCCGGTGCGAACCTGGCGCGCAACTGGGCCATGATCCCGCACGTCACCCAGTTCGAATCGGCCGACATCACCGACCTGGAAGCCCTGCGCGTGGCGCTGAACAAGGAAAACGAGAAGGCCGGCATCAAGCTGACCATGCTCGCTTTCCTCATCAAGGCCAGTGCCGCGGCGCTGAAGAAGTTCCCCGAGTTCAACGCCTCGCTCGATGCGGCCGGCGAAAACCTCACGCTGAAGAAGTACATCAACATCGGCTTTGCCGCTGACACCCCGAACGGCTTGGTCGTGCCGGTGATCCGCGACGTCGACAAGAAGGGCGTGCTGCAGATCGCGCAGGAAAGTGGCGAGCTGGCCAAGAAGGCACGCGACGGCAAGCTGGGCCCGGCCGACATGAGCGGCGGCTGCTTCTCGATCAGCTCGCTCGGTGGCATTGGCGGCACCGCGTTCACGCCGATCATCAATGCACCGGAAGTGGCGATCCTGGGCGTGTCCAAGTCGGCGATGCAGCCGGTCTGGAACGGCAAGGACTTCGCACCGAAGCTGATGCTGCCGTTGTCGTTGAGCTACGACCACCGCGTCATCGACGGCGCGCTGGCCGCGCGCTTCACCACCTATCTCAGCCAGGTGCTCGCCGACATGCGACGCGTCCTGCTGTGAGAGCAGCGCTGCTGACCCTTGCGTTGCTGGGTGTGCTGCCGTGGTCGTCCGCGGCCGCACGCGAGTGCGCCAGCACGCTGGGCCGCGGCTGGCCGCCGGCGGTGGGCAACTACGGCACCGCGGTGACCACGCTGCTGGATGGCGGCGCCAAGCCGATGCTGTCGTTGCTGACCCTGCCCACGCGTGGTGTCGAAAGCGGCATCGCGCTGGTGCCGGGCAAGTCCGGCAGCGACTGGACGGTGCGCTTCAGCCGCGCCGACGAGCGGGTCTACAGCTGGGTTAGCCAGACCGACCGCGGCGCGGTGCAGTTCCGCACCGAACAGACCCCTGAAACCGTCGAGATCCCGATCCCGGCGGCGCTGGCGCAACGCCTGGTCGGCAGCTGGACCACGGCACTGACCCAGCTCGCACCGAGCGGCCAGACCGCGCCGGTCACCGAGGGCGAAGTGCTGTCGTTGCTGGTCGATGGCGTGCGCTACAGCGGCACGCGCCCGAGCTGCGGTGTTGGCGAGCTGCTGTTGCAGCAGGCCGCGCTGCTGATCGAAGCCAGCGAAGGCAAGGAAAAGAAGCGCGACAAGCGCTGGACCCAAATCGAATCGTCGCTGGATGAACTCCAGCAGACGCTTGCCGGCACCGCCGGTTAAGCCACAGGAGAAGCAAATGGCGGTCATTGAAATCAAGGTTCCGGACATCGGCGATTACAGCGATGTCCCCGTCATCGAAGTGCTGGTCGCCGTTGGCGATAGCGTGGTCAAGGACCAGGGCCTGGTGACGCTGGAGTCGGACAAGGCCACGCTGGAGGTGCCGTCCTCGGCCGCCGGTGTGGTGAAGGAACTCAAGGTCAAGATTGGCGACAACCTGTCCGAAGGCGCAGTGGTACTGCTGCTGGAGACCGAAGGCGAGGCCGCTGCCGCACCCGCCGCGCCGAAGGCCGAGACCAAGGTCGCTGCGCCTGCGGCCCCCGCGGCGACCGCACCCGGCAGCAAGCCGCCGGTGACCCCGTCGCACCGCGCCCCGGCCGAACCGGCCGCGCCCAAGCCGGCGCTGGCCAGCGGCAAGGCCGCCGATATCGAATGCAAGATGGTGGTGCTTGGCGCCGGCCCTGGCGGCTACACCGCCGCGTTCCGCGCTGCCGACCTGGGCCTGGACACGGTGCTGATCGAGCGCTACGCCAGCCTGGGCGGCGTCTGCCTCAACGTCGGCTGCATCCCGTCCAAAGCGCTGCTGCACGCCGCTGCGGTCATCGATGAAGTGGCTCACGCCGGCGACTTCGGCGTGGACTTCGGCCAGCCCAAGATCACCCTGGACAAGCTGCGCGAGTACAAGGAAAAAGTGGTCGGCAAGCTCACCGGCGGCCTGGCCAGCATGGCCAAGCAGCGCAAGGTGCGCACCGTCACCGGCGTGGCCAGCTTTGTCTCGCCCAACGAGTTGGAGATCGTCGGCGACGACGGCAAGACCCAACTGCTGCGCTTTGAGCACTGCGTCATCGCCGCCGGTTCGCAGGCGGTGAAGCTGCCGAACTTCCCGTGGGACGACAAGCGCGTGATGGACTCCACCGACGCGCTGGAACTGCACGACATCCCCAAGACCCTGCTGGTAGTCGGCGGCGGCATCATCGGCCTGGAAATGGCCACGGTGTACAGCGCGCTGGGCAGCAAGGTCACCGTGGTGGAGTTCATGGACCAGCTGATGCCGGGCGCCGACAAGGACCTGGTCAAGCCGCTGGCCGATCGCCTGAAGAAGCAGGGCGTCGAGGTCCATCTCAAGACCAAGGCCACCGACGTCAGCGCCGATGCCAAGGGCATCACGGTGTCGTTCGAAGCGGCCTCCGAAGGCGAAAAGCCTGGCCTGCAGGCCACCGCCTTCGATCGTGTGCTGGTCGCGGTGGGTCGCTCGCCCAACGGCAAGAAGATCGGCGCTGACAAGGCCGGCGTCACTGTCACCGAACGCGGCTTTATCCCGGTGGACCGGCAGATGCGCACCAACGTGCCGCACATCTTCGCCATCGGCGACATCGTCGGTAACCCGATGCTGGCGCACAAGGCCACCCACGAGGGCAAGCTGGCCGCCGAAGTGGCTGCAGGCGAGAAGAAGGAATGGGTGGCGCGGGTGATTCCGTCGGTTGCCTATACCAATCCGGAAATCGCCTGGGTGGGCGTCACCGAAACCGAGGCCAAGGCCAAGGGCTTGAAGGTGGGCGTGGCCAAGTTCCCGTGGGCCGCCAGCGGCCGTGCGATCGGCATCGGCCGCACCGAGGGCTTCACCAAGCTGATCTTCGACGAAGACACCCACCGCATCATTGGTGGTGCGATCGTCGGCGTGCATGCCGGTGATCTGCTGGCCGAAATCGGCCTGGCCATCGAGATGGGCGCCGAAGCCGAAGACATTGGCCACACCATCCATGCGCACCCGACCCTGAGCGAGTCGGTCGGCATGGCGGCCGAGGTGTACGACGGCACCATCACCGATCTGTACATTCCCAAGAAGAAGTAAACCGCACCGCGTCTTGTGTGCTGACAGCGCCCCGCATTGCGGGGCGTTTGTCGTTACGTGGGCATGCCTGCGCGTAAGCGATTCGAAGGTCGACTCGACGGCGGATGCCAGCGCACGCGTGATGTGCGCCGGTGTCGGCAACGGCAGCGTTGGGCGCGTCCTGTCCATCCTGCGCGAGCAGTGGCGCGTGCTGCCACGCGCTCGCGCCGATGGCTGCGCGAACGTGGCTCCATCCCCGCAGCATCGTGCGACGCCGCTGCAACCGCGAACATGACCCCGCAGCGCAGCTTGCACGCCAGGCAGCGCGCTTGCACCATCGAGCCGCGGACACCGGGTTCGCGCCTGGGGGAGACAACGGATGGTCAAGGTAAGGATGTCAGCGTTGCTGGTCGCCGCAGGTTGCGCGTGCACGTCGCTGAGCGCGCACGCCCAGACCACCGTCATCACCGCCGCCCGCCTGCTGGATGTGCAGGCAGGACGCTATGTGGAACGCCCGCAGATCGACGTCGTCGCCGGCCGTATCACGCATGTCGGTCGCCAGGGCGACCCGCTGCCACCACAGGCGCAGCGCATCGACCTGGGCGAGCGCACGCTGTTGCCCGGGCTGATCGACATGCATGTGCATCTCACCGTGGATCCCACGCTGGGCGGCTACAAGGGCCTGGAATACACCGACAACTTCTGGACCGTGGTGGGCGTGGCCAATGCGGCCAAGACGCTCCGCGCAGGGTTCACCACGGTGCGTAATGTCGGCTCGCTCAACTATGACGATGTCGCGCTCAAGCAGGCGATCGAGCGCGGCACCGTGCCGGGGCCGCGCATCGTGCCGGCGACCTACGGCATCGGCGCGACCGGTGGGCACTGCGATGCCACCGAGTTCCCGCCATCGGTGCGCGTCACCGGCCCCGGTGTAGCCGATGGCCCGGATGCGATCCGCGCAGCGGTACGCACGCTGCGCAAATACGGCGCCGAAGTGATCAAGTTCTGCGGCACCGGCGGCGTGCTGTCCAAGACCGACAGCGTTGGCGGGCAGCAGTACAGCCTGGAGGAAATGCGCGCGCTGGTGGACGAGGCGCATCGCCTGGGCTTGAAGGTCGCCGTGCATGCGCATGGCACCGCCGGCATCAACGATGCGATCCGTGCCGGCGCCGACACCATCGAGCACGCCAGCCTGGCCGATGCCGAATCCTTCAAGCTGGCCAAGGCGCGCGGCACCTGGTTTTCGATGGACATCTACAACGACGACTACATCCTGGCCGAGGGCGAAAAGAACGGTTTGTTTGCCGAGTCGCTGGAGAAGGAGCGCCAGATCGGGCGCAAGCAACGCGAGACCTTTCGCGCCGCACATGCGGCCGGCGTGCGGCTGGTGTTCGGTAGCGATGCCGGCGTGTATCCCAACGGCGACAACGCGCGCCAGTTCGCCAAGATGGTGGAGTGGGGCATGACCCCGCTGGAGGCGATTCGCGCCGCCACCGTAGACGCCGCCGATGCGTTGGGGCGCAGTGCCGACGTCGGTGCCATCGCGCCGGGGCGCTATGCCGATCTGATCGCGGTGAGCGGCGATCCGCTGCAGGACGTGAGCGTGTTGATGCAGGTGGAGAGCGTGATCAAGGGCGGCGAACGCGTCGCCGATTGAAGCGTTGCAACTGATGCCGCGCTGCGGTGTTACGGGGCAGTGCGGCAGCGCGGTGCAGTGCATGAGCGCGTCACGCTCTGCCAGCGAGCATTGATCTATCGCGCAGCACGCGGTGTGTGGCACGTGCAGTGGTGCGGTTTTTCATCAGCCTGGATAGCAGGTAGCCGCTGGCGGTGGCGCTGCGATCACGCATGAAGCACGCGGCAGGCAAGCAGGGGGGGTATGCGGTGAGACGCGCATCCCAGGTTTACGCTGCGATCGCGCATTGCGCATGCTGCACGCAATGCGTGGAGTAACGCGCAGATGCAGACGCAGGCGCAGATGCAAACACCAAAACCACAACGCCCCGCACAAGGCGGGGCGTTGCGTCACACAGGTGCAGCGCAGATCAGAACGCGAACGTCACGCCTGCAACCGGGCCCTTGAACTCCTGCTTCAGGCCGATCAGGCCATCGCTGCCGCGCTGGTCGACGTCGAGCTTGAACCAGTCGTAGCCGGCGAAGATGCCGAAGTTCTTGGTGAAGCGGTATTCGGCCATCGCATTGGCACGGCTCAGGTCGCCTGAGTAGTCGCCAAAATCGCCCCAGCTGGTGTTGAGGTACTGGCCCTGCACGTTGAACAGCCAATGCTCGCTCGGACGTGCGGTGAAGCGGATACCCACCACCGGTGCCACGCCGTCTTCGCTCTCGTCGAGCACGTCGCCGGTGAACACGTCACCCAGGTCGGCGTAGGCGTTGGCCTCGACCTTGGCGTATTCGGCACCGATCTGCAGGCCCAGGCTGAATTCCGGACTGTCGACGACCGAGTAGTCGTACACCAGGCTGGCCACCTGGTACTTGAGCTCGCCCTTGATGAAGCTGCCGCTCGGCACGGTGAAGCCACCGGCGCTGACGTCTTCGCCCAGGGTCTCGCGGCGATCCTTGTCGTACTTGAAGTAGTCAAAGATCAAGCGCTGGCGGGTGCTCATGCGGAACACGCCATCGATGCGCGGCTCCCATTCCTTGCCACCGAAATCGAAATCCTGGTCCAGGGAGATTTCGTTGCCAGCCACCACGGTGTTGCCACGCAGGGTGTTGTCGTTATCGATGTTCATCGCGCCAAGACGGATCTGGAAGCGATCATCGGTATCTTCGGCGTGGGCAGGCGCTGCATAGGCAGCGGCCAAAACGCACGGGATGGCCAGTGCGAGCAGGTGTTTCATGGGGAGCTCCGTATTCTTGGTAGGCAGGCGATCGGGCCTGTGGCGCGCACTATCGGTAAAAGCGCGTCCACCAAAAGTGAAAGCGTTGTGGTACCGAAGTGAAGAACTTCCTAGCAATCGGACAAAACGGTCCGCTTGGCCTGTCCCGCGACATCCGGGTCAATACGCACCATTGTGGTGTCTGAGTGCTGTCACACCGCCGCGGAGGTCGGCGGATTGGACCGGAGGTGGGAAAGTGGGGGTGCGACAAAATGCGTCATAAAAGCAGGAGCCCCGGTCTCCCAGGGCTCCTAGACGCAGCCTGCAGTGGAACCTTTCGACGAGGATGTGCAGGCCTCGCAGGTTCTGACAGCCGGTTTGTGGCAAAGTTCCTCCCGTTGCGTGGCACCGGCATGGTGCGTCGCAATAAGTTCATGACTTCTCCCGGTTGTCTCGCAATTTGTCCAATTGCTATACTTTCGCGGCTCGACGAGGCGCATCTGCGCTTCCCACCCATCCACACGCAAGGTACCCGTAGTGCTGAACTCCGTTGACGCGGGTCGGCGGTTGATGCTGCGCGCTGCGGTATATCCGCTTGCCGCTGTAGCTATAACCAGTCTGGGGTTGCTGCTGATGG
>Ga0114992_100181_pt1 | contig 10303 bp, 10 predicted proteins | sample MSEELM_DM5_FD_89584 | JGI IMG/M metagenome (GOLD analysis project Ga0114992, IMG submission 89584) | Subsurface microbial communities from deep shales in West Virginia, USA - MSEEL M_DM5 | ecosystem: Environmental > Aquatic > Deep subsurface > Shale gas/oil reservoir > Produced water/Flow back ... | reverse complement strand
GTTGCGGTCATGCGTTTCTCCTGCCTTGTGGAAATGAGTCAACCAGGAAAACGGCTTGCGTCAAGCCTTGGGCTGGTCTCGAATTTCGTCCGCCCCGAGAATCGAAAAGGCTGAAAAACAAGGCTTAGGAGAAAGAAGCAAGAGCGCACCTAGGTGTCACTGCGTGACACGTGCGCAAGGGTCTTCGCCCCTTGAGCCCCAAGTGCTTTCAGCCCTTGCGAAAATCTGAATCCACGGCATAAACGAAGCGAACTCAACCGCTTCGGGACCCATGCTTCATGGCCATCTACCACGCCAACGTCAAAACCTTCAGTCGCGCCAAAGGGCATTCCTCGATCGCAGCGGCCGCTTACCGCGCCGGCCTGCTGCTTGAGGACGCGCTCACTGGCCTGCGCCACGACTACCGCCGCCGGGACGGCGTGGTCGAAACGCGCTGCATCGCACCCGAAGGCGCACCCGACTGGGCCCTGGTCCCCGCCCAGCTCTGGCCGGCGGCGGAGGCGGCTGAGCGCCGCAAAGACTCCACGGTTGCGCGCGAGTTTGAATTTGCCTTGCCCCACGAACTCGATGACCTCCAGCGTTCCGACTTGGCCGTGGAAGTCACCCGTGCGCTGGTCGGTCGCTACGGGTTCGCGGCCCAAGCGAGCATCCACAGCCCAGGCAGCAAGGACGGCTTGAACTGGCACGTCCATGTGCTGGCGACGACGCGGCGCATGGGGCCAGACGGTCTCACGGACAAAACCAAGGAACTGGACGGCGGGCCGTCGGGACGTGTCGAGGTGCAGTGGGTGCGCGAACTCATAGCCTCCACCATCAACGCCCACCTTGAGAAAGCTGCGCTTGAGATTCGGGTGGACCACCGCCGACTTGAGGTCCAAGCCGAAGATGCACTGGCGCGCGGCGACTTGGCCGCCGCTGCCGTGCTGTCCCGGGAGCCGACCAAGCACGTCGGCAAAAATGGCACAGCGCTAGCCCGGCGGGGCCAGCCGTCGGAGCGTTCGGACGCAAACCGTCGAATCGAAGAAACCAACGAAGAGACCTTCCAAAAACTCATTGCCGTGTTCGAGCAGGAAGGGCGCGCCATGCCGGTTCCCGACGGCCACAGCCAGGCCCAGGCCGAGCGTGAAGCTCGCCGACCTTCTGATGTGCTGTCCCTGCCGCTCAGGCGTGGAGCAGGGCACATCGAGGTGTCGCCCAGTATGGCGACCATTGCCCGTGGGTTGGGACTGATGGAGGCCGATGATGCCAAGCCGCAGCGGGAATCTCGCCCTCTCGCAGAAATAGCCGAAGAGGCCAGCGACGAATGGGGAGTGGCTGTTCAAGCGGATCCCCGCTTGGCTCAGACCCTCCAATCAACCTTGGCATTGATGCAGTGGATCAGGGAACGCGTGGCTGCCTTCGCCGAAGAGGCCCGGCTGCGCCCGGACCTCAACGAGTTGCTCCGTCGGCTGAGGCGCTTCAAGGCAGAGACCATGAAATTCACCCGCCGGCTGCTGGCCGTGCGTCGCGCCGAGAAGCTGCATCACATGGCCGAAAACTCATGGAACGATTTCGTTGCGAACAATCCCGAGCCCGGTCCGTCGTGGATGCAGGGGGACTGGAAGCAGCGGCGCGGTCGCCGACTCAACACCCTGGAAAGCCGGACTGCGGAGCTTTCCGAAGTAAGGGCCAGGGTGACCCCGGAGGAGCAAGCCCTCTGCGAGAAAGAGGCGTCGGCCAGCGCAGTGCCTCTAGACGCTTGGAGCCGGGACATGCTCCAGCGCTACCCCTTGGAACTCGAAATAGCGAATCAACCGGGCGGGCCGCGTCCAAGCCCTGCCATCTCCGCCCCTCCTGCTCCTGTCTACGTTCCCAAGCCGCCGCGCTTCCACTGAAACCAAAGAGCCCCGCATCGCGGGGCTCAATGTTTGCGGGCGCTGGGCCGGCTCAGTGGAGTGTCGGGCGCTTTTTATTGCGCACTGGATCCAGCTGTGTGTCTTTGGGCGTCCGGCCTGCGCGCCATTCGTCTATCGATGGGAGTTCCCGAACGATGACGGCTTCGCGGGTGCGCACCGGTTGGGAGGGACCGGGAGGGGCATGCTCCAAGGCTTGGGCGGCGGCGCTCCCACCTGGTGGCTTCTTCTGGCTGTAGACGATCAGTTCGCCAGCGGACGCCCAGGCATTACAGACATTTTTTTGGCGCACCAGCGGTTCGTCCGAAAGGGTCTGGCTCATCAGCCCGGCGAGCAAGTGGCCGGCAATTTCGAGTTGTTGGGGATGGGTGGTCATGAAAACTCCTGCGTGTGGGGAAGTCCTCATCCAACCAAGAATCATCACTTCCGCAAGAGCTCGCTTCGGGAGCTATTTCACAAATTTGAATGCGTGCCGAAATTCAATGGTTTGTATGTCAATTTGGGAATGGAAGCTTGGCGGCGCTGCGCGAGGCTGTCGTGACGTCCTGCGTTAGCCAATCCCTTTCCCTGGCCCCTGCCTATGTTCAATGCGATCTGCCGCTAGTCCGAACAGTCCTGCAATGCGCTCAAGCTTTCCGGCCAAGATAAAGACGACGATCGAGCCGATGAGGATGCCAAGGCTTCCAGCGTAAACAAATACTTTGGCATTGGCTGGGTTAGACCATATGTTGACCTTCTCACCAGCGTCGAAAAGATTGACCAACACGACGCCAATCGCACCGAAGAACGTGGATAGTCCTGCCCGGCGACTCAATAGTTTGTTTTCAAGGTCTATGTGTTTTGAGCGCTCTCGGAGAGTCTGCGGGTTGCATGTGCCGAGTTCGTCCATAATCTCGCTCTCCCTGGAGATAGTCGTGTCGATTCGGTCTGCCATCGGTTCATAGCCCTCCTTCCACGCCACAATGACCTGAATGATCTGAAGAAGCCCAAAGACGAGAAAGACAGCCACTAATGCCGGTAGTGCCACTATCAAGACATTCTTGGCATTTGTGTTGCTAATCCATGCAAGGTTGCTAGCTGCAACCACCCCGAAGGCAAAAAGTAAAAGGGCCACCATTCCACGAAATATGTATTTTTCAAAGCGCTCAAGCTTTCCTGCTCTCTCGGGGCGCTTGATCTTCTGTAGCATCTGAAAGGTGCTTGGAATGGGGCTGAACGTAGAATCGGTCATTGTTGCTTGTCTGCCATGATGAGCATCATTGTCGTCAAAGGGATCTCACCGGCTGCGGCTAAAGGTCCGATGTATGCCGCTATGCGGCCGTCCATTAGGCAGCGTCGTCCTTGGGAGTCTCGCCACACGCTGCAATCGTGGCGTAGCTAACAGCCCTGACGCAAGCTTGTCGCCCCACGGCGGTCATTAATCCAGTGTGGATCATCCCGTCTGGTCGAGAACCTCTGGCTTGTGCGAGATGCTGACCGACCAACCACCGGTTTCCTCTCGCTGCGTCGTCAGTAGATCGTAGGTCTTCACCATATTGAGCAAGCCGGAGTGGCCGTAGACGTTGGGTGAGAAAGACGGGTCAGTGCGTTTGAGGTATTGGCCCAGCGCCGACAGTCCCACCTTGCCCTCGGAGGTGTCGCCGGTCAGCAGTGTCACGGCTTCGACCAAGAATCGGGGACGCCGTTTCGGCAGTGGCTTGGTTTCTACGCGAGGGGCTTCTTCTTTCGTCGCTTCCGATTTCAGGACAGGCAATTCATTGCCCTGGACTTCGGGTGCGGCCACCTCCTTGGCCGTCCGGTCCCACTCGAAGAACTGGTCGCAGGCGTTGCGCAAGGCATCCGGGGTCTTGGGCTCGCCCACAATGAAAACCGTGGCGCCGCGCTCCCGGAGCTTGCGGCAGAGATAGGAAAAGTCCGAATCGCTGGTGACCAGGCAGAAGGTGTCGGCTCGGTGGTCGAACAGTGCTTCCAAGGCGTCAAGCGCCAGGGCGATGTCTGCCGTGTTCTTGCCGGAGGCGTATCGGTATTGAAGGCAAGGGGTGAATGCCTGGCGGACCAGGACCTCCTGCCACTTGTTGGCGAGTGTGCTGTGGTTGCCATACCCGCGGCGAAGCACGACCCGGCCGAACTGAGCCACCATGAGCAAGGCGTGCTCCACGATGTCAGTCGGCACGTTGTCGCAGTCGACCAATACGGCCACACGTGGTTCAAGCGGGCTGTTTGAGTTGCTCATGTCTGTGGGGTCCGAGTCTATGCAGACAGACAATGGCGTCAGCAACTTACCGATGGCAAGCGGGCGCTAGCAATCGAGCCAAGCCCGGGGTTATGATCGAGGAAACATTGAAAGGAAACCTGCCAAGCAGGCTTTCTGCAACGGTGAGAAGGGCTTAGGTCGAAGGTGATCCGATCCCACTCTCTCCGCCAGTCCGTGATCGGAAGCCATTGAATCTAAAGGTTTTTTAGGCGATCCGCTTTTTCTCTTCCGTGTTTTCTTCCGTGTTTCAATTGCACTCCGTGCAGTCGCCCTGCCTTGTGCGCCGTTCGGCGATATGGCCGCGTTTACATGGTTTGCCCGTGAGGTAGCGCGACAGACCCAGCCGGATCGCATCGGCGCGGGTCACGATGCGGATAACGATCACGCAGCACTGCGCCTGCCAGGCGAGCGGCGAACCGTGCCGCGCGCGTCTCGCTGGTAGTCCAGCCAGGCCCTCACGGCGTCACGGTCGTAGAACGTCGCGCGCGGCCCAAGCCGGATAGGCGCAGGAAAGTCGCCTTCGCGCACGAGTGCGGCCAAGGTGTTCAAGGCGACGCCCACCAGGCAGGCGGTGGCCTCCGAATTTATGAGGCGGGATGCGCGAGGGTCATTGTTCGTCATGTCGGTTCTGCTTTTTTGATTGGGCGGCTGGCCGCTTTTAGCACGGTCCTTGGCTCGCCGGCAGTGATGTTCCGCACCTGGCGGTCGCTGATCTGGTGCAGCCAACCGATCCATTCGGTGGACAAAGTGCCATCGCGCCAGGCTTCCCGGACGGATGCATCACGGATTCGGTTCGTGAAAGCCGTGCAGGGCGGGAATGCAACTTGATTCCCGCCGAGAGCATCGACCAGCCGTGCCGCAGCGTCCCGGCCTACCAGGTCGGCAATGCGTTTGAATGTGTCGCCGTTCGGGCGTTGCGGGATATACATGCGCCCCGCGCGTCCCGAATGGCTAGCACGACGCGGGCCACCAGACGCCGGGCAGAAAGCGCCGGCAAGGCGCATCGCATCGGTCAGGCCGATCACTTCGGCGACTTCTTGCACCGAAGCCGGCAGCAGGAACCAGCCTGCCGGCCTTTGGACGGGATTGAGTGCCACGCCTAACGCAGCCGCCCGAGAAATCCGTTTCCGCCGCAGATGCGCTGCATTCCTGGCCTGCTCTGCATTTTTCGCTTGGTCTGCGCAGCGGACTGGCGGCGTGCCTGCTTCGGCGTTGGCGTCGGCGTTGGCGCAATCTCTTGCGCAGGCATTGGCGCCGCGCCGGCAAACCTCGCTCGCACGTACGCTGGAAAAATCCCAGGCTGCTGCGCGATCATCAGGGCGGCGATGGCGATATCCGTAATCATCGGATACCCCCGTCGTGATCGCGCCGGGTCCAGCTGTGAACCCAGTTGCTGGACTGGCGCGCAGCCTGCTCCCTGCGTGATGCGACATCGCGCTCAGGCTGGCTGAGCGTCTCGCGCATGACAGCGAAGAGTTCAGCCAGTACGCGGCTGGCCTCTTCGGCGTTTAACTCGGGCCAGGCACGGCGAATGCGCGAAATCGCTTCTTCCTGTCTGTCGTACCGCAGAATCAAGGAGCCAAGGCAAGCCACTTGCACCGCCACGCGCTGCTGGCTCTCATCATCCGAAAGGCGATAGGCCGAGCCGTCCTGCACAGCCTGTAACGCGCCCAGCAGGACTGAGGCATTGCCCTTGGCGTGCGAAACGAAGGCGGCCATTAGGCGGCCACCTTCCAGAATTTACTTTGGTCAGGAACCAGAGCCACCGCGCTGCCCAGCACGGTCAATACCATGCCGCCATCCATCACCGATCCAGCTCGCTCGGCAACTACGCTAACGCTGCGGTCAAGCAGCACGGCTGCGTTGGCCCACGCACCGACGAACGTCGATTCGGTGGCGTCGGTCAGTTCGGCCAGCACACGCGCCGCCCGCAGCCCGCCGTCATCCGCGATGGTGGCGCCGGCACCGGCGGTGCCCACCAGGCCGCGCAGGGCGGTGTGGCTCAAGCCGGCCGCTGCGGCTGCGCCGATGGTGAAGTTCGCCAGGTTCGCAGCAGCCAGTGCGCGCAGCAGAACCGCGTCGGCCATCTGACCCACACCGGCGAGAATGCTGGCGGTGATGATGGCCGTCAGGTTTCCTTCGTCGCGATACTTGCGCAGTTGCGGCCGTGAAATCTCAAACCGGATTGCGTGAATCTGCGCGGTGTCCTGGTCGGACCAGTCAACGGATGCCGTTTTGATCGGCATGCCAACAGTGGCCGGGATCGATGCGCCATCTGCCGATGGAACCAGGCGGGCCGGCTCGACCAAACTAAAGGCTGAAACTTCTCGCTGGAATACTGGGATGCCGTTGTTCGCCTTGGGCGCAATGGCTTCTTCTCGAAGCAAAAGGTGTGCACCAGCAGCGGCGCAGCGTGACGTGGCACGTGCAATTTCCAACGGCTTCACGTCAGCGTACGTGATTGCCTCGCGCGAAGGTGGGACACGGCGCAGGCGGCCGTTCGCGTCAAAAAATGAAGCCAAATTCGCGACAGGCTGGTCTAGAGCAAGCTGCCCGAAGCGCTGTAGGGTTTCTGGCGTGATTCTCGTGGGGGCATCGAAACCAGCCGGTGTTCTGGTGTTTACACCTGCAGCGTTGCGCGCTTCTTCGATAAGTGCGGAGAGGTCAAGATTTGGCATATGTTGTTTTGCGGTTCTCATCAGATCGAAACGGCGAAATGCCGCTGCGTTGACGACTATCTTCAGACACCGGAAACAGACGTTCCATGTGCAGAATTTCCGCATTCACGCACGCGTTGGCCGCCGTTATCTCTAGTGAATGAGCGTGCTTGAACATGTGCAACGGATGGCTCGCAGCGTTCAGCTAAATGCGCTTGGCAGAGCATCAAATGGCGGCATCGGCGGTGCTGTTGCGCAGATCGGATCGGTCGGCTTCGCGGCATTGCCTGCGGTGGCCCAACAGGTGGGCGGTGTGGCGCGGGTGGGTCTCGCGCGTTTTTATTCGCTTTTACACCGGGCGGTGTAATGCGTCACGTATTCCACACTTAAATCCAAGTGTTTTTAGCTATTGCGAAACGGAATGGGTAGAAGCAGAAAACGGCTTTTTGAAAGGCTCTCACATGTGGGAATCCGGGGAGTCAATGCCCCCGCAGGGGCGCCCACCCTGAGAAGAACCTATGAAATTCGCCTGATTGTTCGTAAGTCATTGATTTCCATTGGGCTGTCGAGGCTTTTGCAAATTGCTGATTGATGTAAAGTATTTGCATAGTTCATGGCCGAACCCTCATGTCTTTAACGCACCACCCCAAGCCCGGCGAAATCTTCTACTGCAAGTTTCCTGATGAATACATGCACGGAGAGATGATCAAGACACGCCCCGTGATAGTCCTCAGCAAGCAACTTACTGGGCGTCCGCGACTAGTGAATATTGTGCCAATAAGCATGACGCCTCCCGATCCTGTGGGACCTCATCACGTGCTTGTTGGCGCTGCTTACATGCCCAAGCGGCTACGTGATCGGGCGGGTGACCGGTGGGTTAAATGCGACATGATTTACACAATGTCCCTTGATAGGCTGGAGCTAGTGACGGGGCATCGTGATGCTAGAGGTAAGCGGACTTATGATAAGGGAGCGCTCCCACCGGCACTGCTGAGGGAAATCAGGGTGGCGATTGCTTCTTGCCTCGGTATTCATGGGAAGCTTTTCGTTAAGGATCAGGAGCTGCCGTTGCCCAAGCCAGTGGTGGGGCTAGTGGCTCCGTTGGAACCGGTGGCCGCTGCAGGGTAGAGCGGATCCGGGCTAGTTGACATCGGGTATAGGTCTGCGTAACCTGCGTCTGTCGGGTCCAATCGACTTTCGAGACTGTGGTGATGCTCCGACAGGAGCGCTAGCCCCAGCAGGCTGATGGAGCGTTGACAAGTTCTGTCAAAAAAGCCTTATGAATCAGGCCCCCGGGTAGCTTCGCTAACCGGGGGCTTTGTCTTTTTTGGGGCGGTGTGCATCCGGGTAGCCACTATTTGATGGCGTAGGCCTGAGATAGCCAAAACACGGTGCTTCGGGCGCCAAACGTTCTCCCCACTTTGTCGCGTCGTTCTTTGCAAGTAGGCTGTGCTCGAAACCTGGTCCAGACCCACTGTGTAGCCTCATCGGCGCCCATCGCCCGAGCCATAATTTCGCGTCTTACTTCGTGCCAGTAGCGGTCGTCAGAAGACTCGCGCGGGACCGCATCCAGCACGCGTCGGGAATTCCGGCGCGCAGCAAGCTCGGCCGTTCGGGACCATGAGTCAGCGGTCAACTCATGCCAGTGGGTACGGACCAGATCACCCACGTTTCCCCCTATAACTTCTAAGGGTTCTAGAGGGGAAACGTGGGTAGCCGTTCCTTCCCTGCGCCTGAGCTTCAGGCCCATTCTGTCGAACAGGTCGTTCACGGCGAAGACGCCTGCTTTGCCACTCGGCATCCCGAACCGATCCCCAGCCCATTTGGCCGGCACCAGCCCCAGCACCGCCAACAACTGCCGCCGCCCGTACATGCGGCCCAGCAGCACCGCCGAAACTTCCGAAGTGATGCGGAATCCCGGCGCCAACTTGAACCCATCAAATAGTTCCCGATACGCCAGCACCCGAGCACGGCCGAACCGCAGCCGGTGAAGATCGGTCACCCCGCCATCAGTTGCGGCGTCAGCGGTGCCTGCGATAGCAGCCGTCCACCTGTCCCATGCACGCGGCCCGCGCCCTGCATCCCAATCGTCTAGGTCGGCGTCGCACAGCGCTTCCTGCAACCCCAGGTCGCGCACGATCCGATGACGCAGCAGCGCCGCCTGGTCAGCCTCGCTCAACGCCGGCCGCTCACGCAGTCTTCGCGCTTCGAAGTCGGTCAAGTCACGCGCAGCCAGCAGTGAGTCGCGCTGTTCGCGGTCGATGTCGGCGCGCAGCAGTTTCATCGACTCGGCGGACACCGCGCTATCGCCGACCAGCATCGGCTTCACGTCCCATCCAGCGGCCTCCAGCAGCCACCACAGCCCGCCCGCGAAGTCGGCACGCTGCCGGGCGTCTCCTGCTTCGATGTCGGCCACAAGTCCATCCAGGTCGGTCGGCGTCGGTGCGCGACCTTCCAGGGACGCGGCCTCAGACAGGCCGGACAGTATTGCATCGGCGGAATCGATTTCTGAGCGATTCGAAGCTGTGACCACCACCGAAAGGGATGGCGCATACCGCACCCGACGTGCCATCTGCATTGCGTCGGCTGGGGTCACTGTAGAGCCGGACGCAAGCACGAACACCCGGTGGAACCACGGCCCGAATTCGCGGTGTTCGATGCTGACGCCGCTTGATATAACCGGCGAGGCAACAACAGCATCATAGAGACGGCTTATCAGGTCGGGCGCTGCGAGGAATTCGGCCTGTTCCCGGTTGCCGCTGTTGTCGCTGTTGACCAGCAACACGCGCCGCCCGGACGTTTCCAGTAATCGCGCGCATTCGACCGCTCGCGATTTCTCTCCACAAGCCACCCAAAGCCGGCGGCCGTCAGCCAGTTCGGCGAGCATGTCGCCGTAGGCGTGGTGCAGCGCTTCCGGCCCGAAGCCGAATTCCGCTTCCTGCGCCTGCAATGGCGCAATGTCGGCGTCGATCACGCGGAAGCGCTCGCCGGGGCGGCAGGATTCGAGGAATTGAATTGTGCGGTCATCAATTCCAGCATCAGCCACGATCAGACAGCCAGCGCGGGACACTAGATCGCGCAGCGCGGCGAGCACATCCGACATTTGCTTGCGGTCAGCCACCGTAACGCGCGCAGCCAGACTGCGCACGACCTGGCTGATTTCGTCGATGAACACCCACCGCGCTTCGCGGTAGATTTGCGCATGATCGGCCTTGACGATAGACGGTAGACACGCGGCAAGTGCGTCAACGTGCACTGCGTCTTCGCCCGCGATTCTTTGATAGTGATCGCACCCTAGTCGCGCAGATAGCTCCGCAATCAGCGACTGCCGGTGAGCGAGCGCGACAAACCGCCCATCCTGCTGGCTGGCCCACGCAGCAAAGGGCAGGCCGATTTTCTGCGTCTTTCCGCTAGCCATAGGCGCGCGCAGCACGATCACGCCGCTGTAGTCAGCCCCGCCCAGCATCGGCAGGCTGTCGCACCGTTCGACGGTGTGCCGC
>Ga0114992_100180_pt1 | contig 10453 bp, 9 predicted proteins | sample MSEELM_DM5_FD_89584 | JGI IMG/M metagenome (GOLD analysis project Ga0114992, IMG submission 89584) | Subsurface microbial communities from deep shales in West Virginia, USA - MSEEL M_DM5 | ecosystem: Environmental > Aquatic > Deep subsurface > Shale gas/oil reservoir > Produced water/Flow back ... | reverse complement strand
GTGGCCAGGAACAGGGTAGTGGGAAGAATACGCATGAATCACTCCTCAAAAGACGCCGCGGGGGCGGCATGGGTGCCCACGGCTCAGGGCTGCGAAGGCGGTGTCTGCCACTTGGTGGCACGGATGACGCCACAGGCCAGCCGCGCACCGGCGTTGCCGCTGGGCTGGCTGCGGTAGTCGTCGGCATAGGCATGCACGATCAGCGCCTTGCCGAGCACGTCGCTGGGCGCGGCGTCGCCCAGGGTGATATCGCTCAGAATCATGTCCAGATGCGCCACGCCTTCCGCGTCGGCGCGCAGATTGTCCATGTCGCCCAGATGGTGGGTACCGTTGCCGGCACGGCCGTGCGCTGCGCCGGTGGGATTGAAATGCCCACCGGCGCTGCTGGCATCGGCCGCGCTGCAATCGCCACGCTCATGCACATGGAAGCCGGCGACCGCACCGGGCCGCAGACCACCGACGGTGCCGGTGAGGCGAATGCCGCGCAGCGCGGGCACCAACACCACCCGGCCACTCACCAGGCTGCCCGAGGCCGATGCCAGCGGCGCTTCGGCCTGCTGCACCGCGCGCACGGGAACCACCCGCGCAGGCACCGGCGGCGGCGTCGGGGGCGCAGGTGGCGTGCTGCTGCAGGCAGCCAGTGCCAAAGCGGTAAGGGCAACGACGGTGGACGACCGGTAACGCATCGAGCTGTTCTCCTGATCAGGCTGAAACCTATGCGGGCGCATGTTCACGTGTCATGAAATGCGCCGTGCGGCAGGCCGGCAGTGTACGGGTGACGGACGCGGATGGAGTCACCGATGACGAGGGCGCCGGTGCTGTTGACTAATGCGCGACGTGCAGCCCGTGATGCGGCATGCGCGCGGCATCGGTTCTGCAGGCAGAAGGGATCGGTGCAACCGAAGCGCCGTGACCACGCAATCGACACACCCGGCGGCAGTGCCACATCGCGTGCCTGCGCCAGCGCATCGAAGCGCTGCAAGGCGTTGGCATGGAAGGCCGCTTCGCCAGCGTCGGCGGCCAATGGGTCGGCGGGATAGGCCTCAAGCGCATCGCGCACCTCGCCGATCAGGTGCTGACGTGCGCGCGTCATGCAAGAAACCGGTGCAGCACGGCGTTACAGGCAGCGGCGTGCGTGGGTTGTGCGCAGGCTGCGATTTCCAGCGTTCTGAGCAGCGCAGCTACAGCGTGATCGACTGACAAAACCACTATCTGCAGGTGAGCAATTCCAGGGCGCACCGACTGCCTGTCGCCGCCGTGTCCAGCGCCCGCACGATCAGTGAGTTGGACTTTTCACGGCGCAATCAACGCGAGCGTCTGACTCGCATTAGCCAGATACGACTATAGGCGTAGCGCGTCTAGCGACTGCTGAGGCGCGCCGCAAACAGCTGCAACGCGCGGAAGTGACATGATGCTTACGTGGTTGCCGCCGCCGATGTCGCGCGCGCGTACGATCAGCGGGCGGGACTTCCCACGGCGCATTCAACGCGAATGCCGCACGCGCACTAGTCCGATACGACTGCATGCGTCGCGCGTCTAGCGCCTGTTGGCGCACGCCGCAAGTCGCTGCAGCACGCGGGGCTGACATACGTCCCCTCTGCGCAGGTTGATGCAGCACCTGGCCTGCTTGGCCGTGGCGTTGTTGTGCGCGCGCCGTTGGTGAGCAGGACACTCAATGGCGCACAGCAGGCTCGCGTGAGCGACGAGAACCTCCCGCTCCAACCGCGCAATCCGCACGCCCTGCTGGCGGGTGGAGGTGTGGAGACACGTACGCCAGGACACCAGGACTTGCGGGCATCACAGCAACAGCGCCACGCCGCACACCCACGCGGCGCGCGACGTACCTCAGCGCCGCTTGCGCCCCGGCCCCAGCTTGCGGGTCACGGTGTTGCGGCCCAGGCCCAGGCGGGCGGCGGCTTCGGCGCGGCGGCCCTGGGTGAGTTGCAGTGCGGCTTCGAGCAGGGTTTTGTCCAGGCGTTCGCGGGCTTCGGCGTGCAGGCCCTGCGCACCTTCGCTCAGGCGCTGCGCCGCCCAGCTGGAAAGCATCTCGTCCCATTGCCCATCGCTGCGTCCGGCGCGCACGCGGCGCCCGCCGCGCGCGAGTGCGGCATCGACATCCACCACATCGATGGTGTCTGCGGTGGCCAAGGCGGCCAGGCGCCAGCACACGTTTTCCAGTTCGCGCACGTTGCCGGGCCAGTCGTACTGACGTAGCGCCTCCAACGCAGCAGACGACAATCGCTTGGGCAGCATGTCGAGCTTGCGCCCGGCCATGGCCAGGAAGTTTTCCGCCAGCTGTGCGATGTCGCCGCGGCGTTCGCGCAGCGGTGGCAGCTGCAGCCGCACCACGTCCAGGCGGTGCAGCAGGTCGGCGCGGAAGCGGCCCTGTTCGACCAGGGCTTCCAGGTCCTGGTGGGTGGCGGCGATCACGCGTACATCCACGCGGATCAGCTCGCGCCCACCGACGCGGAAGAATTCGTTCTCGGCCAGCACGCGCAGCAATCGGGTTTGCAGCGGCAGCGGCATGTCGCCGATTTCATCCAGAAACAGCGTGCCGCCGTCGGCCTGTTCGAAGCGGCCAATATGCCGCTTGGTGGCGCCGGTGAAGGCGCCGGTTTCGTGGCCGAACAACTCGCTTTCCAGCAGCTCGGCCGGAATGGCGGCAGTGTTGAGCGCAACGAACGGTTTGCGCGAACGCGGCGATTCGTTGTGCAGCGCGCGCGCCACCAGCTCCTTGCCGGTGCCGGTCTCGCCGTTGATCAGCACCGACAACGGCGCCTGCGCCAGCCGGCCGATTGCACGGAACAAGGCCTGCATTGCCGGGGTGTCGCCGATCAGCGCGGCCGAGCCTTCGGCCACGGGCGTGCCGAGCGTGTCTTCAACCGCCGCATCGGCATCGGGCAGTGCACGAGCGGCCAGCGCCACCGCATCGTCCAGGTCGAACGGCTTGGACAGGAATTCGTGCGCGCCGCCGCGAAAGGCACCGGCGGTGCTGGCGACATCGGTGTAGGCCGACATCACGATGACCGGCAGCTGCGGGTGCTTGGACTTGAGCTTGTCGAGCAGGGTCAGGCCGTCTTCGCCGGGCATGCGCACGTCGGTGAACAGCAGGTCCGGTGTGGGCCGCATTGCCAGGGCCTGCAGCGCGGCGGCGGCGCTGTCGAAGCCGTCCACCGCGTAGCCGGCATCGCGCAAGGCGGTGGACAACACGAAGCGGACCGAACGGTCGTCGTCGACCACCCAGATGCGGTGGGATACGGCGGCGGCCTCAGCCATGCAGATGCTCCTTGTCGTGATCGCCGGCCAGCTCGGGCAGCAGCAGGGTGAAAACGGTATGGCCCGGCCGCGAGCGGTAGGTCAGCGTGCCGTGGTGTTCGCGCGAGACCTGCTGCGCCAGCGCCAGGCCCAGCCCGCTGCCTTCGGCACGCCCGCTGACCAGCGGCAGGAACAGGTGCTCGGCCAGTTCTTCAGGCACGCCGCCGCCGTCGTCGATGATTTCCAGCCGCAGCGACATGGCGTGCACGCGGTCGCGGATGCGCTGACCATGCTCGACGCGGGTGCGCAGGGTCACCCGCGTGGCGCCGGCCTGGAAGGCGTTGCGTACCAGGTTCCACACCGCCTGGGTGAGCCGGTCCACGTCGCCGAGGATGTCGGGGATGCTGGGGTCGTAATCGCGCTGCACCTGCACCGACCAGCCGCCTTCGGCCTCAGCTAGCCGCAGCACGCGTTCGAGCACCACATGGATATTGAGGCACTCGTGCGGGCGTAGGGGTGAGGGCGAAAGCAGGCGTTCGAGCAGGGTGTTGAGGCGTTCGATTTCGGTGCCGATCAACTCGATCAACTCGCGCTCGTCCTCGTCGCGCCCGGCCGCGCGGCGCGCCAGCAACTGGGCGGCGCCCTTGAGCCCGGCCAGCGGGTTGCGCAGCTCGTGGGCCAGGCCCTTCAGCGCCGCGCTCAATGCGTTGGGCAACGCGTGGGTGGGGTCCAAAGCGGGGAATTCGTCGACCGGATGGGTTTCCAGCAGCCAGCCGCCGTCGTCCAGCCGCGACAGCCAGCCTTCGGCAAAGCGCGGCGCGTCATTGGGCAGGCCCAGGGCCAGCCGGTGCAGCCGCAGGATGTCGCGCTCGTCGTTGAGCAGAAAGCGCGCCAGCGCGTCGCCCTGCACTTCCAACGCGGCCAGCGGCTGGTCCACCAGCCGGCGCGCACTCACGCCGAGCCAGCGCGCGAACGCGGGATTGACCCCCAGTACGCGCCCGTCGCGGTCGGCCCAGGCCACCGGCGTACCAAGGCTGTCGAGGGAAGGCGTGGATGACGACATCAGCATTGCACCAATTTAGTGCAAGCACCGCCCGACCGGCGCAGCACAGCTGCCGACGGGGCAATACCCGGAGATGAGGGAACTGGGGCGAGGACGTGCAGCGGGCCAGCGCGCAACCACTCGGGACTGAGGGGCGTGGGGCGGGTCATGCAGGCACCTCGGCAACGTGGCCCGGCGCTTGGTGCCGGGCCGGGGGCAGCAGACCCGGCGCGGGCACTTCCGGCCGGGTCGTCGTGCAGCCCGCGGCATGCTGGCCGCGGGCAGTCATGCTCAGGACTCGTAGGCAGCTTCGCCGTGCGAGGTGATGTCCAACCCCTCACGCTCGGCTTCTTCGGTGACGCGCAGGCCGAACACCAGCTTGGCAACCACAAAGCCCACCACCGACACCACGCCGATCCAGCCCACCGTGATGCCCACGCCCAGCGCCTGGATGCCGACCTGATGCAGCATGTCGTAGTCGCCGCCCTTCTGGCCGCCCAGCGAGGCCGCCGAGAACACGCCGGTGAGGATCGCGCCGATGATGCCGCCCAGGCCATGCACGCCGAACACGTCCAGGCTGTCGTCGGCACCAAGCAGGCGCTTGAGGCCGGTGACGCCCCACACGCACAGCACGCCGGCCGCCAGGCCAATGATGATCGCGCCGAACGGGCCCACCGTGCCGCAGGCCGGCGTGATGCCGACCAGGCCGGCGACCATGCCCGAGGCCACGCCCAAAGCGGAGGACTTGCCCTTGATGATCTTCTCGGTGAGCGACCAGCCCAGGACCGCGGCTGCGGTGGCCAGCAAGGTGTTGAGGAAGGCCAGCGCCGCACCGGCATTGGCTTCCAGGTTGGAACCGGCGTTGAAGCCGAACCAGCCCACCCACAGCAGCGAAGCACCGACGAAGGTCAGGGTCACGTTGTGCGGCTTGATCGCCTCACGCCCCAACCCGGCACGCTTGCCGACGAAGTAGGCGCCCACCAGACCGGCGATACCGGCGTTGATGTGCACCACCGTGCCGCCGGCGAAATCCAGCGCACCCAGCCCGAACAGATAGCCGCCTGTGGCCCAGACCATGTGCGCCAGCGGCAGGTAGCCGAAGGTGAACCAGATCACCGAGAACAACAGCACCGCCGCGAACTTGGCGCGTTCGGCAAACGCACCGACGATCAGCGCACCGGTGATGCCGGCGAAGGTGGCCTGGAACGCCACGAACACGTATTCCGGCAGGCTGACGCCCTTGGTGAAGGTGGCCGACAAGGTCTCGATGGTCACACCATTGAGCAAGGCCTTGTCCAGATTGCCGATCCACGGGCCTTCGCCGGAGAACGCCAGGCTGTAGCCGTAGAACACCCACAGCACCACCAGCAGCGAGAACACCACCGCCACCTGGATCAGCACCGACAACACGTTCTTGGCGCGCACCATGCCGCCGTAGAACAGCGCCAGGCCCGGCACCACCATCAGCAGCACCAGCAACGTGGAGGTCAGCATCCAGGCGACGTCACCCTTCTCCACCACTGGCGCCGCCTCGGCCGCCGCAACCGGCGCGGCGGCCGGCTGTGCGGTGGGGAGCGGTTCGGTGGTGACCGGCTCGGTCGGCAATGGGGTGACCTGCGCGCCGGACTGAGCCTGCGCGTTGCCCAAGCCGCCAACCACCAGCGCACTGAACAGCATCAGCATGCAGACGCTGTAGAACCGGGCTTTCCACCCGGCAACAAGACCTGTCTTCATAGGGACTCCGGGGTGGGTGGGGTCAGAGCGCATCGGCGCCGATCTCGCCGGTGCGGATCCGCACGACTTGCTCGATCGCGGTCACGAAGATCTTGCCGTCGCCGATCTTGCCGGTGCCGGCGGCGTTCTGGATGGCCTCGACCACCGCATCCAGCCGGTCGTCGGTCACCACCGTCTCGATCTTGATCTTGGGCAGGAAATCCACGACGTACTCGGCGCCGCGGTACAACTCGGTATGGCCCTTCTGCCGGCCGAAGCCCTTGACCTCGGTAACGGTGATACCCGACACGCCAGCTGCGGACAGGGCCTCGCGGACCTCGTCGAGCTTGAACGGCCGGATGATGGCGGTGATCAATTTCATGCGCATACCCCGAATGGTGGAAAGAACCGGCCGGCATTGCGCCGACCGGCGGTGTCATTCACCTGGATGCCAACCCCGGCATCCCCGATTCCTGATGAATCGTCACACGGTGGCGCAGACCCCAGCGGATGCCATGCATCCGCCTCGTGGGAGAGGTCAGGCCCGCGTACCGCGTGCTGTGTACTCTCTCGTCCCCTAGCGGCCCACGGCACCTGCCATGGACCCTCGAACATGTGCGGCGATGGCGGAGGTGGGAGGGGGGGCCTCCGCCATCACCGCGGTGGAACTCAGTTGCCGTAGTACAGCTGGTACTCCAGCGGATGCGTTGCGGCACGGAACTTGGTGACTTCCTGCATCTTCAGCGCGATGTAGCCGTCGATGAAGTCGTCGCTCATCACGCCACCGGCCTTGAGGAACTCGCGGTCCTGGTCCAGCGCCTCCAGGGCCTGATCCAGGCTGGAGCAGACCTGCGGGATCAGCTTCTCTTCTTCCGGCGGCAGGTCGTACAGGTCCTTGTCGCTCGGTGCGCCCGGGTCGATCTGGTTCTTGATGCCGTCCAGGCCGGCCATCATCAGCGCGGTGAAGGTCAGGTAGCCGGACTGCAACGGATCGGGGAAGCGCATTTCGATGCGGCGCGCCTTCGGGTTGGTCACCCACGGAATGCGGCACGAGGCCGAGCGGTTACGCGCCGAATAGGCCAGCATCACCGGGGCCTCATAACCGGGGACCAGACGCTTGTAGCTGTTGGTGCCGGAGTTGGCGAAGGCGTTGATGGCGCGGGCGTGCTTGAAGATGCCGCCGATGTACCAAAGCGCCATCTGCGACAGGCCGCCGTAGCCGTCGCCGGAGAACAGGTTCACGCCGCCCTTGGTCAGCGACTGGTGCACGTGCATGCCCGAGCCGTTGTCGCCGACGATCGGCTTCGGCATGAAGGTGGCGGTCTTGCCGTTGCGGTAGGCCACGTTCTTGATGATGTACTTCATCGTCAGCAGTTCGTCGGCTTTTTGCACCAGCGAGCTGAACTTGGTGCCGATCTCGCACTGGCCGGCGGTCGCCACCTCGTGGTGGTGCACCTCGGTCTCGATGCCGACCTGCTCCAGGGTCTTGATCATTTCCGCACGCAGGTCGTGCAGGGTGTCGGTCGGCGGCACCGGGAAGTAGCCACCCTTCACGCCGGGACGGTAACCGCTGTTGCCGCCGTCGTACTTGGCGCCGGTGTTCCAGGCCGCCTCTTCGGAACCCACCTGGAAGAAGGTGTGGCCCATGTCATTGGCGAAGCGCACCGAATCGAAGATGAAGAATTCCGGCTCCGGGCCAAAGAACGCCTGATCGGCGGTGCCGGACGACTTCAGATAGGCCTCGGCACGCTTTGCAATGCCGCGCGGATCGCGCTCGTAGCTCTGCATGGTGGCCGGGTCGAGGATGTCGCAGGTCAGCACGATGGTCGGATCGGCGAAGAACGGATCCAGGTAAGCGGTGCCCGCGTCCGGGAGCAGGACCATGTCCGACTCGTTGATGCCCTTCCAACCCGCGATGGAGCTGCCGTCGAACATCTTGCCTTCTTCGAACAACGCCGGCTCGATGATGCTGGCCGGAAAGGTGATGTGCTGCTGCACGCCACGCATATCGACGAAGCGCAGGTCGACAAACTCGACCTTGTTGTCCTTGATCAGCTTTTCAACATTTTCCACGGACATCGGAAGAAACCTCGGCAGGAGTTAAGTGGCTCGTGGGCGGTACTACAGCAGGGACCATGCCAAGCTGCGCCGCTTCACAAGTTGTTGATTTTGCTGACCTCATTCGAGATCGCCCAACCAAGCTCAACACCACCTTGGTGCTAAGCGAATCCATCGTGCACCAAAATGGTGCATGCCGCAATGCACTATCCTTTCACCTCCCCCCGCACTCCTCTCCCGCCCGATGTCCGACCTCATTTCCGCCCTGTTGCTGGGCATTCTCGAAGGCCTCACCGAATTTCTGCCGATCTCCAGCACCGGCCACCTACTGATCGCCGAACAATGGCTCGGACGCCGCTCGGATTTCTTCAATATCGTCATCCAGGCCGGCGCGATCCTGGCGATCTGCCTGGCGCTGCGGCAAAAGCTGTGGACCCTGGCCACCGGCCTGGGCGAGCGCGCCAATCGCGACTACGTGCTCAAGATCGGCGTGGCCTTCCTGGTCACGGCGGTGGTCGGCCTGATCGTGCGCAAAGCCGGCTGGCAATTGCCGGAAACCATCCAGCCGGTGGCCTGGGCGCTGCTGATCGGCGGCGTGTGGATGCTGGTGGCCGAACACTTTGCCGGCAAGCTGCCCGAGCGCGACGTGGTCACCTGGAAGGTGGCGATCGCAGTTGGCCTGGCCCAGGTGGTGGCCGGCGTGTTTCCGGGCACCTCGCGCTCGGCCTCGGCGATTTTCCTGGCCATGCTGCTGGGCCTGAGCAAGCGCTCGGCGGCGGCGGATTTTGTGTTCATGGTCGGCATTCCCACCATGTTTGCTGCCAGCGGTTACGCGCTGCTGGAGATGTACAAGGAAGGCGGCTTTGGCAGCGAGAACTGGACCGATGTGTCGGTGGCGTTCATTGCGGCCACCCTCACCGGTTTCGTAGTGGTGAAGTGGCTGCTGGGCTACATCAAGAAGCACCGCTTCACGGTATTTGCGGTGTACCGCATCCTGCTCGGCGCCGCGCTGCTGCTGTGGTTGCCGGCCGCCTGAGCCGGCCGATGCCGGGGCAGTGACGGCCGTCATTGCCCCGGCAGCCCGCTGGCGGTATCACTGAGCGGGTCCGCCGCCCGGGAGCCATCGATGCGTGCCGTGTTGCTAGCGCCAGCCCTGCTGGCCATCGGTGCAACTGCCTGCGGGCGCGATGTGCCACCTGCCGCGCCGGCGGGTGGGCCAGCGCCAGCGACTCCTGCCGCAACCGCGATGCCCGAACGCTCTTCCCAGGACGCACCGCTGCGCGCCGCCCTACAGATCCATCACTGGCAGCTGCAACGCGCCCACGATGCGCATGGCACTGCCCTGCGCAGCCTGTTCGTCGATGGCATGCCACCGCTGCAGCTGGACTTCACCGCACAACGCCTGCAGGTCAGCCAGACCTGCAATGCGCTCGGCGCGGCGTACACCGTGGAAGCCGCGCACCTGCAGATCGGCCGGGTGGTGTCGAGCAAACGGCTGTGCGCGCAATCGCGGCGGATGGCACAGGAACGCGCCGCAAGCGACTTGCTCTCGGGACGCTTTGCGGTGGCGCTGGACAACGCAGCCCCCCTGCCGACCCTGCGCCTGACCCGCACCGACGGCACACGCCTGGAGTTCGCCGGCCAGCCCACCGCCGACGCCCGCTTCGGTGGGCCCGGGCAAACCGTGTGGCTGGAGGTAGCCGGCGACACCGCGCCCTGCACCACGGCGCCCACCCGCCAGTGCCTAAAGGTGCGCGAGTACTTACAGGCGACGCAGGCGGTGCTGCAGGACAGCGCCGATGGCTGGCAACCGCTCGATCAGCCAATCGAGGGCTTCACCCACGAACCCGGCATTCGCACCTTGCTGCGCGTGACGCGCTCTCCGGCCAGCGGCGAACGCGATGCGCCGGTGTATGTGCTGGAGCAGCTGGTGGAAGCGCGCGGCTAAGCCGTGTGGCAAAGACGTAGGAGCGCGCTTGCGCGCGAGGGGCGTTCACGGGGTTGCTGCCTATGCGCGCGATGTGGTCGGTGAGCTGCGCGGCAGATTCGCGTGTAGGCGTTCCCATGGATGCGCTGCCGAGATCACGCGCTGCGGCTGAGGGATCCACCAAGCGAATTGCTACATCATTCAGGGCCACGGACCGCTGAATTAACGGCCATTCGCAGCATCGGCTACTGGCCCGCCGATGCTGCTGGAGCCAACCAGCACGATGGCTGTTGCAGCGCGATTGCAGCGCGGCACCATTGCTGGGAATGCCCTCGCGCGCAAGCGCGCTCCTACGAGAGAGCTAGAGTCGTCCAAGCGACTTGCGTCTCGGCGCCGGAGCGACGCTGACCGCCGCTTCCGGCGGTCAAGCAGAAGTTGCTGCACGTAGTTGAGAGTGC
>Ga0114992_100178_pt1 | contig 10464 bp, 5 predicted proteins | sample MSEELM_DM5_FD_89584 | JGI IMG/M metagenome (GOLD analysis project Ga0114992, IMG submission 89584) | Subsurface microbial communities from deep shales in West Virginia, USA - MSEEL M_DM5 | ecosystem: Environmental > Aquatic > Deep subsurface > Shale gas/oil reservoir > Produced water/Flow back ... | reverse complement strand
CAGTCACTTGCCGGACCGCCTCGATCTTGAACTCATCCGTATACCGCTTGCTGCTCATAGACACCTCCGAATCGACCATTTTCCATGGCCTTGAGATGTCTAGGAAACCCTGGGCGTATCAGATGCAGCCAAGTGATATCGTCAACACCTATGGTGCATTGGTGGCAGCACGGGACTTCAATGCAGCTCAGGCGTTCTTTCATAATTATTCTTACGCACTACCACGCCGACCACCCAAATTGATTCCGCTCAAAGGTCGCGAAGCAGGAATGGCATCGGAGTTGGTCGTGAATACGGATGGGGCAGTACTGAAGGAGTCGATGGCACGACTTGAACCAACGACAATTCTCGTCGTGGGCGATCCTCTGTGTGCTTACACACAACAGGCCGCTGATGACATCTCCAGAAGCTCGCCACTCAGGAAACTCATGCGGGATTATTCCAGGTGGATAGCACCACCCAGCAGACAACCTGACTTTTCTGTCTACGCGCAATGGAACGCACATCATCCCGACGCACATTTCTCACTTGTTTATCGACGGTCTGATTGGAGGATGATCAACCATTGGGAGACCCCGGCATTCTATTTTTTCAAGAATGGGAGAGTAGTACGACAGGTGACGGGATGGCCACGCGGGGGGCGTCAACAAGAGCTGTTGTCTGCCGCAAAGGCCATCGGGCTGCCTACCGACTAGAAGAATGCTCCGTTACACAACTGGAGTGCGCGTCGTTAGAAGCGATGATCATCAGCCCTCCGCTTGCTTTCCGCTAGCGCCTGCCGGCACCGCCAGCACTGCATCCAGGGCCGGCTTGGGCTGGTGGTTGCGGTCGAACAGCAACGGGTAGTTGGTGCGGCCGGGCACGGGGTAATCGTTCTTCCAGGACATGCCATCGGTGACGCCCCAAACGCTGACGCGCGCCAGCTTGTCGCGCTTGCGCCAGAACAGCGCGAACAATTCCGCATAGCGGTCACGTAGCTGCGTCTGCACCTGTGGTGGCAGGCCATCCGGGTACGGGTCGAGAAAGTGCTTGAATTCGGGCAACTGGAACTGCTTGTGCGCAAAACCCGTGCCGATCACCTGGCCTCCCTTGGTGACCGGCAGCACGTCGATGTCCAGCTCGGTGATCATGACCTTGACCCCGAGCGCAGCGTAGGCGTCGATGGCGGCTTCGATGTCCTGCACGCTGGGGTAGTTCAGGCCCCAATGCCCTTGCATGCCCACGCCGTCGATGCGGATGCCGGCCTGCTGCAGCATCCTGACCATGCGCACGATGCCGTCGCGCTTGGCCGGCCGCCAGGTGTTGAAGTCGTTGTAGTAGAGCTGTGCGTCGGGCGCATAGCGCTGCGCGAAAGCGAACGCATTGCGCACCACGGTGTCGCCATCGCCGACGCGCTGCACCCAGTTGGTGGAGCGGTAGCTGCCGTCCTCGTCGATGATCTCGTTGACCACGTCCCAGGCCTGCACCTTGCCCACGTAGCGGCCAGCCACGCGTGCGATGTGCGCGCGCATGCGTTCGAGTTGGGCCTGCGACGTATTCGGTTTGCCGCTTGCATCGACAAAGAACCACTCTGGCGTCTGGTTATGCCAGACCAGCGTATGGCCAACGATGAACATGCCACGCCGCTGCCCGTCGGCGACAAAGGCATCGGCCGCGGTGAAATCGAACACGCCCGGCTGCGGCGCCACCACCTCGGCCTTCATCACGTTCTCGGCGGTCACCGCGTTGAAGTGGCAGCCAACCAGCGCTGCGGAGGCCGCATCCTTGCCAGAGACGATGTCCGTATTGACCGCGGTGCCGATCAGAAAGCCGCCTGCATACGCGTCCTTGAGCGCCGTGGTGCCCGGTGTGCAGGCCGCCGAGGCGATGGGCGAGACGGCCATGCCGAGCAAGCCCAGCAACATTGCACATCGAAAGGAGAGTGGGCGAAACAGGTGCATGCAGTGATTCCTGGAAGGGATGCTGTCACAGCGGGTGCAGTTGCGCGCGCGTTGGGCGATGGACGCCTCTGTAACTGAGCGAGCGACCACGGGCAACACCCCGCTCATTCCGCCAGCACCTGCACGCTGGCAGGCTGCAGCGTGTCGGATTGCACATGCACGGTGATCGGCCCCTGCGCGCCTGGCTTGGCGCGCACGATCACCAGGCACAGACCGTTGAAGGCGTTGCGCTCGGGCAGGCCGAAGGCCTCCAGGTTGGTCGGGTCACCGTTGTCGGTGGCGACCAGTTCGCCTGCGCCTTCCACGCGGAATCGCAAGCGGTCACCTGCAGTCGGTGCAGGGCGCCCGTCGGCATCGAGCAGGCGCACGGTGATGAAACTCAGGTCCTTGCCATCGCCATGGATCTGGGTGCGATCGGCGCTGAGCTGCATGCGCTTGGCGCGGCCGGCGGTCTGCACACGGTCGCTGGCCCACGGCTTGCCATTTTTGTAGGCCTGCACGCGCAGCTCGCCCGGTTGGTAGACCACCGCATCCCAGCGCAGCCGGTACTGCAACGGTGCCTTGCGCTTGCGGCCTTGCGAGACGCCGTTGACGAATAGCTCGGCCTCGTCGCCGGAGGTGAACACGTGCACCGGCGTCACCTGGCCCTCGCGCCCCGGCCAGCTCCAGTGCGGCAGCAGGTGCGCCATCGGCAGTTCCGGCCGCCAGCGCGCCTGGTACAGCCAGTAGCGGTCCTTGGGGAAGCCAGCCAGATCCAGAATGCCGGAATAGGAACTGCGTGAGCTGTAGTACGGCGTGGGCTCGCCGAGATAGTCGAAGCCGGTCCACACAAACTCGCCGGCCACGAACGGATGCCGATCCAACGCGGCAAAGACCTTGTCGGCACTGGAGCCGAAATCCACCGCGTGCAGCTCATACGCGCTGACCTGGTGAGCCACCGAATCGCCGCCGCGGCCATCGCGCACCGGCGCGCTGCTCTGCGCACTCACCGGAAACAGGTACACCCCGCGGCTGCTCAGCGCCGAGGCCGTCTCGCTGCTGAGGATGGCCTTGCGCGGGAATTTGGCATGGAAGGCCGGGTATTGCGGCAGCTTGCGGATGCGCTCGGTGCCTTCGAACTCGGGCGTATCGCGGATGCCTTCGCCCTGGTAGTTGAGGCTGATCACATCCAGCGCCGCCGGCAGCGGCATCTCGGGCGAGGCGTAGTTCATTGCCGCCGTCGCCGGGCGCGTAGGGTCTTCGGCGTGCACGATGGCGTGCAGCCTGCGCGCGATCGCGGCACCCGCTTCGCCGGTGTATTGCTCGCCCACTTCGTTGCCCACGCTCCACAAAATGATGGAGGGATGGTTGCGGTCGCGGCGCAGCATGGCGCGCAGATCCGGCTCGTGCCACTGCGGAAAGATCAGGTGGAAATCCAGCGGGGTCTTTTTCATCTCCCAGCTGTCGAACACCTCGTCCACCACCAGCAGGCCCATGCGGTCGGTGAGCTCCAGCAATTCCGGCGCGGGCGGGTTGTGGCTCATGCGGATGGCATTGGCGCCCATCTGTTGCAGTAACTGCAGCTGCCGCTCGGCGGCGCGCACGTTGAACGCGGCCCCCAGCGCGCCCAGATCGTGATGGTTGTTGACCCCGCGGATGGGCACGTGTTCGCCGTTGATGACTAAGCCCTTGTCCGGGTCGAAGACCACGCTGCGCACGCCGAACGGCGTTTCGACACGATCGACCACGCGCCCACCCTGGCTGACCTCGGTCACCGCGACATAGCGATGCGGTTGCTGTGTCGGTGGCGGGCCCCAACGCCGTGGCGCCTCGATCTGCGTACTGCCCTGCACGCGTGCACTGCCACCCGCCGCCACCTGTACCTGCACCGCGGCGATCTGCGCCACCGCCGGGCCACGGCGCAGCCCGCTGGCGTCATCCAGCGCGTACAGCGCGGTGCTCACCTGCGCCTGCACGGGGGCGGCACCGGCATTGTCCAGCTGCACCGCCAGCTGCACCTGCGCGCGCTCGGCCGACACCTGCGGCGTGCTCAGCTGCGTGCCCCACTGGGCAACGCGGAGCGGGCCGGTCTTGGTCAACCAGACATTGCGATACAGGCCACCGCCGGGATACCAACGCGCCGAATCAGGCGGGTTGTCCAGCCGGATCGCGAGCTGGTTGTGCCCGCCCGGCACCACATACGGCGTGAGATCCACGCGCCAGCTGGTGTAGCCATACGGCCAGCCGCCCACCAGCTTGCCGTTGAGCCAGACGGTGGCGTAGGACATCGCGCCATCGAGATCGAGAAACAGCGAGCGGCCGCGGTCGCTGGCCGGAATCTGCAGCGCCTTGCGATACCAGCCAACGCCCCAGCTCGGCAATCGCCCCATGCCGCCATGCGGGCCATCGGCCAGGAACGGCCCTGCAATTGCCCAATCGTGTGGCAGGTCCACACGCTGCCATGCGCTGTCGTCGAACATGGGCTGCACGTAGGCCACTGCACTGCCCGGGTGCCCGGGCGGGCGCACATGCCGCTGCGTGGGGTCGGCGATCAGGTTGTTGGCAGTCGGCAGGACCCACGGTTTGAGGACGTCGCGCGCGTCGGCGTCGATGTGTTGCGCCTGCTCGGGCCGCGCATCGGCCACCTTGCCGTCTTCGCTGCGAACCACCTCCGGGCGTACGTCGTACTCCAGCCGCACGGTAGTGCCCGGTGGATCGCCGCGCTGGAAGCGCCAGTCGGCGTTGAGCGAGAGCCGTTCGCGCGGCGCGTTGGTTGGCTCCGCCGCTGTGACCACACCTGCGGTAGTGCAGAGGCAGATCAGCGCCATGCATCCAGCGCGCAGGCTGCGCTGCAGCGGCTGCTGCGTAGTGCCTGGGCGCCCATCGCGTGCACGCCTGCAGAGGCGATGCAGCACACCCCGTAGGTGATGGATGGCGCAGGTCATCGCCACGCTTACACCGCGCTCGCTCACGCGCTGTGCGGTCGTGGTTGCCTGCTGCTGCATAACGGCTGGTGTCATCCCCTCACTCCCTCACTCCCCTCAGGTGCATGCCGCCTGCAGTGCGCCAGTCCTCGCAGGGGCGCACGCAGCGCGGCTGCCCGCGCTCACAACTTGTAGGCCTGCTTGGGCAGGCGGTACGCCAGATCGATCGCGACCTCCATGGCCTCGTCTTCGTCCAGCCGATGTTCGGCCACCAGCTTCGCAAGGAATGCACTGTCCACGCGCCGCGCCACATCGTGGCGTGCGGGAATCGACAGAAATGCGCGGGTGTCGTCGTTGAAGCCCACCGTGTTGTAGAAGCCGGCACTGGCCAGCGTCTGCTCGCGGAACCGCCACATGCCTTCGGGCGCATCGTGGAACCACCACGCCGGGCCCAGCAGCAGCGCCGGGTAATGCCCGGCCAGCGGCGCCAGTTCGCGGCTGTAGCTGGTTTCGTCCAGCGTGAACACGATCAGGCGAAAGCGCGGGTCGTTGCCGAACCGGTCCAGCAGCGGCTTGAGCGCATGCACGTAGTCGGTGCGCATCGGGATGTCGGCGCCCTTGTCGCGCCCGTACCGCTCAAACAGCGCGCGATTGTGATTGCGGAAGCAGCCCGGATGCAGCTGCATCACCAGGCCGTCGTCCACGCTCATCGCCGCCATTTCGGTAAGCACCTGCGCGCGGAACAACTCTGCCTGCGCCGGCGTGGCCTGACCACGCACCACCGTGTCGAACAGGCGTTGTGCCTCGGCGGGCGAAAGGTCTGCGGTGGCCGCACTGGGATGGCCGTGATCGGTGGAGGTGGCACCGGCCGCAGCGAAGAACGCGCGGCGCTGCCGATGCGCACGCAGATAGCCGGGCCACTGCATGACATCCTCGCCGGTCAGCGCGCCAAACTGCTGCAGCGCGCTGGCGAATTGCTCATGCTCCGGGTCCACCACCGCATCCGGGCGGTAGGCGGTGAGCACGCGCCCGCTCCAGCCGCTGTCGCGAATGGTGGCGTGGTGCTCCAGCGTGTCCAACGGCGACTCGGTGGTGGCGATCACCTCGATGTTGAAGCGCTCGAACAGCGCGCGCGGCCGGAATGCTGGCGTCTGCAGCGCGGCGGTGATGTGGTCGTAGTAGTGGTCGGCGCTGCCGGCATCCAGGCGGATGCGAAGATCGAACACCTGATGGAAGACGTGGTTGAGCCACAACGCCGAGGGCGTGCCACGCAACAGCGCGAACTGGCTGGCGAACACGCGCCAGGCCTCACGCGGGTCCACCGGCGCACGCGATCCATCGGCATGCGGAATGCCGAGTTGATCCAGGTCGATGCCCTGGCTGTACAGCATGCGGAAAACGTAGTGATCGGGCACCAGCAACAGCTCGGTCGCGTTGGCGAACGGGGCATCTGTGGCAAACCAGGCCGGGTCGGTATGGCCGTGCGGGCTGATGATCGGCAACGCCGCGGTCTGCGCATACAGGCGGCGCGCGATGGCACGCGTGGCGGGGTCTGCCGGCAGCAGGCGGTCGTCGTGCAGGATCAAGGGTGTGGGCATGGACTCAGGTCACCAGACAACAGGGGAGAACGGTACAGCCACGGCAGCGCATCACGGCGCGCGCACGCCAGGATGCTGGGCCACGTAGTCGCGCAACCAGCCCAGCGCCGGCCGCTCGCTGCCATCGGCGCGGATGAGATAAGCCGCTTCCTTGTCGCGCCACAAGCCGGGGCGATAGCCCCACAGCGTGATGCCGGCCACCGCCGGGTGCTCCCAAAACACCGGAAACACACGCTGGTAGCTGGCCACCTGCTGCGCATCGCTTGGGCCATCCAGATCGAATTCGGTGATGTAGATCGGCAGGCCGGTGCTGGCCAGCGTGTCGAGATTGGCGCGGTGCACCGACATCGCCACGTTGGGTGTGGTTTCGAACGCGTGTTCCTGCACGCCGATCGCATCCACTAGCTGCTCGCGCTGCAACAGCTGCACGATCTGCAGATAACGCTGCGTGGCCTGCGGGCTATTGGTGATGCTGTAGTCGTTGATCATCAACCGTGCACGCGGAAACTGCTGGCGCGCCAGCCGGAACGATTGCAGCACCCACTCCCAGCCGCTGGCACCGTTGCCGCCGAGCGCCTGCAGATAATTGCCGCCGCCGTTATCGTCCTTGCTGGGCGGGTCGTTCAGCGGCTCGTTGACCACTTCCAGCAGGTCGATATCCGGGTAGCGCTGCGCCACCGCGGCAAACCATTGCTCGATCTCGCGGCGCTGCTCGGCCGGCGGCAGGTGCTTGATCCATTCCGGCTGCTGGTTGCCCCACACCAGCACGTGCATCTGGAACGGCATGCCGTTGGCCTTGGCGAAGTTGTAGGCGGTATCCAGGCCGCTCCAGTCCATCTGGTCGCGCACCGCCTCCACACTGCCCCACTTGCCGGCGTTTTCCGGCGTGAGCTTGTTCCAGTACTGGGGAAACCCTGGCGCCTGCTGCGGGCCATAGGCACTGCCCAGGAACTTGGACGCGCCCGCCGCCAGCGGCGCGGCCTGCGCGGCTGGCACCAGGCCAGCGGTGAGCATCAACAACAGTGCGCATGCATGCGTGGACATGGTCGGCCCTCAGGGGTGCGTGGCGGGAGGTGCGGGTGCATCGGCGGGCAGCTGCGCCGGCTCCAGCCGCGGCACCAGATGGTGCACGATGGCCAGCGCCAGTAGGTAGGCCGAGCCCGCCATCAGGAACACCGGCACGTAGCTGCCGGTGGCTTGCAGCAAGAACCCGATGAAGGTGGCGATCAACATGCCGCCCACCGCGCCGGCAAAGCCGCCGATGCCCACCACGGTGGCCACCGCATGGCGCGGAAACATGTCCGAGGGCAGCGTGAACAGGTTCGCCGACCAACCCTGATGCGCGGCCGTCGCCAGCCCGATCAAACCGACTGCCACCCAGAGATTGTCGGCACGCGCGGCAAACACGATGGGCACCACCGACAACGCGCAGATCAGCATCGCGGTCTTGCGCGCGCGGTTGACGCTCCAGCCCCGCGCAATGAAGCGCCCGGCCACCCAGCCGCCGGCGATACTGCCGATATCGGCCAGCACGAAGATCACGATCAACGGCGCGCCCAGTTGCAGCAGGCTCAGGCCGTATTCGGCGTGCAGGAATTTCGGCAGCCAAAATAAGAAGAACCACCAGATCGGGTCGGTAATGAACTTGCCCAGCACAAATGCCCAGGCCTGTCGGTGCCGCATCACCTGCAGCCACGACAACCGGCGCTGCACCGGCTCGTACGCATCGCTGCGGATATGCGCAAGCTCGGCCGCCGTCAGCCCCGGCTGCTGCTCGGGTGGGTGGTAGCTGCACCACCACACCACCAGCCAGGTGGCACTGAGCACACCGGTGAACAAGAACGCGGCCTGCCAGCCCCAGGCGGTGGCGATCACCGGCACCAGCAAGGGCGCGACAATGGCGCCGATATTGGAGCCGGAATTGAAGATGCCGGTGGCCAGCGCGCGCTCGCGGCGCGGGAACCATTCGGCCACGGTCTTGATCGCCGCCGGGAAATTGCCCGATTCGCCCAGCCCCAGGAAAAACCGCGCAATCGCAAAGCCCACCACGGTGGTGGCCAGCGCATGCCCCATCGCGGCCAGGCTCCAGATGCCGATGGCCAAGGCATAGCCGGCCCGCGTGCCGAAGCGGTCGATCACCGCGCCGCTGCACAGCAAGCCAAGGGCATACGCGGCCTGGAAGGCGGTGACGATGTAGCCGTACTGGATTTCGTTCCAGCCGATTTGCGTCTGCAGAAACGGCGCCAGCACGCCCAGCACCTGGCGGTCGACATAATTGATGGTGGTGGCCGCCAGCAACAGCGCACACACACGCCAGCGCATCCGGCCCAACCGCGCCAGCGGCCCGGTCGCTGCAGCGTTCACCGGCAACTCGCTCACAATGTGCACCGCGGCGGCGGCGCGCAACGGCAATCCGCCAATGCCCTGTGCGCGTTCCCTCTGTGCGCAATGCGGCAACGCGGTGAACGTGGCGCGGTGGCCGTGTGTTCTTCGGTTCGATTCATCGACCACTACACCTGCACGAGGGTGGCATTGCGCCACGGGTGATAGCGCTACCATTACCACGCGCATCGGCAGAATCCATTACGCAGTGCAGCACGCCAATGCGCACTGCAGTGATGCGACACCTCGTACCTGCCTGTCACACAGCCGCCTTCGCTATGTCTGCCAATCTATGCTGCCCTGCAGCGTGATGTCTGCGATTTGGTAGCGCTAACATCCGGCGCCACCAGTCGCCTGTTGCTCCGCCGCTTCATCGCCGCCCCGCATCCGCCGGTGCCGGCACTCCCTGCGCAGGTGCGATGCGTGGGACATCTGCTCACCTGATAGGGAAGGGATTACGGTGAAGAACAGTTATGCACGTACCACGTTGTCCTGCGCATTGAGTACCGCCTTGCTGGGCATGGCCAGCACCTGCGCCTTTGCGCAATCCACCGATGCAGGCGCTGCGGCCACGACCGCACAGACGCCGCCCACTACCGCCGGCAGCGGCGATGCCGTCACCCAGCTCGATACCGTCACCGTCTCCGGTTACCGGCGCAGCATCCAGTTTTCCACCGATGCCAAGCGCGATTCGGTCGGCTTCGCCGACACCGTGTTTGCCGAAGACATCGGCAAGTTCCCGGACATGAACATCGCCGAGTCGCTCAACCGCATCCCCGGCGTGCAGCTCTCGCGCGACGTCAATGGCGAAGGCCTCAACATCGCCATCCGCGGCCTGGGCACCAGCTTCACCAAGACCACACTCAACGGCGCCAGCATCGCCACTGCCTCGATCGGCCTGAACGCGCAGAACCAGAACCGCGAGGTCGATCTGAACCTGTTCCCCACCGAGTTCTTTACCCAGCTCACCGTGAGCAAGACGCCCACCGCCAGCATGCTCGAGGGCGGCGTCTCCGGCGTGGTGGACATGCGCAGCGCGCGCCCATTCGATCGCCCCGGCGTGCACGTCACCTACCAGGCGCAGGCAGACTGGAACAGCACCAGCGAAAAGACCACCCCGCGCGGCGCGGTGATGGGCAGCTGGACCAACGAGCAAGGCACCTTCGGCGCGCTGTTCGGCGTGGCCTCGGTGCGCAGCAAACTGGGCGTGGAGGGCTTCGAGAGCGTGGGCTGGACCAATCCCGGCCTCACCTACACCCAGTGCGGGCTCACCCCGCCCGCCGGCACGCCGGCGACCAACCAACCCACCGCCTGCAACGTCAATGGCGGTGGCAACTGGCGCATTCCCGACCGCGTGCCGGCCACCGCCGGCAGCGGCCTCACCACGGGCGAAACTATCGATGCGGCATGGCTGCTGGCGCGCAACCCGGGCCTGAGCATCGACCAGATCAGTGATGCATTGATTCCGCGCCTCGGCCGCAGCGTCTACATGACGGGCGATCGCGACCGCGATGCCTCGGTGATGTCGCTGGAATGGCGCCCGTCCGACAGCATGCATTTCTACCTGGACACGCTGTATTCCGAAGCCAAGCGCACCACCGAGCGGATCAGCATGAATCTGATCGGCCGCAACGGCAACAT
>Ga0114992_100177_pt1 | contig 10467 bp, 9 predicted proteins | sample MSEELM_DM5_FD_89584 | JGI IMG/M metagenome (GOLD analysis project Ga0114992, IMG submission 89584) | Subsurface microbial communities from deep shales in West Virginia, USA - MSEEL M_DM5 | ecosystem: Environmental > Aquatic > Deep subsurface > Shale gas/oil reservoir > Produced water/Flow back ... | reverse complement strand
GTCGGCCTGTTTGATAAACCCGATGATCTGCTCGGTGCTGAATCTGCTCTTCTTCATGTCCGTCCTCTTGGGTTCACGGACTTTATAGCTTCAGCTGGTACGGCTCAGTGGGGGCAGGTCAGCCCACCAATACTGCGGTTTCTTCGCCCAGGGGATGAATGTCGCGGGATCAAAGATGGCTTGCAGGTCTGCGTCCTCGAACAAGCGGATCGCCTTGTCGGGGTTGATGGTGTGATCTTCCTTGGGCTTCCGAAACGCCTTCATCGGTGACAAGTCGATGGCTTGTCCGTTGACCAAGTGGTTGAAGAAGGCAACAAGGAATCGGCGATGACGCTCCTCAGTGGCAGGCGCCAGCGGTGGCACGTCCTGCGCTTTCCCCATGGCGATGGCTTCGTCAAAGGTGAGGTCCTTGAGCAGCGGATCCGACACCAAGTTCCTCGGAGCCCAACGCAGCAGCGTCCAGAGCGCTTGGATGTGGTGATAGTCCACTCGAGCCGCGGAGATGTTGCCGCAGGTCAAAAGGAGCAGCTTCAAGGTGCGCTCGGTGGCCAATACGGTCTTCGGGTCGAGCTGCCGGCGGCGCATGTCTTCCAGGTGGTCCTCGATTTCCTTGGCCAGAGGGCGCGACGGGGTGCCCATAGGGAGCTGGGCGGGATAGCGTGTGTTGCTCTTAAGGCCGCTCTTTCGTCCGGTTTCGTCGAGCGCCGCGAGGATGCATTCTTGGAGATTGATGGCCGCTTCCCGGCCTCGGATGATGGCGCGGTCGATGCGGAACCGGCCGATGTGGATGCCTTCCAAATGCAAGAGGCCGAACGGCGAGGCGATGTAATCGTTGAGTGCTGCGGAGGGTAGAGCGGTCATGAGTCACTTCCATCGAAAGATGGAAGTAGGGATATGACAGGACGAAAATTCGTCAACGGGGGCGATACAAAAATTTGCGGTGGCGGCGCAGTCCTTAGGTGTTGGGGTGTCCCGGCTGGGATGCTTCTCGGACCCGTCAGTTCGTTATCCGACGAGAAGTCTTGTAAACCAAGGGTTTCAAAAGAATTTGTGTCGATTTATCGCAGTCAATTGCGTACTGTTTGCAGTAAATAAGCTAACTAGATGAGTTTGATATTCGATTTTAAAGATGAATTTAAGTTAAATGTTAGCCTATTATTGTTAGGGTTATTTATATTCAAAGCAGCGATCTGCCTGGTTCGGAACTTTCTGACATCCAATAGGGCGCGATACCGATGGTGCGACGAATGCCAGGAGCGCAATCTGACCTTGCCGGACGTGGGACCCAATGGTCGCTCACCCTACGGGGCGCTTGAGCAGCGCCATCTCGGCACCTGAAGGGGCTAGCTGTCTTGCGTTGGCCGCGGCGTCTCAAGCAGTGCGACCGCACTGCCGATACTCAGGCCCATGGACAGAGCCGAGCTTCGCCGTCACCTCGAACGCCTGGATGCTGCGGTGCCCGCCCTGCGGGCCTCAAGTCCTGATCGCCGTCATTTTTGGCAAGCCTTTGCCAATATGGCTGCTGCCATCGAGAGCAAGGCGATGACGAGCGAGGACGCGCAGTTCGTCGGCCGTCGGGCCGAGGAAATCTTGTCGTGGCACGGACTGGGAAACATAGACGAACACGCCTGAGCCCGTTGGGGTCGACCAGCCCATCCCGATGCCTGCGTGCTTCTCCTGCGCAGCGATGCGTGCGTAAGGCAGGCACAGGTCCGCAGAAGCCCCACTGGCTGCAAAGCCAAGTCATCGCCTGCTGACAACACTCGACCCCGTCCATCCGAATACCGTTTAGCCCGCAGGCCCTGTAGGGCATGCATGTTGCTGTCTCCACCAGCGCTGGGCCTCTGAAAGGGACCTTAGCTTCGCTGTTCCACCGCAAGGGCGAGCCTCCTCCTCGGCGCTGACGCTCTGTTGCGGCCCTCCGCTGCGCGCCTAACGGTGCTCACTCCCGGGTGCGGTAGGGCTGGACGCTCAGCTGGTCGATTCCCACGAGGCGCCTGTCGCGCCGGTGGAGACAAACAGATGAAGCGCACCCAAGACCTGAAGCCTCAATATCAACTTCAGATGGACGAGGAGGGCATCTTGCTCGCCGCCGCGACCATCCTGGAACAGCGCCTTCAACGCCAAGGCCGCATTCACAGCCCCGACCAAGCTGGCGACTACCTGGTGGGCCGCTGCGCTCACTTGCCGCACGAGGTTTTCGGCGTCGTCTTCCTGGACAACCAGCATCACATCCTGGCGACCGAACATCTCTTCTTCGGCACCGTCGACGGCTGCGAAGTTCATCCCCGAGTCGTGGCCAAGCGCGCGCTAGAGCTCAACGCGGTCGCCCTTATCTTGTTTCACAACCACCCCTCGGGCAATCCGGAGCCGAGCGAAGCAGACCGTAAGGTCACCCAACGCCTGCAGGAAGCCTTGGGCCTACTGGATATCCGGGTGCTGGACCACTTGGTCATCGGCGGCCAGAAGAGCGTCAGCCTGGCCAGCAGGGGGTGGGCATAGCCCACCCCTTCACCTATGCAATCTGCTGAAGCTAGACTGCCAAGGCAGATGCAAATCCATGGAGCAGGAATGAAAGCGTTTCACGTGCGAGGGATTGTCTGGGAGACCGATGGCAAGCGTCCCGCGTTGCCGGTGGAAGCTACGGTCGAATGCGAGAGCGAAGAAGACATTGCCGATGCTCTCAGCGATGCATACGGCTGGCTGGTGAGCAACTTCGTTGTCGTAGAAGAAAGCGCCGGCGACCACACCAGGAACGCAAGTCGGGATTGAAGGATTGGCGAGTTGGTCGGCGCCCCTTTGCCACTTCCGCTAAAGTGTCGGACCCTGTTTGAACCGGCGCGCGCGACCCGAGCGTGCGCTTAGAGGACGTCGTTGTTGATGGTGTTGAAAGGTCTGTTGGTTCTGCTGTTGGCTTTTGCTTCGGTTCCTGGCGTGGCAGCAGAGCTGGTCGGCCGCGCAGCCGTCACAGACGGAGACACGCTCATCGTGGCCAAGCAGCGCATCCGCCTGTGGTGCATCGATGCCCCGGAAAGCGCGCAGCAATGCACCACCAAAGACGGGCGTTCTTGGCCCTGTGGCCGGCGGTCCGCCGCCGCGCTGGACGGCTATGTGTTGGACAAGACCGTTCGTTGCCGGCCCAAGGAGACGGACCGCTACGGCCGGGTAGTCGCCGAGTGCTTCATTCAAGGGCAGTCGGTCAACCGCTGGATGGTGAACTCCGGTTGGGCGGTCGCGTATCGCCAATACGCAACGGCATTCATCGCAGACGAAGCCGGCGTGCGCCAGCAGCGGCGAAACCTCTGGCAAGGGCCTTTCCAGATGCCTGCGGACTATCGCCGAAGCAAGCGGGACCAGGCGGCCCACAAGGCTCCAGTGGCCGAGCCGCCCATGCCGGGCGGATGCCGCATCAAAGGCAACATCTCCCGTTAGGGCAAGAAGATCTACCACTTGCCCGGAGAGCGGGATTACGAGCGCACGAGCATCGACTTGAGCCGCAGCGAGCGCAGGTTCTGCAGCCCTGAGGGGGCCATGCGGGCAGGGTGGTGGCAGCCGGCATGGCGCTGACGTGCTTTTTGTCTGCCCAAGTGGTGGGGGCCGGCGGTAGACTCTGGCCCTGTAAGGTGGAGGCTATACCCAAGCCCGAGCTCCCGGTCTCATGCATTGGGGCGAGCTTTGCGAGGCTTGGCCCCGAAATCTAATCGGCTCGCTAGAATAGCTCGAGACAGGCCGCCCCATCGCGAGGGTAGGCGCTATGGAGATTACTGAATGCCTTGGTTGGAATGGCTGGAACGCCAGAATGATGTGCAAGCGGCAGGGGCAACCCCTTACAGGCTACTGGAACCTGTTCCGAAGCTTGACTACGGTCAGGCCGACTCTCCAAATATGCTTATCCAAGGCGACAACTTGGATGCGCTTAAGGCGTTATTGCCTTACTACGGGGGGCAAGTGAAATGCGTCTTCATCGACCCGCCTTACAACACCAAGTCGGCATTTGAGCATTACGACGACAACTTGGAGCACGCGAAATGGCTGTCAATGATGTATCCGCGCCTGGAGCTTATTCGCACGTTGATGGCTGAAAATGCCTCCATCTGGATCACCATTGACGACAATGAAGCTCATTACTTAAAAGTCATTTGCGATGAGGTGTTCGGTAGAAAGCACTTCATCGGCAACATCGTTTGGAATCACAGCGTCCAGTCCAAAGGATACAGTGGCAAGCTTTCGTTGCATCACAACCATATCCTGGGATATCGGAAGTCTGAAGCATTCGAACTGCTTAACTTGCCTCGAACTGAAGAACATAACGTCAACTATTCAAATCCAGACAATGACCCTCGTGGTGATTGGCGTCCAGGTGACGTCAGAAACTCGTTAGTCCGGAAGAACTTGATGTATGACATCCCTGTGCCAAGTGGCGGGCCGGCGATTAAGCATCCTCCAAAGGGTTGGCGCTTCAGTAAAGAGACGTTCGAACGGGAGCTTGCCGAAGGGAAAATTGTGTTTTCTTCTGACGAGACTAGAATCATCAGAAAGATTTACTTGGAAGACCAAGAGGGACGAGTTCCAGAATCGCTTTGGTTTGCTCAAGATGTTGGAACAACGCGCGAAGCGAATAAGGAGGTTCGCGCTCTTATTGAGGATGATTACTTCGAAACCCCCAAGCCTGAGCGCCTAATTGAACGCATCTTGCGAATCTCAACTCGAGAAGGCGAATTGGTTTTGGACAGCTTTCTTGGCTCCGGAACAACAGCAGCAGTTGCTCATAAGCTCGGTCGCCAATGGATCGGGATCGAGGTGGGTGAGCACGCAATCACCTTGTGCAGACCTCGCTTACAGGCCGTCGTAGATGGTGAGCAAGGTGGAATTTCGTCTGAAGTTAAATGGCCAGAAACTGGCGGAGGCGGGTTCCGCTTTTACAGGCTAGGCCCAACTGTGTTCGACGAGAATGGGCACATCCGTGACGGCATCAAGTTCGAGTGGCTTGCTGCGCACGTGTGGTTCGCAGAGACGGGCAGCGCACGCTCTACCCGTGCCAGGAAAGTTCCATTGTTGGGCGTGCACGAAGGCGTTGCCTACTACCTGCTTTTCAACGGGGTGCTAGGTGACAAGCGCCCTGATGGCGGCAACGTGCTCACGCTCAAGGTGTTGGCGGAGCTTCCTGAGCATGACGGGCCCAAGGTCATCTATGGCGAGGCCAGCCGCCTAGGGCCTGAGCGGCTCAAAGCGTTGGGCATCACATTCCGCCAGACCCCATACGACATCAAGGCGCGCTGAACATGGATTTGAAGGACTATCAGAAACGCACGCTCAACCGCCTTGCATTGTTTTTGGCTCAAGCTCGTGTTGAAAGCCCTGCTGCTGCGTTTAACGCAACTGCCGAAGAAGACGCTGACGGCAATCGTGCCAGTTACCTTCCCATCCTAGGCGAAGACAAAGCGCCGCTGCCGACGCTTGAAAGCGTCCCATATGTCGCCATCCGAATTCCCACAGGTGGCGGCAAGACGGTGCTGGGCGCGCACATCATTCACCACACGGCCGAAGTGTTCTTGGAGCGCTCTCATCCAATGGTGCTGTGGCTGGTGCCCAGCAAGCTAATCAAGACGCAAACGTTGGAAGCTTTTCGCAATAGCAAGCACCCCTATAGGCGCGAGCTGGATGCGAAGTTTGGCGTAGATAAGGTGGCGGTGTTCGACATTGCCGACCACGGCATGATTCGCCCGCAAGACTTGGCAGATAAGCTGGTGCTCGTCATCGGCACCATGGCATCAGCCCGCGTGGATGACACCGAGATCCGGGACTTCTATGCGGACAAAGAGGACCTGGAGCCGCACTTCATCAAGCTGGGGGCCGTAGAAGGGCTGGAACAAAAGGAAGGCAAGGACCGGCCAAAGTTCTCTTTCGCGAACTTGTTGAAGATTCACCGCCCCTTGGTCATCACGGACGAGGCCCACAACGCCAACACTACGCTCAGCTATAAGGTCTACGAGCGCTTGGCGCCAAGCGCCATCATTGAGCTAACTGCCACGCCTGACATGGTGGCCAGTAACGTCTTGGTGCGCGTGTCGGCAAGCGAGCTCAAAGCCGAGAACATGATCAAGCTACCTGTTGTGCTCAAGGAGCACACGGATGGCTGGGAGGAATGCCTGCAAGCAGCGTTGCAGCGTAGAGCCTACTTGGCCACATTGGCTCCGGGCGAAGAGCCCGACTACATCCGGCCCATCTTGCTCATCCAAGCGGAGAACAAGAACCTCACGGCCACCGTGGAGGTGGTCAAAGCGCATCTGATCAACAACGAGAACATCCCCGATGCCGAAATAAAGATTGCCACGGGTGAGCAGCGGCAGCTGGACGATGTGGACCTGTTCGATCGCAACACGCCGGTCACGGTCATCATCACCAAAGATGCGCTGAAGGAGGGCTGGGATTGCTCGTTTGCCTATGTGCTTTGCTCACTGACCATGCAACGCTCAGGCACCGCCATCGAGCAGCTATTGGGTCGAGTGTTGCGGATGCCCTATGCCCGCTCACGCAACCATCCCGAAATGAACCAGGCCTACGCGCATGTGGTCAGCCCAGCGTTTGGCACGGTGGCCCAAGAACTCACCGATGACCTGGAGAAGATGGGCTTCAATCCCGTGGAAGCGGCCCAGTCCGTCCATCAGCCCGACTTGCCCCTCAAGGGGGGCGTGGGTGGTGGGCTGCTGGCCCAGATCTTGACGCTCACCTTGCCCAAAGCACCTGACCTCACCGGCATTCCTGCAGGTGATCGGGACAAGGTGAAGGTGGAGCCCACCCAAGATCAGAAAGGCTTCCTTGTCACCGTGGAAGGGCAGGTGGACGAAGCCACCCAAGAAGCCATCGTGGAGACCTTGCCAGCGCGGCACCGGCTTGAAGCCAAGAAGCGCCTTGCTCACCACAATGCTCGCGCAGCAGCGGTGAGGGTCACCCCAGCCCAAGAGCAAGCTGAGTTCGCTGTGCCCAAGCTCATGCTGGTGCAAGGCAAGCTCACGCTCGAGGTCTCTTCGGATCTGTTGCTGGAGATTCATGGTTGGTCCATCAATGACTACCCGGCAAACCTGTCTTCATTCCGATACCAAGAGTCAGCCCGCACCTTCCTCGTGGACATAGATGGTGTGGAAGTGGGCTGGCAGCCAGTGGCGGAGCCCCAAGTCGGCTACATGCTGAGCATGGCCGGCAGTTGGTCCAGCCATGAACTGGTGGATTTCTTGGACCGCCGTATACGTCAGCCAGACATCACCCAGCCGGAGTTGGTGGAGTGGATTCGCGCAGGCGTCGCCAGCCTCACAGCCCGCGGCTTTGACTTGGTGCAGTTAGTGCGCGGCAAGTATGTGATTGCCCGCAAGCTTGAGGAGCAAATCGCCAGCGCGCGCTTGTCCGCTTCCGAGTCCAACTACCAAGACACTCTGTTCGCCAATGACGCTCCCGTGCTGGCCGACTTCAACCACGTGTTTCGCTTCGACCCCAACGCTTATCCAGCGCGCAATCCCTGCACTGCAAACTACAAATGGCAGAAGCACTACTACGCCGTTCCTGGTGACTTGCCGCACAAGCGCAAGGACAACAGTTTGGCTGAAGAGTTCTTGTGTGCCATTGAACTGGATCAACTGCCCCAGGTGGAGTTTTGGGTGCGCAATCTTGTGCACGACAGCCAGTTCTGGCTGCCCACGGCCAAAGGGCGAACCTATCCGGACTTCGTAGCCAAGCTCACGGATGGGCGCTTATTGGTTGTGGAATACAAAGGTGGTGACCGGGTGAGCAACAAAGACAGCCAGGACAAAGCCCAAATGGGCCACCTTTGGGCCAAGGCGTCTGGGGGTAAAGCCATCTACTTGATGGCGATAAAGAAGAGCGATGACGGCTTGTCAGTCGGACAACAACTTGCCAAGGCTGTGAGCTAACGATGGCCCCTGATGGCGCCATGGCCGCACCCTTGATGGTGTGAGCATTTCTGGGTGTCTGACGCCATCGTCAGACACCCGCAGGTAGGGCCCGCCTTGGGCGGAACGTCATGATGGAGAAAAAGGCGAAGGCACTATCAGTGAAAGGTAGGCTGTCCGGTAGGTGTTTTCCTACCCAGGTTCCCATCTGCGAGAGCAGGCGCTGGCATCTCTCGATATTTGGGTGGTAGATCATGTGGTCATCGGTGGCAGGCGCCTACGAGCCGGGCGGCAAGTGGAATGTAGCCTCTCCGTTGCCTCATGGCTTGGGTCGGCAAAGCTGCCGAGCTAAGCTCTTTCTGTCAGCTGAGACCACAGCACACGGAAGGGATGAAACGCATGCCATCAACAACACCCAATCAGCTGCAGGCCGGGAGCTTTTACATGTTCGAAGCAGACATGGAGAGCAACAGGCCGCCCTGTGGGGTGAGGTTTGAGAATGTCCGCAACCTGCTGTCGCCTCCGCGGTTGATCTTGCGGCCGGAGGAAGGAGGATTTCCGACGCTCCGCGAAACACCTCAGCTGACCTACGACCCCAAGATAGGTCCAGCCCCGCGCGATCTAGAGCCGGGATTCAGTGGTTATTGGTTGGTTTCCGAGCGACTCCACGATGTCATGGTGTCGGTGGACTCCGACGCCTTTGCTTTTGCGGAGGTGGACTACCGCTTGGCCGACGGAGCCAGAGGTCCGCGCCACTTTTTGTGCGACGTTGTTCGCGAGCTTGATGCCTTGGACGAAGTTGCCTCGAAGCTACAAATTGAAGTAGACGACGACTACGTCAATGGCAAGTTCTACTCGGTGGGAGGAGGAGCCAGCTTGGCCTTTAGGCCGGAAGTCGTGGGTCAAGCCCACGTATTCCTTACGCCGTTCAGCTCATTCGTGATTTGCGACCGGGCCTTCAAAGACGCTGTCCATGAAGCAGGGATTCCTGATGATGCTGGTGAAAGCGGCATCTCTTTTATTGACGCATCAGACATCTAGCCGCGCCTGGGCAACACGTAAGGAGCATGGAGCATGCCGCGCAGCAGCCCTATTTTTCAGGATCATCATGGGTTCGAGCAGCAAACCCTTCGTTACAGCCGCATTTTACGGGTGCTGTCGGACTCAGATCGCTTCGACATTGATGCGCCTGAGAATCGAATTTTCATGCCGAACGATAAGGAGCTGGCTCAGGCAATGGGCGTCTCACCGCATAGCGGCGGCCCAATTCGAGACTACCAGGTCGGACTACTCGACAACCTTCGTCGCTTAGAGCAATCCAGGGATGGTAGAGCCGCGCTGGCGGGTGATCCCGATGCATTAGATCGTGTTGCCGTCAGAGTGAATCACTTGCGCGACACAGTGAAGGTGGGATTGGTCAATGGAGATCTTCACACGAATGCTTCGTTAGGCCAGACGGCAAATGATGCACGTGTAAAGACGCAGGCCTTTTTCGGGAACGCACGTGGTTACGCCGATACTTATGCGAATCAAGTGGACTCTATTGGGAAGCTAGGCCCCGTTGAACACGGGTGGGTTGGTGTCACCCATAACGAATCCCGCGTCATCGCCACCCTGAATCACTTCAATGGGTCAGGACAGCCGTTGACCCGCGGCGGCAACCTCGATCTTCAGCGTCATGGCTTAAGTCAGGCCATCTCCAACGCCTATCACGGTGGGAAGCTGACGCTGTCGCCCGGTGGCGTAACCGTGGTCGAGAACACCTTGGGCGAAGAGGCCGCCAGACCTTTGCGAGTTCCTCGCGGTCAAAGCGGTGCCGCGTCCATGGAAGTATTGCTCGGCAATGCGTCGGCGAGCACCTTGGTGCGTTCGGGCGGTTTGTTGGCGACCGGCGCAGACGCAGTGATGACCGCTCGCCGATCTGCCGAGTTGCTGGAACAAGGCAATGCCACGGCTGCGCAGTCCGAGGTCACCCATGCTTTGGCGCGCAATGTCGGCGGCTGGGCCGGTGGCGCGTCCACCGCCGCCGCGATTGGTGGCAGCGGCTTCGTGCCTGCTGCCCTAGTGGTGGGCGATGCGCTGTTGATGAGCAAGGCCTTCGACAAAGGCGCCGACGTGCTGGATAACCGCACCATCTACCACCAAACGGACAAGGCTGGCGTGGAGTGGCAGTTCAATGGTCGCAACTGGCAGCGCGACGCGGCCATCGACCTCGCCCAGGATGGCCGGCGCACGAGCGGCGAGCAGCCCGTGGTTGCGAGCTACGAAAAATCCCAGGAACTGGGTGCGCTGGCCAACGCCAAGGCCGTGGAGTTGGCGCTGGGTAAGGTGCTTGCGCCCCAGGACCCGTTCAACCTCCGGGCCCAAGCAAGCGACCAGGTGGGATTGGACAACCAGAACTGGCATCGCAATCCGACCACCGAGCTCTGGGAGCGTCAAGTCAAAACCGCCATGTCCGGTGCCAACGACCGAGGCAGCTACGAACACCAAACTGCCTCCCCGGAACGCGCGCAACAGCTCAACCAGGAAGCCCTGGGCCGTATCGAAAGCAACATCGCCACCG
>Ga0114992_100171_pt1 | contig 10975 bp, 7 predicted proteins | sample MSEELM_DM5_FD_89584 | JGI IMG/M metagenome (GOLD analysis project Ga0114992, IMG submission 89584) | Subsurface microbial communities from deep shales in West Virginia, USA - MSEEL M_DM5 | ecosystem: Environmental > Aquatic > Deep subsurface > Shale gas/oil reservoir > Produced water/Flow back ... | reverse complement strand
GGCCGACTACAACCAGCAGATCCCGCACGACAGCCTGGGCGGGCTAACGCCCGCCGAGTTCCGCGATCAACATCAATCGCAGACCTCTAGTTTTGGCTGGCATTGAATTACGGGGAGTCGACACAATGATGTCGACCCGGCCGATGGACGTGAACTCGTCCATCAGCAACAAACACTGGTGTTTGAGCGCCGGGTTGTTCTGCGGCAGCTCTTTGGTGTTGAGGTTGATGAGCTGACTAAACAGCAAGTTGATCAACAGGCGGCTTTCGGCAAGCTTGTTCGGCTGGATGCCGATGTAGATGCTCATCTTCTTCTTGCGCACATCAGTCAGCAGGAAGTCGTTGTCGCTGGTTGACGCATCCAGGATCGGATTGATGAACTGGTTGAGCGGTTCCTTGAACGTGCCCATGATCGAGGCGAAGGTCTCTTCGGCTTGCGAGAGCAAATTGTCAAAGGCTGTCTTTGCGTCACGACCCAGGAAGTCGCGCTGCGAGAGCTTTTTGAGGTAGCCCTTCAAGTCGCTGCCATCTCCCGACGACACGCGATAGAGCATTCCAAGGGTTGGAAACATCCAGGTGTCTTTGGGGTGCTCGCGCTTGATCTGATCATCGAGGCTATCGAACAGATAGAGCGTAAACGCCATGAAGGCGTTGCGGGCCTGGCTCACCCAGAACTTTTGGGCGTCAGAGCCATCCGGGTAGAGCATCGCCGCAACACTCATCAGATCCGACACGCGAAACGCCGGGTCCGGTGAGATATAGCTGAGCGGGTTCCAACGGTGGGTGCGCCCGTCTTCCGCGAACGGGTTAAACAAAAAGACTTCCTGGCCTTGGCTCTTGCGCCAACCCGAGGTCAGGTCGAAATTCTCCTGCTTGATGTCCAGAACGACCACCGATCCTTGGTAGTCGAGCAAATTGGGAATGACGATGCCCACGCCCTTGCCCGAACGCGTGGGCGCGGCCAGGATCACAAACTGCTGACCAGGCAAGCGCACCACCTTGCCGCCGTGCTTGCCAACCACAATGCCGGTTGGCGACGGTTTGAGCATGTCCTTCTTGGCCAGATCACTGCCGGAGGCAAAGCGCGCGTCGCCATGCAATGCGGCCGCCTTTGGCTTGAACAGCGGGATCAGCAGCGCGATCCAGGCCAGCAGCGGCACGCCGAAGCCTATGGCACCAGCCAGCTTGATCTTGCTGGCATAGGGAGCGAACTGCGGGAGGTCGAGCGCTTTGACGTAAGACCAGTAAGTGTCGACGCTGAGCGGCGCAGCCACCTTCAACAGCATCAAGATCAACTGACCGGAGAAGAAAATTCCCGCGATTGCTGCGATCAGCAACAGGCCGAATGCAGCGACTATCCTGAGATTACTGCTCACCGTGCGATTCCTTTCATCGGTCCTTGACTCGTCTACCAGCGTAAGCCGTCTTCCAGATTACAGGGTCAGCACCCGCTGACTGTCAGGAAGCTCTACCAGCCATGCAAGATTTTCTGCCAGGTCTGCCTTGCAAGGCATGAGGATTAAGAGCGGCTAACAAAACGTAGCGAGCAGTCGTCAGGTGGGTGCGGACGGCGCGGAGGAACCGGAGTGTACGTGGGTACATGAGGATTCCGAGCACCGGCCGCGCCCGCCTGACGGCTGCGCAGTAGTTTTGATAGCTGCTCTAAGGTGCCAGTTACTGCACTGATCAGCCTCTCTTGACGAGTCCACAGCGCTCATTTGCAAAGGCCGGCCTTGCGAAAATTGGCTATTCGGGCACAGCTGCCAACAGCCTCAGTACCCGTGCACCGGTCGGTGCGATTTCACCGCCATCACCAGGCCCAGCCCTGCCAGCAGCGAGACGGCCGAGGTGCCGCCGTAGCTCATCAGCGGCATCGGCACGCCGACCACCGGCAGCAGGCCGGAGATCATGCCGCCGTTGACCAGTACGTAGACGAAGAACGCCAGGCCAGTGGCGCCGGCGATCAGGCGCGAATAGGTGTCGCGTGCCTGCGAGGCGATCCACAGGCAGCGGCCGATCACTACCAGGTAGAGCGTCAGCACCGTGGCCACGCCGATCCAGCCGAATTCCTCGCTGAGCACCGAGAACGCAAAGTCGGTGGTCTGTTCGGGAATGAAGTTCAGATGCGATTGCGAGCCCAGCCCCCAGCCCTTGCCGTTCAATCCGCCAGAGCCAATGGCGATCTTGGACTGGATGATGTTCCAGCCGGCGCCGAGCGCATCGTTTTCCGGGTTGAGGAACATCATGATGCGGTCCTTCTGGTATGGCCGCAGCAGCCAGAACCAGGCCACCGGCGCCGCCGCCGACACGCCGCCGACGCCCACCGCCACCCACCACCACGGCAGGCCGGCCAACAGCAGCACGAACACGCCGCTGGCGGCGATCAGCACGCCGGTGCCGAAGTCCGGCTGCAACATGATCAAGGCGGTAGGCACGCCGATGATCACGCAGGTGACCAATACGGTGGAAATGCGCGGCGGCAATGGCATGCGATGCAGATACCAGGCCGCCATCATCGGCAGGCTGATCTTGAGCAGCTCGGCCGGCTGCAGGTAGAACAGCTTGAGATCCAGCCACTGGCGGCCGTATTTACCGGTACCCAGCGCGAACACCGCCAGCAGCGGCAGCATCGACAAGCCATACACCCACGGTGTCCAGGCGCGCAGGCGCAGCACCGACATGCGCGAGATGCCCCACATTGCCGCCGCGCCGATGGCAAAGCGCACGCCTTGCGCCATCACCAGGTGATCGCCGTTGGCGGTGCCGCCGGCGCTCTTGAGCACCGATAGCCCGATCACCATCAGCGCGGCCAGCGCCAGGCACAGCACCCAGTCCAGGCTGCGGGCGAAGCGTGCGGCCAGGTCCACCAGCCAGCGCAGGATGTCGCTCACCGGTCGGTCTCCGAGACAGTGTCCGGCACGTCCGGAATCACCGGTTGCGCGGGGCGGTTGGGATCCAGGGCCACGGCCACCTGGCCGATCACCACCGGCAATTCGTCCAGCGCCGCAGCGGCGGCATCGCCTTGCTGGCGCGCATCGGTAGCGCCGGCCTCGAACTGGTTCACGCCGACCGCGGTCATGCCCAGCTCGCTATCCAGCGGCTCCAGGCCTTCGGGCAACTTGCCGAGCAGCCAGGCATCGAAGATCTTGCGCGCGATCGGCGCGGCCGAACTGGTGCCGAAACCGCCACCTTCCACCGCCACCGCGACGGCGATGACTGGGTTGTCGGCAGGGGCAAAACCCACAAACAGGCCGCGGTGGCGCAGATGCATGGGCAGGCTGCGCGGGTCCACGGCGGCCACGCCGCGGCGGCTGACCACCTGCGCGGTGCCGGTCTTGCCGGCCATCTGGTACGGCGCGCCAGGGGTGATCGCATAGCCGGTGCCGCCCGGGCGCATGGTGTCCATCATGCCCTCGCGCACCACCTGCAGATGGGCGGCGTTGGCGCTGATCGGCTTGCCCGGCGGCTGAATCATCGGCTGCCAGGGGTGGTCGAACCCGGTGCGCTCTTCCAGCACCAGGTGCGGGCGCAGCAACAGGCCGCCGGCAATGGCCGAGACCCCGCGCACCAGCTGCAGCGGCGTCACTTTCCAGTCGCCCTGGCCGATGGCGATGTTGACCGTATCGCCCGGGTACCAGCGCTCCTTGCGGGTCTTGTACTTGTAGGCCGGCGACGGCAGGATGCCGCCGATTTCGCCCAGCAGATCCACCCCGGTGGGCTGGCCGAAGCCGTATTCGCCCATGTAGTGGTCGAAGCGGTCGATGCCCATGTCCACCGCCAGGCGGTAGTAATAGGTATTGACCGACTGGGCGATCGACTTGCGCAGATCGGTCCAGCCATGCCCGCCACGGTGCGAATCGCCCCAGCCACGGCTGACGCCCGGCAGATAGAACATGCCGGTGGAGAGCACGCGGTCTTCCGGGCGGCGCAGCCCGCTGTCCAGGCCGGCCAGGGCGATCAACGGCTTGAGCGTGGAGCCCGGCGCCACACCACCGAGCACCAGCCGGTTGAACTGCGGCCGCGAGGGGTTGTCGTTGAGCGCCTTGAAGTCGGTATGCGAGATGCCGTTGACGAACAGGTTGGGGTCGTAGCTGGGCAGGCTGACCATGCCCAGGATCTCGCCGGTGCGCGGGTCCATCGCGATCGCCGCACCTTCGTGTTCGCCGAACGCGGCCACCATCGCGCGCTGCAGGTCGGCATCGACCGACAGGCGCAGGTCTGCGCCCGATTGCGGCGCCACCCTGCCGACCGTGCGGATCGCCCGGCCCTGCACGTTGGTTTCCACCTGCTCGTAGCCCACCTGGCCGCGCAGGTCCTGTTCGTAATAGCGCTCCAGCCCGGACTTGCCCATGTGGGTGAGCGCGGCATTGCCCTCGCCCAGCACCGCCAGGTCTTTTTCGTCGATACGCCCGACGTAGCCGATGATGTGCGCAAACAGCGGCCCGTACGGGTAGCGCCGGGTCAGGTACGGCTCCAGCTCCACGCCGGGGAAGCGCCAGCGCTCCACCGCGAAGCGCGCCATCTCCTCATCGCTCATGCGCAGCTTCAGGGTCACCGGCAAGAAGCTGCGGCGGGCCTTGCGCTCGCGGTTGAAGCGCTCCAGGTCTTCGGGCGCGATCGGGATCACCTTGCCGAGCGCGGCCAGCATGGTCTCCATGTCCTCGACCTTGTCCGGGGTCACGTCCAGGCGGAACGCCGGCACGTTCTCGGCCAGCAGCCGGCCGCTGCGGTCGTAGATCATGCCGCGCCCGGGGACCACCGGACGCGGCTTGATGCGGTTGGCCTCCGACCGGGTGGCATAGACCTCGTGGTCGAGCACCTGCAGCTTGAAGTACCAGCCGCCCAGCCCGACCAGGCATAGCACCACCATTACAAAGCCCAGCACCGCGCGGCGGCGGAACTGCTCGGCCTCGGCGTGCGGATTCTTGGGGTGGCGACGCCCGTGCATGGGTTACTTCTTGCTCCGCTTGCCCAGCCGCACCGCATCCAGCAACACGAACACCGGCGGCCACAGCGCCATGCCGAGCAACGGCGCCCACCAGTAGCTCCATGGCAGGGTGGGCTCACCCACCGCCAGGTGCACCGCCGAGGAGACGATACGGTCGTTGAGCAACAACCCGCCGATCGCCAGCGCCTGCTGCGAGATCGGGAAAAAGCGCATCCGCGCGCGGAAGCGCTGCAGGATGAAGGTCATGATCACCAGCCGCAGCGCCTGTTCGCCAAGCAGCCCGCCGTACAGCAGGTCGGCCAGCACCCCGGCCACGAACGCCGCGCCAAGCCCGACCCGGTCCGGCTCCTCGATCACCCAATAGGCCAGCACCAACGCCAACCAGTACGGGCGCAGCGGCTGCACCACCGCCGGCAGCGGCAGCAGCCCCAGCACCAGCGCGATCACGATGCTGACCGGCAGGATCCAGCTGTTGCGCATGCGGCTCATTGGTCCGTCTCCTGCGGAGCCGGACGGGAATCGGGAGTCGGGAGTCGGGAATCGGTAGGAGCAGTGCTCTGCGGCGGTGAGGCGCTGCGGTTGCCCGTTCCCGATGCTGCATTCCCTGATGCCCGTGAGCCCTGCAGTGACGCCGGGCGGGAATCGGGATTCTGGATCTTGGATTCGTTCGATGCAGGAGGACGGGCAGGCAGACTTGTCGGGCGGCTGGGCGTCGGCGCGCTGGCCGGCTGGGCGCCAGGCGTGGCTGGTGTCGGCGCGGACTGGGCGCGCGGCGCGGCGCCGGTACTGGTGGCGGTGGCGGTTGTGGCACCAGATGCCGCGCCCGCCGTCGGGCGTGCCGGATCGGTCGCCGCATTGGAACCGCCGCCCGCCGGCGTGCGCGGGGTTGCAGTCACCGGCATGTTCGCTGGCGCAGTGGTGGCTGGCGCGGCATTGCCACTGCCGTTGCCGTTGCCATTCCCAATTCCCGATTCCCCATTCCCAGCCCCCACCGCCACCCGAAGCGGCTTGCCGGCACGCAGCAACAGCACATCGCGGCCGCGGTCGAGCTTGGCGGCGGGGGTGAGTTCGCCGACCAAGAAGGCGTGGGTGTCGTCCGGGTGCAGTTCGGACACCTTGCCGACCGGGAAGCCGGCCGGGAACCGCCCGCCCAGGCCGGAGGTGACGATCTCATCGCCCACCTGCACGCCGGCGCTGAGCGGGATGTCGCGCAGTTCGAGGCGGTCGCCGCGGCCGTAGACGATCAGGCGCACGCCGTTGCGCGCCACGCTGACCGGCACCGCATGGTCCGGGTCGGTGAGCAACAGCACGGTGGAATGCAGCGGCGTCACTTCGATCACCTGCCCCATCAGCCCGCCGGCGTCGATCACCGCCTGGCCCATCAGCACGCCGTCGCGGCTGCCGGCATCCAGCAGCAGCCGTTGCCGGGTGGGGTCCAGGTCGATATCCAGGATGGGCGCCAGCTGCACGTCCAGGCCGCGGCGCTCGGCCACGTTGAGCAGTTCACGCAGCTGGGCGTTGTCCAGCGCAGCGGTCTGCAGGCGGGTGAGGCGCGCATTGGCCACCAGCAGCTGGTTGCGCAGCGCGCGGGTCTCTTCCACCAGTTGGGCGTGGGTCGCGGCGTTGTCGCGCACCTGCGAGCCGATCCGGCCCGGCAGCCCCGCCACCGCCCATACCGGCTGGATCAGCAGGTTGGCCTGCAGGCGCAGCTGGCTCAGCCAGCCACCGCGGCTGTCGAGCGCAATCAACACGACCGCCAGCACCAGATAGACCAGCAGCCGCAGCGTGGAGGTGACTTCGCCCGGGCGGGAGGCGACAGGAGGACCGGCGTAGGAGGGCACTTTAAGGCCGGGATTGGGGAATTGGGAGTGGGGAATCGGAGAGCGCTCTGCTGCCCTCGGTGCGGTTGAGGCTAAGCGCGGCTAACAGACCGTAGCAAGCAATCGTCAGGCGGGTGCGGACAGCGCAGAGGAGCCAAAGCGCAGGGGGGGGTCCATGAGGGTTTCGAGCAGCGGTCGCGCCTGCCTGGCAGCTGCGCAGCGGCGTTGTCCGCTGCTCTACAACTCACATCGGCGGGAGCGCATCGCAACCGCGCAGGGCCGCAGGCAGGGAATGGTTTGACGATTCCCCACTCCCGATTCCCGTCCCCATCACTCCGGCGCGAAGAACTCGTTGCCATGCATGTCCACCAGCTCCAGCGCGCGACCACCGCCGCGGGCCACGCAGGTGAGCGGGTCGTCGGCTACCTGCACGTGCAGGCCGGTTTCTTCGGAGATCAGGCGGTCCAGGTCGCGCAGCAGCGCACCGCCACCGGTGAGCACGATGCCGCGCTCGGCGACGTCGGCGCACAGTTCCGGCGGGGTCTGCTCCAGCGCCAGCTTCACCGCCGACACGATGCCCGACAGCGGCTCGTGCAGCGCTTCGAGCACTTCGTTGGAGTTGATCTTGATCATCTTCGGCACGCCCTCGGCGAGGTTACGGCCGGAGATTTCCATCTCCTGCACCTCGTCCTGCGGGTAGGCACAACCGATCTGCAGCTTGATGCGCTCGGCGGTGGCTTCGCCGATCAGCATGCCGTGGTTGCGGCGCACGTAGTTGGTGATCGACTCGTCGAAGCGGTCGCCGCCCACGCGCACCGACTGCGAGTAGACGATGCCGTTGAGCGAGATCACCGCCACTTCGGTGGTGCCGCCGCCGATGTCGATGACCATCGAGCCACGCGCTTCGGTCACCGGCATGCCGGCGCCGATCGCCGCGGCCATCGGTTCTTCGATCAGGTAGACATCGCGCGCACCGGCCTCTTCCGCCGATTCCTTGATCGCGCGGCGCTCCACCTGGGTGGAACCGGCCGGCACGCACACCAGCACGCGCGGGCTGGGGCGCAGGAAGCGCGACTTGTGCACCTTCTTGATGAAGTGCTTCAGCATTGCCTCGGTGTAGGTGAAGTCGGCGATGACGCCGTCCTTCATCGGGCGGATCGTGGTGATGTGGCCGGGGGTGCGGCCGAGCATCTGCTTGGCCTCTGCACCGACGGCAGCCACCGAACGCGTTCCGCCGATGGCACGGTCCTGACGCACCGCCACCACCGAGGGTTCGTTCAGTACGATGCCTTGTCCGCGCACGTAGATCAGCGTATTGGCCGTGCCCAGGTCGATGGACAGGTCGTTGGAGAACATGCCGCGGAGTTTCTTGAACATCGAGGGAGTCGTTCCTGAAGGAGTCGCGTGCCCGGCGGCCGATTGGCGCAAAAATGGGCAGAAAACGAAGTCAACTAGCCTAGCAATCCGCCTAGGTGCGAGCAAGGAAAAATGCGCCGTCACGCGCGCATTTTCATGCGGCGGTCACCCTGAACATGGCAAGCGCGTCTGGCCCTGGCCGGCCGCAGCCGTTAACCTTTGCGCTGCGGCGCCCGCGCCGTCCCGCTGCCATGCCCGGCAATTGGCGGCTATTTCCCTACGCAAAGGCCTGACTCGATGTCCGCACTGATCTGTGGTTCCCTCGCCTACGACACCATCATGGTGTTCCCGGACCAGTTCAAGAACCACATCCTGCCGGACAAGGTGCACATCCTGAATGTGTCGTTCCTGGTGCCGCGCATGCGCCGCGAGTTCGGCGGTTGCGCCGGCAACATCGCCTACAACCTGCATCTGCTGGGCGGCGCACCGATCCCGATGGGCACGGTGGGCCAGGATTTCGGCCCCTACCGCGAGCATTTCGAGACGCTGGGCATCGACCTGTCGCGCGTGAAGATCATCGATGACCTGTTCACCCCGCAGGCGTTCATCACCACCGACCACGACAACAACCAGATCACCGCCTTCCATCCGGGCGCGATGATGCGCAGCTACGAGAACCACGTGCGCGACGTGTCGGGCGTGACCCTGGGCCTGGTGGGCCCGGACGGGCGCGAAGGCATGATCCAGAACGCGGAAGAGTTCGCTGCCGGCGGCATCCCCTTCATCTTCGATCCCGGCCAGGCCATGCCGTTGTTCAACGGCCCGGAGCTGCGCGAGTTCATCGAGCAGGCCGACTACGTGGTGGTCAACGACTACGAGTCCAACCTGCTGCAGGAACGCACCGGCTGGAACGAGCAGGACATCGTGTCGCGCGTGCAGGCCTACATCACCACGCAGGGCCCGAAGGGCGCGCTGGTGCACACGCCGGAAAAGACCTACGACATCCCGCCGGCGCACGAGCGCCGCGTGGTCGACCCCACCGGCTGCGGCGACGCCTTCCGCGCCGGGCTGATCTACGGCATCCAGCACAACTACGACTGGCTGACCATCGGCCGCATGGGCAACCTGATGGGCGCGCTGAAGGTGGAGCACCCGGGCACGCAGAACCAGCGCTTCGACTTCGCCGAGTTCAACGACCAGTTCAAGCAGCAGTTCGGCTACGCGCTGTAAGCACGGCAGCAGTGCCGCAGGGTGCTGATGCTGTGAGCGCATGACCTGGTGCCGCGCGCCGTGGCGGCGGCGCCGGCGGTGCGTGTGATGGTTGCTGCCAGGCACACTGGTAGCTCATGCACCGATGTACCGGCCAGACGCGTTTGGTCACGGCGATAGTGGGTTCGGCCGTGGCGGTGGAGCGGATGTGCATTTCCCCGCTCGCCTCGTCCACTTCTTACCCATCCGAAGCGATCTGGACAGTTGATTGAGTGGCACAACTCAGCACGTCGGCGAGCCGCTGCCTGCGGCTGCCGATCTGCTACGGCGGGCAGTGGCAATGGCAATGGCACAGCGCCGGCATCAAGTCATGCGCACCAGGTGTCCAAGGCCGCGAAACAGCAGTTCGGCTAAAACGCCTTCGTCCTGCGTAAAGCCCGCGCAAGCTTGCAGTGCATTGCAGCGAACTCAGCAATAGAAGCGTGCCGACTTCGCCGAGTGATAACCGCCTGCCGTGGTCGTCCTATCTGCGCAAACCGCCGCTGCGCGCGTCATCACACCGCGCCAGCGTGGTCCGGCCCGCCATACCGCAGCAGGCATTGCGTCACCGCCGTCGCGCTTTGCTGCGATGCGGTTTGAGCATGGGCCCGGTTTGTGTCTCTACTGGCGCCTCGCGCCCTTCGAGGAACGCTGGCCCATGTCCGAGCCGAGCGTTGTGGCCAGCACCTCCATCGTCCTGCCGGAGATCGAGCCGGAGCTGCTCCAGCAGATCCGCCGGCTGCGCGATATCGCGCCGTTGGCGGCGCCGCTGTCGCGCTCCTGGCGTCGCTGCCTGGAGGACTACGCCTTGTTGCCGGAGGCGCTGCCGGACCCGATGGTGCATGACGCCCTGCATGTGCGTGAGCGCCAGCAACGGTTGGGCGATGTCCTGCGGATCGCCCGGGTGGAGATGGAAAACCTCTACGAGCAGATCGCCGGCAGTGGCTATGCAGTGATCTTTGCCGACGCCGATGCCACCGTGCTGCACAGCGTGCACGACCCCACCCTGCTGCGCGAATTCCGCCAGGTAGGCCTGTTTGCCGGCGCCAGCTGGGCCGAGCGCCATCAGGGCACCAACGGGCTGGGCACCTGCGCGGCTGAGCGCACCGCGGTGAGCGTGCACCGCGGCGAGCATTACCTGACCCGGCACCTGCCGCTGTCGTGCTGCAGCGCGCCGATCCTGGACGCGCACGGCGGGCTGCTGGCGGTGCTGGATGCCTCCACCCCCAATGCCCAGGACGGCAAGCAGATCCAGCGCCATACCGTGGCGCTGGTGAGCATGTCGGCGGCGCAGATCTCCCGTTCGCACTTCCTCAACCAGTTCGGTCACGCCTTCATCCTGCGCTTCCACAGCCGCCCGGAGTTCGCCGGCCTGCTGCATGAAGCACTGATCGCCATCGGTGCCGATGGCCGCGTGCTGGCCGTGAACGAGGCGGTGCTGGAGCAGCTGGGCAAGCTGGACCGCAGCCAGCTGGTGGGCCGCGACATCTCGCAGGTGATGCAGCTGGACTTCGACACCATCGAGCACCGCGCTGGCAGCGATGCCGGCACCTTGTGGTCGATCCGTTGCGCCTGCCACGGCCGCCGCTTCTATGCGCTGGTGC
>Ga0114992_100170_pt1 | contig 10976 bp, 7 predicted proteins | sample MSEELM_DM5_FD_89584 | JGI IMG/M metagenome (GOLD analysis project Ga0114992, IMG submission 89584) | Subsurface microbial communities from deep shales in West Virginia, USA - MSEEL M_DM5 | ecosystem: Environmental > Aquatic > Deep subsurface > Shale gas/oil reservoir > Produced water/Flow back ... | reverse complement strand
ATGTAGTAACGGTCGACCTCGAAGAACCGACGCAGATTCGCACGCGTGTCCGAGCGACCGAACCCATCCGTGCCGAGCACGCTGTAGGTCATCGGGACGAAGGCGCGGATCTGGTCGGCGAACAGGCGCACGTAATCCGTTGCGGCGATTGCCGGGCCCTGGCGGCCTTCCAGCAGCTGGGTGACGTAGGGCTTGCGCTGTTCGGCTTCCGGGTGCAGGCGGTTCCAGCGTTCGGCGGCGAAGCCGTCGCGGCGCACTTCGTTGAAGCTGGGGCAGGACCAGATGTCGGCGGTGACGCCGAAGTCCTTGTCCAGCAGCTCGGCTGCGGCAATGGCCTCACGCAGGATGGTGCCGCTGCCCAGCAGCTGCACGCGCAGCTCGCCCTTCTTGGGCTTGCCGGCGTCCTTGAGCAGGTACATGCCCTTGATGATGCCTTCCTGCGCACCGTCCGGCATGCCGGGGTGTGCGTAGTTTTCGTTCATCAGGGTGATGTAGTAGTACTCGTCGATCTGGTCTTCCATCATCGCCTTCATGCCGTGCTGCATGATGACGGTGACTTCGAAACCGAAGGTCGGGTCGTAGCTACGCACATTCGGGATGGAGCCGGCGATGACCTGGCTGAAGCCGTCTTCGTGCTGCAGGCCTTCACCGTTCAAGGTGGTGCGGCCGGCGGTGCCGCCGAGCAGGAAGCCCCGCGTGCGCATGTCCGCTGCCTGCCAGGCGATGTCGCCCACGCGCTGGAAGCCGAACATGGAGTAGTAGATGTAGAACGGCAGCATCGGCACGTCGGAGACCGAGTAGCTGGTGCCGGCGGCCATCCACGAGGCGATGGCGCCCGGCTCGCTGATGCCCTGCTGCAGCACCTGGCCGGTCTGGTCTTCGCGGTAGTACATCAGCTGGTCGGCATCGACCGGCTTGTACTTCTGGCCGAACGGGGCATAGATGCCGATCTGGCGGAACATGCCTTCCATACCGAAAGTGCGCGCTTCATCGGCCACGATCGGCACGATGCGCGGGCCCAGTTCCTTGTCGCGCAGGGCGATGTTGAGGCTCTGCACAAACGACATGGTGGTGGAATAGCTGCGCTCGCCGCTGTCCTTGAGCAGGCGCTCGAACTTGTCGAGCGTAGGCGCCACAAACGACTTGCTGGCCTTGGGGCGGCGCGACGGCAGGAAGCCGCCCAGCACGTTGCGGCGCTCTTTGAGGTACTGCACTTCCGGGGAGTCTTCGCCGGGGTGGTAGAACGGCACCTTGCCGTCTTCCAGCTGGGCGTCGGTGACCGGAATGTTGAAGCGGTCGCGGAAGTGCTTGACCGCCGCGTCGTCCAGCTTCTTGGTCTGGTGGGTGGGGTTGAGCGCCTCACCGGCCGAGCCCATGCCGTAGCCCTTGACGGTCTTGGCCAGGATCACGGTGGGCATGCCCTTTGTGTTCACGGCCTGGTTGTAGGCGGCGTACACCTTGTGCGGGTCGTGGCCGCCACGGTTCAGCCGCCAGATGTCGTCGTCGGACAGGCCGGCCACCATGGCCGCGGTCTCCGGGTACTTGCCGAAGAAGTTGGCGCGCGTGTAGGCGCCGCCGAAGGCCTTGCAGTTCTGGTATTCGCCGTCGACGGTTTCCATCATCAGCTTGCGCAGGACGCCGTCGGTGTCCTTGGCTAGCAGGGCATCCCAGTAACCGCCCCAGAGCAGCTTGATGACATTCCAGCCGCCGCCACGGAACACGCCTTCCAGTTCCTGGATGATCTTGCCGTTGCCGCGCACCGGGCCGTCCAGCCGCTGCAGGTTGCAGTTGACCACGAAGATGAGGTTGTCCAGGCCTTCGCGGCCGGCCAGCGCGATGGCGCCGAGGGTTTCGGGCTCATCCGACTCGCCGTCGCCGATGAAGCACCACACCTTGCGGTCGGACTTCTCGATGAGGCCGCGGTTTTCCAGGTAGCGCATGAACTGCGCCTGGTAGATGGCGGCAAGCGGGCCCAGGCCCATCGACACGGTGGGGGTCTGCCAGAACTCGGGCATCAGCCACGGGTGCGGGTAGGACGAGATGCCCTGGCCGTCCACTTCCATGCGGAAGTTGTCCAGCTGGGCTTCGTTGATGCGGCCTTCCAGGAAGGCGCGGGCGTAGATGCCCGGGGCGCTATGGCCCTGGATGAACAGTAGGTCGCCCGGATGCTGGTCGCTGGGCGCACGCCAGAAGTGGTTGAAGCCCACGTCGTAGAGCGTGGCGCTGGACGCGAACGAGGCAATATGGCCGCCCAGGTCGCCCGGCTTGCGGTTGGCCCGCACGACGGTGGCCATGGCGTTCCAGCGGATGATCGAGCGGATCTTCCACTCCAGCGCGGAGTCGCCGGGGTTCTTGGCCTCGTTGGCCGGAGAGATGGTGTTGACGTACTCGGTGGTGGGCGAGAACGGCAGGTAAGCGCCGGCGCGGCGGGTCTGTTCGACCATGCCTTCCAGCAGCTGATGGGCGCGCTCCGGGCCTTCGACGTCGATGACGGCCTTGATCGATTCGAGCCACTCCTGGGTCTCGAGCGGGTTCGGATCGTTGTGCAGCACTTCGTTCAACCAGTTCATTAGCGCTCCCGGGGGGACACACCCCGCGGGTGTGTCGACATCGTGAATTCGTGAACCCCCAAGTGTACCGCACGCACCTGTTGCCATTCCTCGCTACGGGTGCGTATGGAATGGGACGGTGTTGTGCGGTGAATGCGTTGGTGGCGGATGCCACGCATGCGGCCGCTACTGGTGGACGACCAAAGGATAAGGGCCGCTGGCGGCGGAGTCGCCGCATGCCCCCCCCCTTCTCCCATCGGGAGAAGGTGCCCCGCAGGGGCGGATGAGGGTACGGGCGAAGCCTCGTGCAGTTGTAATTACACGAGGGCTTCGCCCCGTACCCTCACCCCTCTCCCGAGGGGAGAGGGGCAGCGAGTGGGCAAGCAAACGAGGCCGATCAGAACGCCTGCAGTGCTTCGGTGAGCCGGCCGTTGCTGTCGACGGCGCCCATCGTGTAGCCCTGCCAGCCTGGGTAGGCGTTGGGTTCCCAATAGAAGATGCCGAGCATGCGTGAGCCGATGGCGTTGCTGCGGGTGATCAGGTTGCCGAGCATGGCGCGGGTGGTGGCGGCTTGCTGCCAGTCCATGCCGACTTCGGCCACGATCACGTCGCTGCCGTAGCGGGAGATCATGTCGCGCAGGTTGGTTTCCAGCCGGGTGTTGTAGTCCTGCCAGCTGCCGACCGGCGGGTAATGCGACATGCCGATGACGTCCCACTTGCCGCCGGCCGAGCGCAGGTTGTCGAAGAACCAGCGGAAGTTGGCGTTGTCGTAGCCGTTGGCCAGATGCACGATGACCTTGGCGTTGGGATACACCGCCTTGGTGGCGTTGTAGCCGCTGTTGATGAACTGGCCGAGGTTGGCAAAGTTGGGCGTCTTGCCCTGATCCCACAGCATGCCGCTGTTGATCTCGTTGCCCACCTGCACCCAGGTGACGGTGATGCCGTTGTCCTTGAGATACTTGAGGATGCCCTGGGTGTGGTTGTAGACGTCGGTGTTGAGCTGGGCCACCGAATGACTGGCCCAGGCGGCCGGTTTGGTCTGCTTGCCCGGGTCGGCCCAGCTATCGCTGTAGTGGAAGTCGATCATGATGCGCATGCCCTGCGCGGCGGCGCGCTTGGCCTTGTCGAGGGTGTCGCGGCCATCGTTCCAGCCGCCTTGCGGGTTCACCCACACGCGCAGGCGGATGGCGTTGCCGCCCACGTCCTTGAACAGCTTGATGAAGTCGGTGGTCTTGCCCGATGCATCCTGAAATACCTGCGGCGGGTTGGCGGCGGCCTGCTGATTGATCCAGCTGACATCGGCGCCCTTGGCCAGCCCTTGCGCGCCAGCACCAGCGCTGACCATGCACAGCACCAGGATCAGCAGCAGACGGGTGTGACGCGTAGAAAACATCCTCATGAAACGCTCCCTTGATCGATGGATGACGCGCCAGGTGGCGCTGTACCGGATCCCCCCGATGTGCACTGCGTCGCGCGCACGTACTGCTGTTTCCAGCTGGCCAGGTGCCACGACGAACCGCTGGCGATTCAAGCATGGCGATCCAGCGCGGTCGAGGTCGCTATAGGCGAACTGTGATTGCGGAATATCTCAGCGCGAGAAAACACCGCATTGGCGCACCTGCGCATTGGTTGCGGGCGGTTCTGTTGTGCGTGTGCAGCACAAAACCGGTGCATCCGTGCGCAAACGGACAACAAAAACGCCGGCAAGCCGGCGTTGTGTCGAAGTGCTGAAGGTTGCGCGATGCGAGGCAGAATGCGCCGCACCAATTGCAACCGCGTAGCGCACTCAGCCCATGGCGCGCGTGCCCTGCTGCTGTTGCTGGGTCTGCGTCTGCTGCTGTTCCAGCGCCACGGCCTGACGCGCGGAGTTTTCTGCCACGCGCTGGCTGCTCTGCTCCAGCGGGGTGTTCATTGCGGTCATGGTGTCGACGCTGACGCGCAGCTGCGCCGGATCATCGGCACGGCCCTGCACCGCGAACGTGCGCGCCGCATCCGGGCTCATCGCCACCGAATCAATGCGCTGGCCGCCAGCGGCATGCATCTCCGAGGCGAGCACGCCGGAGAGCTGCGCGCTTTGGTGATCCGGCGCACGGCCGGCACGCAGGTCCTGCGCATGCACGCCGCGTTGGGCGTCCTGGAACAGCGGGTTGCCGGTGTGGCCGGGTTGATCGATCCGCAGCGAGGAATGGTCGTTGCTGTGATCGCGCTTGGCGGGCTCGCCCGGGGCTAGCGGGCCGCGGACTGCGTTGATCAAGTCCGTTTGAAGCCCGCCGGGTCCACGCCCGAGCAATGTGATGCCTGCACGAATCTCATCTAAATCAGAGCGGTACTCGTTGATCATTCTCTTGTTTTGATCGGCGAGCTGACGCGCCTGCGGATCATTGAGCGGAGAGCGTTCATCCAGGAAATTCTTGATCGTGTGCGAACCCAACGAATTGACAGCAGAGGCGACGGGTGAGTCAGGGATCAGGAAATTCACCCTGCTATTGCTATAGCCCATTGCACTCAGCATCGCGACCTCATTCGGCCGGGCATAAATACGCACTTCGCCGTAGTGCGGAGATGCTGCACTGACGGGATCAGCCGCCATGACATGGTTGATCATGCTCGTACCGCCTTCCGGGATCCGGTAGGCCAGGCTCGCTGCTCCGTAAGCGTTGAAGGTCTCACCTTTGAGATCGAAATGATGCGCGCTAATTTGTGCTAACGCCCCACCCAATGAATGCCCCGTCACGGTCACCTCGGGAGCGTGGCCGGTCCGTTGTTCCTGCTTGGCTGCATAACCAAGCGCGCTTTTTGTCAGTGCTATCGCATCTTCAGCCTGCGGGTTGGTGCGCTGAAAAACCATAGAACCATCGGCTTGCACCGCATCGCGATAGATCTCCTCGGTCCCTCTGTGCGCGACAACAATATCTCCGCCACCCACGCGCTGATAAATGGTGCCCTGGTATCCCGTCTTCGGATTATTGACGTGCTCCAGAATTTCATAACTCTCGCCGCCAACATCCACCCGCTCACGGTCACCGGGGCTTCGCTTGCCCACCTTGTGGTCCACGTATCCCTCGTTGGAGAGAATGGCGTATTGCTGCGAGGTCGGCTTCACGGTGAAACCTCCTTCGCCATCAGGGTCACGGAGAACAGCTCGTCACGCAGCTCCGGCTTGAAATCAGAGGCCGAGGGCAAGCCGTTGTCGGCATAGTCCTCTATATCTTCCTTGGGATAGCCGCCCTTCCAGAAGTACAAGGTGACCGGCTTGCCGGCGATGACGTCCTTGGTCTCAATAAACGGAAGAAAGGCTGTCTCTTCCTGCTTGCCACTTGCCTTTAAAGAGACGCGCGCACCGGTCATCTCCCAATGGCACTCCCCTCGCCCGTAGTAATCCTCATCCTGCATGAGGTCGAGGTAGAGAACCCCGCGGTATTGCTGCTCGGAGACTTTCTTGAGCGAAATCGATTCGCTGCTGGTAATGCGCTGGCCAACACCTGTCTGTGGATGAATCTGACCGCATTCGCGATCGTTACTCACATCGTATTGCGCATACCCATTCACGGCCGCAAATGCACCCGGCGCCTTGTCTAACGTGAGCGTTAATTCATACGCACGGCGCGGGTTGGGATTCAACTTGGCAAGGCCGCGGCCGCCCGCTTCGACGTCAGCTTCTGCGGCGGCCTCGGTGGCGGGGGATTGGGTCTGGGTCATGCTGGTCTCCGGGGCGCTACAGGCCGAAAGCAAAAGGGCCAGCAGGCTCGGGGTAAGAATCTGGCGCAAGGCCGGCCTCCATGGCGGTAGGGGGGCCAATCTAGTCCGCTTGAGCCCGCGAGGTCAATTTACGGCAGCTAAGCCTGCACCCGACGTGCGGCCATTGTGGGGGGCCGCAAAGCTGCGATGATCCTGGGCATCTGCCAGGGAGCGCACGCCATCACCACCGGCCCCATTCCACCTGTTGAGCGGGCTGCGGTCATCACCCCGCGCGTGCGCTGGCAGCGCAGCCTGCGCATGCGTGTGCTGCTGGCAGCCACTGGCGTGCTGGTGGTGTTGCTGGCGGTGCTGGGCACGCTGTTTTATCTGGGCGCCCGCGCAGAGCTGGTGGATGCCGCACGCAACGAGGTGGACGGGCTGACCGAGCAGACCGCGCGCAGCCTGGCGGCGATGCTGGATTCGGTGCAGGTGAGCGGGCGCACGCTGGCGGCGAGCAGCAGCGCGGTGGGGCTGCAGCCGTTCAATCTGCGCGCGTTGTTGCTGGCCACGCTCAGCGGCGACCCGGATACCGGTGCGGCGCGCCTGATCATTGCGCCCGGCACGCAGAAGGCCAACGACACCGGATTTGTCTGGTACGTGCGCCGCGATGGCACGCGCATGGTCGAGCATTCCGCGCAGGAGCTGGGCTACGACTACCGCCGCATGCCGTGGTACCTGCGCACCCAGCGTGAGGGGCGTGCGTGGTGGTCCGAGCCGTCCGTCAACAGCGCCGGTGGCGGCGAGTTGTACACCAGCTACAACCTGCCGTTGCGCCGGCCCGGCGATGCGCCCGATGCCGCGCCGGTGGGCATGGTGAGTGTGGATCTGCCGCTGCGGCATCTGCGCGAGATCATCGACCAGCTACCGCGCGATATCGGCATCCAGCCGATGCTGTTGTCGCCGGAAGGCATGCTGGTGTTCAGCCCGGACCCGGCGCTCAACCTGCGCCGCACGCTGGCGTCGTACGTGGCCCGTTCGCGGCCGGATCTGGCGCCGTTGCTCAAGGCGGTGGCCGCCGGCCAGCCGATTTCGTTTTCGCACACTGCACCCGATGGCGAGCGCTTCCTCACCCATAGCGCAGCGGTGGGGCATAGCGGGTGGACGTTTGTGCTCTCGGCCTCCGAAGGCTATGTGTTGTCCGGCCTGAACTGGCTGGCGGCCTGGGTGGCCCTGGCGGCCTTGGTGGGTGCATTGGTGTGGTGGTGGCTGATGCAGCGCATCACCCGCAAGTTGACGCGGCCGATCGAGGAACTGACCGATACCGCCGAGCATTTCCGTCGTGGCGAATTCGAGTACCCGCTGCGGCATATCGAACGCGACGACGAAGTGGGCGTGATGGCGCGTGCGTTCGATAGCGCGCGCGGCGCGATCCGCGACCATATCGCCGAGATTGGCGAGATGACCGCCGCGCGCGAACGCATGCAGAGCGAGCTGCAGATTGCGCGCGAAATCCAGCAAGCAATGCTGCCCTCCGGGCGCACCTTCGACCGCGCCAGTTCGCACCTGGAAACCTGCGCGTGGCTGGAGCCAGCCAAGATGGTCGGCGGGGACTTCTACCACTTCGTGGAGACCGAACCGGGGCTGCTGTGGTTCGTGGTGGGCGATGTCTCCGACAAGGGCGTGCCGGCGGCCTTGTTCATGGCGCGCGCGGTGAGCGTGCTGGAGATTGCCGCGCGCCGCCACACGCGCCCGGACGGGATCTTGATCGCCGCCTCCACGCGGCTGGCCGAGAACAACGAGACCTGCATGTTCGCCACCGTGCTGTGCGGGTTGATCAACGTGGTGAGCGGTGACTACTGGCTGGCCAGTGCCGGGCACGAGCCGCCGCTGTTGATCGACCTGGATGGCCAGGCGCGGCCGCTGCCGCTGGAAACCGGCGCGCCGCTCGGTATCGAGGTGCAGGACCATTACCCGGTGCTGCAGGGGCGCATGACGGCCGGGCAGACCTTGCTGGGCTACACCGACGGCGTGACCGAGGCGATGGACGAACACGGCGCCAGTTACGGGCTGCCGCGGCTGCTGGCGGCCATGCACCCGCGGCGCAGCGCGGCGGCGCAATGCAAGGCGCTGATCGCGGACATTGCCCGCTTCACCGGCCAGGCCGACCAATACGACGACATCACCCTGCTGGCGATCCGGCTGCGCCAGGAGCATGCTGGCACGGTCGACACCGCTGGCCGGGAGGATCCCGGGGAGGCCGGGACCTAAATGAAGCTCGATCTGGCCATCGCCCCGTCGCTGGCGCAGCTGGCCGGCGCCAACGACGTGCTGGAAGACTCGCTGGCCCGTGAAGGCCTGCACGCCGAGCGCATCGGCCAGGTGCGGCTGATTGTGGAGGAGCTCGGTTGCAATGCGCTCACCCACGGCCAGTGCGCCGAGCAGCCGCTGCAGCTGTATCTGCAGCTGGACGCGCAGGCGCTGGTGCTGGAATTGCGCGACCCCGGCAGCGCATTCGACCCCTGCCAGGCCGGCACGCCGGAATTGGAGGCCGACCTGGAGGCCCGCCCCATCGGCGGTCTGGGCCTGTATCTGGTGCATCAGTTCGCCGATCACATCCACTACCACCGCGATGGCGCATACAACGTGGTGCGCATCACCCTGTTACAGCCGTACGCCCCCGTCCCCGAGGCATTGCCATGACCACGCTCGCCATTCAGATCGACCCGCCGCAAGACACCCGCCAACGCGTCACCCTCAGCGGGCGCCTGGACACCCATACCTTCCACGACCTGGACGAAGCGCTGTCGCCGCTGCTGGCCACCCCCATCACCACCCTGGTGCTGGACCTGGCCGACCTGGAGTACATCTCCAGCGCCGGCATCCGCAGCATCTTCAAGGCACGCAAGGCCCTGGCCACGCGGCACGGCAAGGTGCTGGTGGCGCACCCGCAGCCGCAGATCCGCAAGGTCTTCGACATGGTCAAGGCGGTGCCGTTGAGCGATGTGTTCGCCTCCACCGAAGAACTGGACGCGTACCTGTCCACCATGCAACGCAAGGTGATCGAAGAACACGCCAACGGCGATGCGCCGATCGTGTCGCACTTCGCCAACGCCTGACGCCGTCGCCTGCGCGCACACGTGGGGACGTGTGTGCGTGCGGCGAACGTGTGCCGGCGCGTACGCTAGGGCGCCAATACCCCTACATTGCGATGCCTGCACTGATCATTTTCGATTTCGACGGCACGTTGGCCGATTCGTTCGGTTTTTTCCTGAGCACCCAGCGCACCCTGGCCGCCCGTCACGGCTTCCGCGCCGCCGAAGCGCATGAAGTGGATGCCGCGCGCCGGCTGACCACCCGCGAATTACTCAAACACTCAGGCCTACGCAGCTGGCGTGTGCCGCTGGTGGCCGCCGACTTCATCCGCCTGATGCGCGCTGCACCGCCGCCCGCACTGTTCCCGGGCGTGGACGCGGCACTGCGCGCGCTCCACGCCAGCGGCACACGGCTGGCCCTGGTGTCGTCCAACTCTGTGGATAACGTGCAACGCGCCCTCGGCGCGGAACTAAGCGCCCTGTTCGCCGTCTTCGAAGGCGGCGCCCACCTGCTAGGCAAACACCGCGCCCTGCGCCGCGTGCTACGCGCCACCGGCCACACCGCGGCACAAGCCATCTACGTCGGCGACCAAGTCGCCGACTGGGAAGCCGCACAGGTGCTTGGCCTCCCATTTGCTGCGGTTGCCTGGGGTTACGCCCATCCGGACGTTTTCATGCAACTGCCAAACACACACCTGATTGAAGAGGTTGAGGGGTTGATTGCTTTGCCTGGGCATTAGCGCTTCAACTGTCGCCTGGCCTGTCCTTTGGATCGTTGTTCGAGGAAAGCCAAACGTGCTGGACGCATCTGCCCAACATGCACTGATTGAACAGGTTGAGGGATCGCTTGCGTTGCCCGAGCGTTAGCGCTGCAGCCGCAGCCTCGTCTATTTGTTAGGCACCTTGCCGGAGCAGAGCCGGAAGTGCTGGACGCATCTACCCAACATGCACTGATTGAACAAGTTGAACGATTGCTTGCGATGCCCGAGCGTTAGCACTGCAGCCGCCTCGTCTTTTCCTTTTGCGCCTTCCCGGATGAGAGCCGGACGTACTGACGCGACTGCCCAACACGCACCTGATTGAACATCTGAGCGGATTTACTCGAATTGCATGGGCCTATTGCAGCACCGCGCTCTCATGACCTTCGGGAACCTTTCCAAGAGGAACCGGACGTACGACGCACCTCTCCACATACACCTGACGACCACTGCGCTGGCTGCTAGCGTTGGCCAAGCGTAGTGCAGCACCCGTACCCTCATCCGCCCTTCGGGCACCTTCTCCCGAGGGGAGAAGGGAGTGGTTTACGTGTTCGTGCGGATCGCCTCTGCCTCTGCCTCTGCCCATATTTTGAGCGTCGGCCTTTGCTCTGTCGTTGACCTTTGCTCTGCCGTTGACCTTTGCTCTGCCGTTGACCTTTGCTCTGCCGTTGACCTTTGCTCTGCCGTTGGCCTTTGCTCTGCCGTTGGCCTTTGCTCTGCCGTTGGCTTTTGCTCTGTTGTTGGCCTTGCTCTGCCGTTTGCCTTGGCTCCCTCCAAGTCGCCTTAAAGCAAGCCGAGCACCGCAGTCACGCGTGGCCGAAGAGGCGCCCTTGTCTGAGCGTAGCGAGTTTGGGCGCCGTGCCGCGCGTGGCGAGGAGCGCAGGGCACCGGTGCGGCTT
>Ga0114992_100169_pt1 | contig 10981 bp, 9 predicted proteins | sample MSEELM_DM5_FD_89584 | JGI IMG/M metagenome (GOLD analysis project Ga0114992, IMG submission 89584) | Subsurface microbial communities from deep shales in West Virginia, USA - MSEEL M_DM5 | ecosystem: Environmental > Aquatic > Deep subsurface > Shale gas/oil reservoir > Produced water/Flow back ... | reverse complement strand
GAGCTGGGGCAGGCCTGGATCAGCTGCGCCACCGATTACAGCCGCGAGGCCGGCGATGGCACGCTGCTGGCGGCGCTGGACCGCGCCAGCGTGGAAGCGGCCCTGGCGCCCTGCCGCGAGACCGGCCTGCTGCGGGTGCGCTACGCGGGCAAGATCAATGCCGGCTTTGCAGACATGGTGTGGCGCCTGGCCACGGTGGCCGAGCAACTGCGCCTGCCGCACCGCATCCTGGATCTGGATTCCAGCGGTGGCCAGGTCGAGGCGGCGATCCGCGCCGGCGATGTGATCGGCGAATCCAACTGGACCATCTGGGTGCGCGAAGGCTCCATCTGCCACAGCGCCTGCGTGTTCGTGCTGGCGGCCGGCGACAACCGGCTGGTGGCCGGCAAGGTCGGCATCCACCGGATGATGCGAATCAGCTCCAAGGCCACCTCACGCGCCGAACTCAATCGTGAATTGCGCGAGGTGTACGGCAACGTCAAGGATTATCTGGAGCGTAACGGCGTGGCGGTGGCGGTGGCCGACCTGATGATGACCGTGCCCAATCGCAGCCTGCGGCTGCTGACGATGGAGGAGCTGCGCGAGTACGGCCTCGATGGCACCAATGCCGTGCAGGATGATCTGGAACGCATCCGGCAGATGCGCAAGTGCGGCGATGCGTTCGTGCGGCGCAAGGATGCATTTCTGATGGCGTTCGACCAGAAGTGCAAAGGCGAGGGCGCCGAGCTGGATGCGGTCAACGCCTGCGGCCTGGCGCTGAAGCAGCGCTTCGGCTTCCCCGATGCCGCCTGCCCCGAAGAAAGCCCGCTGGCCGAAACCGACGCGGCCGCGCTGCCGGCAGCCACGCCGCCGGCGGACGCGGCACCGGCACCGGCCAATGCAGCGCCCGCCAGCGCGCGCGATGCCACGCCAGAGGCCGCACCCTCGCAGGAGGCGGCCTCCGATCCTCGGCAGGCGCCGGCCGCCGGTCAGGCCGAAGGCTGAGCTTCACGCGTACCGCACTGCCAGCTGCCTATCGTCGCCGCATGTGATCGGAGCCGGGGGGCAACATGCTTGGGAAATCCAAAGGAATTGCGCTGGCCTACCTGCCCTCCGGGCTGCTGGTGTTGGCCGGCTTCGGCATTGCCGAGCTGTTGCGCGTCATCGCCGCCGCCAACCGCGTGCAGTGGCCGGCCACGCTGGCAGTGTGGTTGAGCCTGGTGGCGATCAGTGCCGCAGTGGCCCGCGCGTTATGGATCAGCTGGCGGCTGTGGCGCCCACGCACGGTGGCTGCGGTGCCCCCCGGCGACGTCTGACGGCAACACCCCGCCGGCGCTTGCCTTGTGCGTGCTCCGGCCTAGACTGCTCCCGCCGCACGCACTGTGACGGCGCCCTCATTCCCCGACGTTCCGTACAAGGTCCTTGCACATGCTTCGTTCCTGTCTGCTCGCCGCGCTGGCCGTGGCGCCTTCCGTGGTCTTCGCACAACAGCCGGCCCCGACTGCACGCCCGGCCGCAGCGCCCTCTGCCATCGCGCCCACTGCACGCCCGGCCGCGGCACCCGCTGCGACCGCGCCCAACGCCGCACAGCAGGCGCAGCTGACCAAGCAGAACACCGAAATGACCCAGGCCGCGCTGCGGGTGGCGCAGATGGTGGACGGCACCCAGGTCGGGCCGTTGTGGGACGGCGCTTCCAGCGTGGCCAAGAAGGCGGTGACGCGCGAGCAGTTCGTCGGCCAGATCGGCAGCCAGCGCACCCAGCTCGGGCCGGTGGTCGGGCGCGGGCAGGGCGCGGTGACGCGGGTGAAGTACGGCCCGGGGGCCCAGGTGCCAGAAGGTCTGTACATCAACGTCAGTTTCCCGACCCGGTTTGCCAAGGCGCCGCAGCCGGTACGCGAGCTGGTGTCGTTCCGCCTGGACGAAGACAAGACCTGGCGATTGGCCGGGTACAGCCTGCGGGCGTCGGCCAAGTGATCGTGGCCTTTGAGCGGAGCAACGCATGCAACTGAGCATCGAACTGCAGATGCTGGGCTGGGCCATGGTGCTCGGCCTGGTGCAGCTGCTGGCGGCATCGACCAGCATGACCGCCCAGCGCGGCACCAAGTGGAACGCCAGCGCCCGCGATGGCGAGACCAAGCCGCTGACCGGCGTGGCCGCACGGCTGGATCGTGCGTTCCGCAATTTTCTGGAGACGTTCGCGATCTTTGCCGCGGCAGTGCTGGCGGTCACCGTGGCCGGCCGCACCAATGCCGAAACCGCGCTGGGCGTGCAGCTGTATCTGTGGGCACGGGTGGCCTACGTGCCGGTGTATGCGCTGGGCATTCCGTACTTGCGCAGCGCGATCTGGGTGGTGTCGTTCTGGGGCATCGTCAAGCTGGTGCGCGCGCTGCTGGGCTGGTAATGCGCGATCGCCGTGCCGCGTCCTGCGGCACGGTGCGCGGGTTGATCCTGATCAAGCCAGCGCGATACGGCCGCTCGTAGACTGTGCATCTCGCAGTACGCGGAGCGCAGCATGCAAACGGTGGATATCGCGGTGATCGGTGCCGGGCCGGTTGGCCTGGCGTTTGCACGGACGCTGGCCGGCAGCGGGTTATCGGTCACGTTGATCGACCAGCAATCGCGCGAACACCTTGCCGATCCGGCCTTCGATGGACGCGAGATCGCGCTGACGTATGCATCGCGCGCCTTGCTGGAAACAGGTGCCCTCTGGCAGCACTTGTCGCCCGATGCGATCTCGCCACTGCGCGATGCGCGAGTGATGGATGGCCATTCGCCGTTTGCGCTGACTTTCGCATCCGCCGCGCGGCAGGCCGGCGACCTGGGCTGGCTGGTGCCCAATCATCTGATCCGCCGCGCCGCCTGGCAGGCCGTGCAGGCGCAGCCGGGGCTGGAGATCCGCTGCGGCCATCGCGTGCGTGCGCTACAGCACACGCCCACGCGTGTGTGTGTAGAGCTCGCCGATGGGGCGCGGCTGTCGGCGCGGCTGCTGGTTGCAGCCGACAGCCGGTTTTCCAGCACGCGGCGGTTGCTTGGCATCGGCGCGCAGCTGCGCGATTTCGGCAAGACCATGCTGGTGTGCCGCATGCGCCATGCAGTGCCGCACCACCATGCCGCCTGGGAGTGGTTTGGCTATGGCAAGACGCTGGCCTTGCTGCCGCTGCAGGGCAACCGCGCTGGCGCCGTGCTGACCTTGCCGCCACGCCAGGTCGAGGCTTTGCTGGCGATGGACGCGCGCGCGTTCGGCGCGGCGGTGACGGACGCCTTCGAACACCGGCTCGGCCCGATGCAGCAGGACGGCAGCCGCCATGCGTATCCGTTGATCGCAACCTATGCACAACAGTTTGCCGGCGAGCGTGCGGCGTTGATCGGCGATGCGGCGGTGGGCATGCACCCGGTCACCGCGCACGGCTTCAACTTCGGGTTGCAAAGCCAGGCGCGTCTGGCCGAGCGCGTGCTGGCCGCGGCCGCGCGCGGTGGCGATATCGGCGCCGCAGCGGTCGTGCAGGGATATGCGCGCGCGCATCGTCTGGCGACGCGCCCGCTGTATGAAGCAACCAATGCACTGGCCGCGCTGTACACCGACGATCGTGCACCGGCCCGCTTGCTGCGACGTGGCGCCTTGCGTGCGGCCAATGCGGTGGCGCCGTTCAAGCAGGCGATTGCAGCGCATCTGACCCAGCGGAGCGTTTGAGGCGGTGAAGTGGCAGCGTCAAGCAACGCGTGCAGCGTTGCGCTGTCAGCATTTTGCGTCGCCTTGCAACGGCGTCCGATGCGTGGTGTTGCAGGACGGCATCCGCTGAGTCGGGAATGCCGGCGCAGCAATTGCGCAGACTGCAATCAGGCCGGCTTGCATCAGCCGCACTGCAGTCAGGCGGGTGCGTTCACACGTGGATGGATCGCATTGATCGCGGTTGGCGCATCGCCACTGCGCAGCGCCGCTTCCGGCAGTGGAATCACCCAGGCGCAGACAGCTATGGTCACGTCCGCACGTCAATCGCCGCGCCAGCCTTCCAGCGCATGCAAGGCCACATGCTGCCCCCGTCACGTTCGGCGTGACCACCAAGAAGCGACTGTTCGAACCAGAGCGGTGTGGCCGAATCGGCCGCAATCGAAACACTGCAGACATCGCGCTCCGGGTCGTCGGCCGAGGGCGCGATGGTGCGCCAGCTCACCTGCCCACTGTCAGTCCGCCGGGTCCGCCTCTGGATCCATCGCCAGCACCCGGATCTCCACATCGTCCAACTGCACCAGTTGGCCCGGCCGGATCTTGGCGGTCTTGCGCAGCTCCTGCACACCATCGACGCTGACCGCGCCACTGGCGACGATCGCCTTGCCCTGGCCACCGCTGTCGGCGATGCCGGCCAGCTTGAGTAGCTGGTTGAGCTCGATGTACTCGCCGTCCAGGTCGAATTCCAGAAATTGCATGGTGTGCTCGGTGACAGGGAGGGGGGCGATTATCCGCCTGGAGCGGCTGGCAACACCACTGCGCAATGACGTGGGTGTACTGGCGAGGCGTTCTGTGCGTGAGGTTGCTTGATCACCCAACGGCTGCAGGTCGCGGCGCGGTGGGCGCTGCATAGTGCGTGGTGCAGGTCGCCCGTCGCCCGCTAGTCGCGCTGGAAGCGTGCGATCTCGTCCAACATGCGTTCGGCGCGGATGACGCCGGTGCCGGCGTGCGCGCGGTCGATGCGTTCCAGCCAGGGATGTTGCGCGCGTTGTAGCCGCCGAAAGCCGAGCCAGGTGCCGATGCCGCCGGCCACGCCGACCAGCAGGTTGAGCACCAGCCAATCGGTCGGCAGGGTTTGGCCGGTGAGGGCGCGCCAGAGCGCGTCGGCCACGGCGACCCACAGCACCCAGAACGCCACGCCCAGCCACGGCGCCACGCGCGTGCGCCAGCGCCGCAACCTGGCGAGCGCGCGTTGCGTGCGCAGCAGCGGCCCTGCGACATTGAACTGTGTCAGCAGCTGCAGCTGCACCATCGCGGAGATCGCCAATGCCATGCACCAGGCCTGCAGCAGCACGCCGCCAATGACCGCCACGTTCAACGCGATGCGGTACATCCAGGTGGAAAAACGGCGGTGCGGGTCGTAGCTGGGGAAGGCCCGCCACAGGTGCGTGGCGATGTCCTGGGCCAGATCGGAGCGGTCATCCGGATCCCGGCAATAGCTCGCCGCAACCTTGAGCACGATGCCGCGGTGCTGCTGCAATAGGGCATTGAAGCGGGCGTGCAGGTCTGTTTGCTGGGGCATGGCAGCGGCGGCGTGGGTGGGCGAGGAGGGCATGTCTGAATGATTCGCCGGGAGGTGAAAATCCTCACAACCTGAACAAACTGTCACGAACCTTCGACAGCAGGGGCCTTCTGGGCGCACACTATGCTGCTTTGCGCCTGCCGGCTCCGTGCGGCGCCTCCGGAGTTACCCATGACCCAAGAATCTTCCGCGCCGCTGCTGTTTGCAGACCTCGGCCTCTCAGATGCTGTGATGAAGGCGGTTGCCGCCGTCGGCTACGAGACCCCTTCGCCGATCCAGGCCGCCACCATCCCGGCGCTGCTGGCCGGTCGCGATGTGCTTGGCCAGGCCCAGACCGGTACCGGCAAGACCGCCGCGTTCGCGCTGCCGGTGCTGTCCAATGCCGACCTGAACCAGGTCAAGCCGCAGGCGCTGGTGCTGGCGCCGACGCGCGAACTGGCCATCCAGGTGGCTGAAGCCTTCCAGAAATATGCCGAAGCCATCCCCGGTTTCCGCGTGCTGCCGGTGTACGGCGGCCAGCCGTATGCCCAGCAGCTCAGCGCGCTCAAGCGCGGCGTGCACGTGGTGGTGGGCACCCCGGGCCGGGTGATCGATCACCTGGACCGCGGCACCCTGGACCTGTCGCAGCTGAAGACGCTGGTGCTGGACGAAGCCGACGAAATGCTGCGCATGGGCTTCATCGATGACGTCGAAGCGGTACTGAAGAAGCTGCCGGAAAAGCGCCAGGTGGCGTTGTTCTCCGCGACCATGCCGCCGGCGATCCGCCGCATTGCGCAGACCTATCTCAAGGACCCGGCCGAAGTCACCATCGCGGCCAAGACCACCACCTCGGCCAATATCCGCCAGCGCTACTGGTGGGTGAGCGGCCTGCACAAGCTGGACGCGCTGACCCGCATCCTGGAAGTCGAGCCGTTCGACGGCATGATCATCTTCGCGCGCACCAAGGCCGCCACCGAAGAGCTGGCGCAGAAGCTGCAGGCGCGCGGTCTGGCCGCGGCCGCCATCAATGGCGACATGCAGCAGGCCGCCCGTGAGAAGACCATTGCCCAGCTCAAGGACGGCAAGCTCGACATCCTGGTCGCCACCGACGTGGCCGCGCGCGGCCTGGATGTGGAACGCGTCAGCCACGTGCTGAACTATGACATTCCGTACGACACCGAAAGCTACGTGCACCGCATCGGCCGTACCGGCCGTGCCGGCCGCAACGGCGACGCGATCCTGTTCGTCACCCCGCGCGAGAAGGGCATGCTGCGCGCGATCGAGCGCGCCACCCGTCAGCCGATCGAAGAGATGCAGCTGCCGAGCGTGGACGCGGTCAACGACACCCGCGTGGCGCGTTTCATGACCCGCATCACCGAGACCCTGGCCGGCGGTCAGATCGAGATGTATCGCGATCTGCTGCAGCGCTACGAGAGCGAGAACAACGTGCCGGCGATCGACATCGCTGCGGCAATGGCCAAGTTGCTGCAGGGCGACGCCCCGTTCCTGCTGACTCCGCCGGTGCGTGGCGCGCGCGAAGACTTCGCACCGCGTGAGCGCAACGACCGCGCCGACCGTGGCGAGCGCCCGCGCTTCGAGCCCAAGTTCGAGCGTGGCCCGCGTGCGCCCGACGGCGAGCGTGGTGCACGTCCGCCGCGTCCGGACCGCCCGGCCTATGGTGAAGACGCCGGCGCCGAGCGTCCGCGCCGCGAGCCGAGCGCACCGCGCGGTGAGCCGGAGTTCGGCATGGAGAGCTACCGCATCGAAGTGGGCCACACCCATGGCGTGAAGCCGGCCAACATTGTCGGTGCCATCGCCAACGAAGCCGGCCTGGAAAGCCGCTACATCGGCCGCATCGACATCCAGGATGATTACTCGATCCTGGACCTGCCGGCCGACATGCCGCGCGAACTGCTGACGCACCTGAAGAAGGTCTGGGTGTCGGGCCAGCAGCTCAACATGCGCAAGCTGGAAGAGGGCGAGGCGGCCGCTGCGGCGGCGTCCAAGCCCAAGTTCCCGCGGGGCCCCAGGCCGGCGGGCCGGCCCAACCGGCCGATGGACCGCGCCGGCGCGCCGCACCGCAAGGGCCCGCCCAAGCCGCGTGGCCCGCGCAGCGAGTAAGCGCGCCTGAGCATGCCTGTGCGCGGCGTCCGCCAAGCGGGCGCTGCCATACAGACTCTGCCATTGCTGCCGTTACTGCCTTCAGGCGCCCACTGGGCGCCTGAAACGCATTGGGCAGCGGTGGACGGTGATGGCGAAAGCGCAGGCGGCACGAGGCACAGGTGGCGGCGGGACCATGCAGACGGTGCGTGGCTGGCTCACGCTGCCGTTGGCGCTGTTGATCGTGCTGACCGGCTGCATGGCGGTGCTGTCGGCACTGGTGATCGAGGTCCAGGCCGGTGCCACCAGCTGGATCATTGGCGAGAGCCACTGGTCCAAGGCCCAGCAGGAATCGGTGTACTGGCTGGAGCGCTACCTCGGCAGCGCCGATCCGGCGGATCTGCAGGCGGCCTGTCGCGCACTGGAAGTGCCGTTGGGCGATCGCGCGGCGCGGTTGGCGGTGGATGCCTCGCCAATCGACTGGGCCGAGGTCTATGCCGGTCTGGCGGCCGGCCGCAATGCCCGTGAAGACATGCCGCAGATGGTGCGCCTGTACCGGTATGGGCAGCGCCTGCCGTACCTGGGCAGCGCAATTGCGCTGTGGAAGCACACCGATGGCGACATCCTGCATCTGAGCCTGCTGGCCGACCGGGCGGCCTCCGCCCAGGCCACCGGCACGCCGGACGCGCGCGCACTGCAGTCCTTGCGTGCCGAACTGCATCTGCTGGATGGCCGCATGCGGCGCGATGCCGCCCAGTTCCTGACCTTGCTGACCCGCTGCGCGCGCATGCTGCACGATGTGATGGTGACCTGCAGCCTGGCCACCTTGCTGCTGGTGCTGAGCACCTGCGTGCTGGCGATCCGGCGCACCCGCGACTACCTGATGTCGCACGAAGGCCGCTTCCGCACCGCGTTTCAGCATGCCGCGCTGGGCATGGTGAAGTTCGACCTGAGCGGGCGCGTGCTCGATGCCAACGCCTCCCTGGCGAATATCCTGCAGTACCCGCCAGAGGCCTTGCAGGCCTGCACGCTGGCCGAGGTGATGCACCCCGACGACATCGTGCTGGACAGCCGCGGGCTGATCGACTGGCCGCGGCTGATGCAGGCTGGCGAGCTACGCTTTCTGCGCTCCGATGGCGGGGTGCTGTGGGGGCGCTGGAGTGCCTCGCTGGTGGAGCCGGGGCCGCAGGAGCCAAGCCTGGTGCTGGCGGTGATCGAGGATGTCTCGCAGGCGCACGAGCTGGCCGACGAAGTGGCCTATCACGCGCGCCATGACGCGCTCACCGGGCTGATCAATCGCCGCGAGATCGAGCGCCGCCTGCAACGCCTGATCGACCCGCCGCAGTCACCGCAGCTGTGCCACGCGCTGTGCTTCGTGGACCTGGATCACTTCAAACTGGTCAACGACACCTTCGGGCATGCGGTGGGCGACAAGTTCCTGTGCCACTTCGCCGACGTGATCACCATGCAGCTGCGCCCCGGCGACTGGCTGGGGCGGTTGGGCGGCGACGAGTTCGCGATCCTGCTGGTCAACACCGACCTGGCGCATGCGCACACACTGCTGGAACGGATGCATGGCGTGCTTGGGCAGCCGTGGAGCCACCAGGGCGGCCGGCCACTGACCCCCAGCTGCAGTTTCGGCGTGGTGGAGATCCGCCAGGGGGCCGACGACGTCAACCTGCTGATGACCGCAGCCGACCTGGCCTGCCATGCGGCCAAGGAAGAGGGCCGCAACCGCATCCGCAGTTTCGGCGAGACCGATCTGGCGATGGCGCGGCGGCGCCACGACGGCGGCTGGATCAGCGCGGTGCAGCAGGCGATCGCCGAGGACCGGCTGCTGCTGTACGCGCAGAAGATCCAGGTGCTCAGCGACCCGGGGCGTGTGCAATACGAAGTGCTGGTGCGCATGCGCACGCGCGACGGGCGCGTGCTCAGCCCTGGCGAATTCCTGCCGGCGGTGGAACGTTACGGCCTGGGCCGCATGGTGGATGCGCACGTGCTGGAAACCCTCTGTGCGCAGCTGTCGGCCAATCCGGCGCATGTGGCGAGCCTGGACCTGTGCCATGTGAACCTGTCCGCGCAGTCGATCGCGCAACGCGACTTCCTGGATTTTGTCTGCGCCTTGTTCGAACGCTACCCGGCGCTGGTGGCCAAGCTGTGCCTGGAAATCACCGAAACCGCAGTGATCGGCGATCTGGAGCACGCGCAGCGGTTCGTGCAGAGCGTGCGTGCGCGCGGCTGCCATGTGGCGCTGGATGATTTTGGCAGCGGCCTGGCTTCGTTCGGTTATCTCAAGCAATTTACGGTGGATGTGCTCAAGATCGACTGCGGCTTCGTGCGCAATTACGCGCATGACGCCGTGGACCGCGCCACCGTGCATTCGATCGCGCAGGTAGGGCTGGCGCTGGGGATCGAGGTGGTGGCCGAGGGCGTGGAATCGGAGGCCGACATCGCCGGCCTGCGCGAGGCCGGGGTCGGCCAGGTGCAAGGGTTTAGCCTGCACAGGCCATGCCCGCTGGACGACCTGCTGCATGTGTCGCTACCCAGCCTGGCTGCCTCCTGAGCGGCCCTGACGCACGCAATGGCCCGCGCGGCGCCGCAATCGCCGATAATCCGCCGATGACGACCCGACTCAACAAACATATCGCCGAAACCGGCTTTTGCTCCCGCCGCGAGGCGGACCGCCTGATCGGCGAACGCCGCGTCACCGTCAATGGCGTGATCGCCGGCACCGGCGCGGTGGTCGGCGAAGACGACACCGTGCTGGTGGACGGCCAGCCCCTGCGCGTGCGCGAGGCCAAAAAGCCTGGTACGCGCCGCCACGTGTACATCGCACTCAACAAGCCAGTGGGCATCACCAGCACCACCGAGAGTTCGGTGAAGGGCAACATCGTGGAATTCGTGGGCCACGAGCAGCGCATCTTCCCGATCGGCCGGCTGGACAAGGACTCCGAAGGGCTGATCCTGATGACCAGCAACGGCAACATCGTCAACGAGATCCTGCGCGCGGAAAATCGGCACCAGAAGGAATACCTGGTTGCGGTCAACAAGCCGGTCACCGACGAATTCCTGCGCGGCATGGCCCGCGGCGTGCGCCTGCACGACGAAACCACCTTGCCGTGCCGTACCGCGCGCATCGCCAAGTTCGGCTTCCGCATCGTGCTGGAGCAGGGCTTGAACCGGCAGATCCGCCTGATGGCCGCGGCGTTCGGTTTCCGCGTGACCCAGCTGCGCCGCGTGCGCATCGATAACATCAAGCTGGCCGCGCTCAAGCCCGGCCAGTGGCGCAATCTCACCGACCAGGAATTGCAGGGGTTATTGCCGCAGCGTACTGATTGGTGAGTGTGGCTTGGCAGTGTGTTGGGGCGGTCGTTGCTTGGCGCAGTTTGATCGTCCCTCGGACGCTTCCCGATGCATCATCTGGAATGCTCATCGTAGGAGCGCGCTTGCGCGCGATGGGGCGTTCCCGGTAAGGCTCCTCGCGCGCAAGCGCGCTCCTACAACGGCCGGGTGTTTGACGCATCAGGACGCTGGTGCGCAGCGCGTGCTGAGCCTGTTGTGCGAATTGGTACTGCGATGACTTTGGCGGCGCAGACACTCAGAAGGTTCGGTGCCCGTAGGAGCTCGCTTGCGCGCGATGGGGCGTTCACGGCAAAGCCCCTCGCGCGCAAGCG
>Ga0114992_100164_pt1 | contig 11382 bp, 8 predicted proteins | sample MSEELM_DM5_FD_89584 | JGI IMG/M metagenome (GOLD analysis project Ga0114992, IMG submission 89584) | Subsurface microbial communities from deep shales in West Virginia, USA - MSEEL M_DM5 | ecosystem: Environmental > Aquatic > Deep subsurface > Shale gas/oil reservoir > Produced water/Flow back ... | reverse complement strand
GACGCCCCACAGCGCGGCGCTGGCTGGATTATGCGCGAAGCAGCGGTAAATCCGCGTTGAATCGCCGTCAACGCCGGCGTATGTGCGAAGCACCGGCAAGGCTGCGCGATGAGATCTGCTGCGGTGCTGCCGTCGGGACAGTCCGCAGCGACACTCTGGCGCCGCGAACTGCCGGCATGTGAGCGGCAACACCATGCAGCAAGCAGACGCCGGATAAGTGCGGCGCCCCATGCACTCAGCGGCGCTGCAGCCAGCTCGAAGGATCCACTGGCTGGCCGTTGCGACGCAGTTCGAAGTACAGCGCCGGCACACCCTGCCCGCCCGAACTGCCGACCTTGGCCACGGCTTCGCCACGCTTGATGCTGGCGCCGGCATCGCGCAGCAAGGTGTCGTTGTGCGCGTACAGGCTCATGTAGCCGTTGCCGTGATCCACGATCAGGATCATGCCGTAGCCGGTCATCCAGTCGGAAAACACCACCGTGCCATCGGCCACCGCGGTGACCGTGCTGCCCTTGGGCGCGCCGATCAGCACGCCCTTGCTGGTATGGCCATCCGGCAGCGTGGCGTTGAAGCGCGCCAGCAGGTTGCCCGACACCGGCCAACTCAGGCCACCGACCTTTGGCGCCGGTGCAGTGGCCACGACCTTGGGCGGTGTCTTGCCGGGGCGTTCCGGGCGATCGGTCTTGCCGCGCTTGGCCTGCGCGGCGGCTTCGGCGGCTGCACGCTTGGCCGCCGCGCGGCGCTCGGCTTCTGCCTTGGCCGCGGCTGCACGCAGATTGGCCAGCAACTGCTCCAGCGCCTTGGCATCCTGGCCCAGGGCTTTCTCGCGCTCGGCGCGCTGTTGATAGCGGGTGTCCAGTTGCGCAACGGTGGCGGCCTGCTGCGAGCGGTCTTTCAGCAGCGACGAGGCCTGTGCTTTTTGTTGTGCGCGTGCGGCGTCCAGCGCCTGGCGCCGCTCGGTGATTTGCTGCTCGACCTGGGTCAGTGCTTCCAGCTGCGTGGTGAGCCCCTGGATGCGCTGCGCGCGTGCGTTCTGTACGTAGCGGTGGTCGGCCAGCATGCGCGTGGCATCGCCCACGGTGTCTTGCGACAACAGCACTTTCAGCGGCGCGTTGCGGCCTACATGGTCGGCGGCGCGCAGCAGTGCGGCCAACTGCACGCGTTGCTCGCGCAGGCCACGCTGCAGCTGCGCGCGCTGCTGCTGCAGTTCGGAGAGTTTCTGTTCGTGCGTGCGCAGCGCGGTTTCGGTCTCGCTCAGCGCACGTGCGGTCTTGGCGACTTTTTCATCGGCCTGGCGCAGCTGCTGGGCGGCGGTGCCGCGCTTGCCTTCCAGGTCGCGGCGGTCGGCGCTGATGGTTTTCAGTTCATCGCGCAATTGCTGCAGCTTGCGCTCGGCCTCGCGCTGGCTCTGCGCCCCGGCGCTGGTGCCGGCCAGCAGCGTGCAGGCGAACACGGCCACCGCCAGCCATGCGCGTGCGGGCGAGCTGCGGGTCGGGTGCGGCAATGGCGCGGCGGCAGGAGGCAAACGAAAGTTCCAGTGACTTCAGGCAGGTGCGCGATTGTAGCCAAGCATGGTGTGATCGCTGCCACGTTACCGATATCCGCCGCGGCGGGAGGTTCAGCATGAAGCACGCGCATTGGATCCTCGTGTTCTCCCTGGCCTGCGGCAGCGCCTGGGCCGATGAGGACATCAGCAAGGTCAATGGCCGCATCAGCGCCGAGGCCGGCAAGACCTACGGCGACCTGGAAACGGTCAACGGTTCCATCGAGATTGGCGCCGCGACGCAGACCAAGAACGTGGAAACCGTCAATGGCAGTATCCAGGTTGGCGAGCACGCCCGCACCGGTGGTGTCTCCACCGTCAACGGCGGCATCCGCCTGGGCAGCAAGGTCGTGGTGTCGGGCAATCTGGAAACCGTCAACGGCTCGGTGCTGGCCGAGCGCGGCAGCCAGATCAGCGGTGGCGTGGAAACCGTCAACGGCAGTATCGGGCTGGTGGAAACCGAGCTGGGCAAGGGCATCGAGACCGTCAACGGCGACATCACCGTGGGCGTGGGGTCGCACGTACGTGGCGGGATCCTGGTCACCAAGCCCAATTTCGGCTTCTCGTTCAAGCCGAACCGCAAGCCGCGCGTGATCATCGGCCCGAATGCGGTGGTCGATGGCCCGCTGAAGTTCGAACGCGAGGTCACCTTGTACGTGCACCGCAGCGCCAAGATCGGCGCGGTCACCGGGGCCACCGCGCGCAGCTTCGATGGCGATGTGGCGCCGGAGGACTGACGCGCTCACCACCGCCTGCGCCTAGAATCGGGGACCCCCGCGCACCGAGGAGTCCCGATGCCCCGCAAGATCGTGTTGTGCCTGGCCGCCGCCGTTGCGTTGGCGGGCTGCAAGCGTGAGTCCGCCGACCCCGCCAGCGCGCCCAGCGCGCAGGCACCTGCCGACAGCGCCCCCAGCGCACCGGTCAGCAGCCACGCCTTCTCGCCGGAACTGACCACCGGCGACTTTGCCGAGCTGGTCAAGACGCTGGCCTCGGACGCCTTCGAAGGCCGCGGGCCGGGCACGCCGGGCGAAGAGAAAACGGTGACCTATATCCGCGACCAGATGCAGCGCATCGGGCTGCAGCCGGGCAATGGCGACAGCTGGTTCCAGGATGTGCCGATGGTGGAAACCACCGCAGACCCGGCCACCGCGCCCAGCCTGCGCAGTGGCGCGCAGAGCCGCCCGCTCACCTTCGGCACCGACATCGTGGTGGGCACGCGCACCGGCCAGGCCGAGGTCAAGCTCGACAACAGCGAGCTGGTGTTCGTCGGCTACGGCGTGGATGCGCCGGAGCAGCAGTGGAACGACTACGCCGGGCAGGACTGGAAGGGCAAGACGGTGGTGATGTTCGTCAACGACCCGGGCTTCCACAGCAACGACGCCAAGTTGTTCGACGGCAAGCGCATGACCTATTACGGCCGCTGGACCTACAAGTTCGAAGAAGCCGCGCGCAAGGGTGCGGCCGCCGCGCTGATCGTGCACGACACGCCCGGCGCCAGCTATGGCTGGGACGTGGTGAAGAATTCCTGGTCCGGCCCGCAGTACGACCTGCCGGCCAAGGACGACCCGGACCCGCGCCTGCCGGTGCAAGGCTGGATCAGCGCCGACACCGCCAAGCAGCTGTTCGCCGACGCCGGGCTGGACCTGGCGCAGGCCTACAAGGACGCCGGCAAGCGCGGCTTCAAGCCGGTGCCGTTGAAGGCCAGCTGGTCGGTGGACCTGAAGAGCACGATCGCCCAGAAGTCCTCGCGCAACGTGGTTGGCGTGCTGCCCGGCAGCACGCATGCCGACGAGGCGGTGCTGTACATGGCGCACTGGGATCACCTGGGCAAGCACGATGGCGAAACCGGCGACAACATCTACAACGGCGCGGTGGACAACGCGACCGGCGTGGCCGGCATCCTGGAAATCGCCGATGCCTTCGCGCACCAGGATCCCAAGCCGGCGCGCTCGGTGGTGTTCGTGGCGGTGACGCTGGAAGAATCCGGCTTGCTGGGTTCGAAGTACTACGTGGCCAACCCGAGCTTTCCGCTGGACAAGATCGCCGCGGTGATCAACCTGGATGCGATGTCGGTGGCCGGGCGCGCACGCGATGTCACGGTGGTGGGCATGGGCAGCTCGGAGCTGGAAGACATCCTCAAGCCGATCGCCGCCATGCAGGGGCGCACGCTGCACGGTGAGGCCACGCCGGAGAGCGGCTCGTACTTCCGCTCGGACCACTTCAATTTCGCCAAGGCCGGCGTGCCGGCGCTGTACGCCGACGGCGGCGAAGACCTGCGCGAGGGCGGCACCGCTGCCGGCCGCGCAGCCGCCGATGACTACGGCCGCAACCGCTACCACGCGCCTGGCGATCAGTACGACGCGGCCACCTGGAAGCTCGATGGCACCATCGAGGATCTGCAGGCGGTGTATGGCGTGGGCAAGCAGGTGGCGGCTGATCAGCAGTGGCCCAACTGGTATGCGGGCAATCCGTTCAAGGCCGCGCGCGATCGCATGATGGCCGGCAAGCCGGGTGCGGCCGCTGCCCCGGCGCCAGCGCCCAAGGACGACGCCAAGCCTGCGCCTGCGCCGTCGCGCTGAGCTGCGGGCAGCCCCTGTGACCGCGCGCTGCGTGGCGACAGGGGCTGCAGCGGCTTGCTACAACCAGTGCGAAATGCTGGCACGTTGAGTCCAACGTCTGACAGCACTTAGCGCCGAACAAAAAAAGGGCCTCCACATGGAGGCCCTTTCGTTTGTGGCGAGTTTAAGAGCGGCTAACAAAACGTAGCGAGCAGTCGCCAGGTGGATGCGGACGGCGCGGAGGAACCGGAGTGGGAGGAACCGGAGTGTACGTGGGTACATGCCGATTCCGAGCACCGGTCGCGCCCGCCTGACGGCTGCGCAGTCTTTTTGATAGTTGCTCTAAATCGCAACGCACATCCCGCGCGGCCGCTGCGCGCAGGCGTTAGGCGGGAGCGATCAATCGTTATCCACGCTCACCACGTGCCCATCTTCAGGATCGACGTGCAGGTCTACCTTCTGCCCACCGCTTTGTTCGGCATCGGCCTTCCAAAGGCCATCTTCGAACTTTAGGTCGTGCACCTTGGAATAGCCCTTGGTGGAGAGCGCTGCACGAATGTCGGCCTCGCTCATCTTCGAGGTGGTCTGGTCGCCATACACGCGGCCGGTGGTCGGGTCGATCCGCACATCCACATCCTTGCCGTCGCCGCTGCGCGCATCGGCCGTCCACACGCCGTGCTCGAACTTGATGTCGTGCACCTTCGTGTAGCCCTTGGCCGTCAACATGCTGCTGACTTCGGCGGAAGTGAGTGCCTTTGCCGGCTTGGCGGCGTCCTGCGCAAACGCACCGTGTGCGGTGAGGGCAAGTGCGCCAACCAGCGCGATGGTCATCAAACGCTGTGCCATGAGAGTGCTCCTAGCAGTGAAGTGCGTCCATGCTGGGCGTGGGCAGATCGCGGCGTGGTGAAAAAAACGACCTTATGTATTGCAAAAGTTCAGTTAGCTGACAACCGGGGAGCCTGTTCACCCGTGCTGCACGTAGCGTTTACACCTGCGAATGAGGTCGCTAAAAACGGTCGATACAGCCTAGCGCGGTCGTTGACCTCGAAAGCGCTCGATCGTGTGGGCGAGCAAGCAGAGAGCCGCTGTGCACCGGCGGCAATCGATTGCCACGACTGCCACGGCAGCCACGCGTACGTCATCGTCGCAATTCAGCAGAAAAATCCGTAGGAGCGCCCTTGGGCGCGATGAAGCCCTACCGATCACGGTAACGCTCCATCGCGCCCAGGGGCGCTCCTACGAAAGGCGGGCATGCGACAACGTGTCAGCGTGTAGCGCGCGCGGCCTGCGGCGAGAGGATGACCATCTGCGGCTTGTCGGTGCCGTCCTTGTTCGGATGCACGTTGTAGGCGTAGCTGGTGTTCCACCATGCGCCCGCTGCCCACCATGTCCAGCCCAGCCAGACATCGGCGTAGTTTTCCATGTAGGCCAGCATGCCTTGCAGCGCGGTATTGCAGACGGCGTTGTTGGCGGTGCCGAACTCACCGAGAAAACCACGCTTGTTGTTGGTGCGTAGCCATTCGGTGAACGCACGCAGGCGATCGGCGCCGATGGTTTCACTGACGCAGACACTGGAGGTGCCGCTGGAATCGGCATCCAGATATTGATGCACTTCGAACGCATAGCGATTGAGAGGGTCGCTGATCGATGCCAACGCGGTTGCATTGGAATACCCATCGCTGGTCAGCGAGTGCCAGCTGTGTGCGCCGGTCCACAGCGCGCCCGGTACCAGGATCAGATTGTTGGCGCCGGTGGCACGGATCGCATCGATGCCTGCCTGCGCTGCACCGGCCCATTCGCTGGCAGAGATGTTGTTGGGCTCATTCATCAGCCCGAAGATCACGGCGTTATCGCTGTTGAAGATCACCGCCAGGCGCCGCCACAGATCGGCAAAGGTGGCGAGCGGCACTTCCGGCCCACCCATTTTATAACCGTAGTACTTGCTGTAGTTGTGGATATCCAGCACCAGATACATGCCCGATGCCTTGGCGCGTGCCACCGCTTGCTGCACCAGTGCCAGCTGCGCCGGATCCAGCTCGCCGCGTGCGGCAGGTTGCAGACGTTCCCACAGGATCGGCAGGCGAATCACGTTCATTCCAGTCCCAGCGAAATAGCTGTAATCGGTGCTGGCGGGATACATGTAGTCCTTGTTGAGGACGCCAGGTTTTTTCGATGACGCAAATTCCGCACCCGCCAAATTGACGCCGGCGTACTTGAGTGCACGCGTTTGTGCATGGCCCATCGGCAGAACACCGAGCAGCAGGAAGAACACCGCGCAGGACATTAGCCTGCGCAACCACAGAGAACACGACATGGAAACCACTCCTTCGACGACGGAAAAGATGCATCGCAGCCCCATGGCGTGCGATCGACGTTCGTTACGCTGCATCTGCCCGTTCAATGCATCACGCGTGCCAGCCGCGCATCGCGCGGTGGTTAAAGATGATGTGCGCAGGGGCTCACAAACAAACTGCGTTGTGGCCTGCACTTTATGCGGCGTGGGAGGAGCTGGCACCGGGTTCGTGCGGTTGTGCCTGCTTTCAAGGGAGATTGCGCTTTCACGCGTGACGCGACCGCGACGAAATCTCGACATGCGATTTGCTAGGCGACGAAAGCGTGACGCCAAATCTCCGGCTACGCATGCAACCGACGCACCAGCAGTACAGGTCTACTGCGTGCGTCGGCTGCTGCAGTTGTACACAAGCGAACTGATCGATGCCCGTTATCGGGTGACGCGATGCGCGCGTGCGCTCAAGGTTTTCATCTGCGGCTTGTCGCGGCCTTGCGCATCGGGCTGCACATTGAACGGATAGCTGGTGTTCCACCACGCGCCTGCCGCCCAGAACGTCCAACCGATCCACACATCGTGGTTGGTTTCGAGATAACCGAGCATGCCGTCCAGCGCCGCAGTGCAGGTTGCGTTATTGGCGGTGCCGAATTCGCCAAGAAAACCGCGCTTGCCTTGCGCGCGCAGCCAGCCGGTGAAACTGCGCAAGCGCTCCGCGCCGATCGTGCGGCTCACACAACCGGCACTGGTGCCGCTGGAGTCGGTATCCAGGTATTGATGGACTTCGATCGCATAGCGATTCAGTGGGTCGCGGATGTTCGCAAGCGCCACTGCATTGGACTGCCCGGCCACGGTGGAATACCAGCTGTGTGCGCCCGACCACAATGCACCGGGCACCAGAATCAGGTTGGTGGCACCGGTGGCACGAATGCTGTCGATGGACGCCTGCGCGGCGGCGGCCCAACCCTCTGGCGAGATGTCGTACGGCTCGTTCATCAGCCCGAAAATCACGGCGTTGTCGCTCTTGAACGCGATGGCCAGACGGCGCCAGAGATCGGTGAACGTGCGCACCGGCACCCGCTTACTGCCAATCTTCTGGCCGTAGTACTTGGCGTAGTTGTGCACATCGATAATCAGGTATTGATTGGCGGCCTTGGCGTTGGCCACTGCCTGCTTCAGCAATGCCAGTTGTGCCTGATCCAGCGGACCTTGAGCTTTGGGCTGCATGCGCTCCCACAGGATCGGCAGGCGCACGATGTTCATTTGCTTGCCCGCGAAGTACCTGTACTCGGACGCGGTTGGATAGCGGTAGTCGATATTGAGCACGCCCGGTTTTTTGGACGACTGGATCTCCGCACCGGAGATGTTGACGCCTGCGTATTTCAGACGATTGGGGCTTTGCGCCTGTGCGATGGACATCGTGGCGATGCACAGCATGACCAACGCGCAGCGCAGCAGCTGGCGTGGCCAGGAGGGGGAGGCAGACATGGGGTGTTCCTTGCAGTTGCGGGGGAGATACGCTGCCCGCAACGTCATGCCGCGCGACGCGGCCAACAGCGCATCTGTCTCTACCCTAGGCGCAACGGCACGCTGAAACTACAGATGCGAGGTATCACTCTTCCAAGCTGTGCGGTGTTTCGCAGTGGCGGCAGGATCTGGTCGACGCATCCGCGACAGAGGCACGTTTTCATGCCCATGTATGGAAGCGTGTGCGCAGCTTGAAACGGCGCGCGTGGCGCGTCGGCCAAGAGACCTGTGGCGAAAAAACTGCCTGGCTAAAAACACGGCATGCGGTGATCACTGCATGCACGGGCAGCCACACCGCAACGACCGCGGTGCGCCCGCGTGATCACGGTTGCCTATGTGGCTGCGAGCCGATGCACGCGCACGTGGCAGTTCCACCTACACGCCGCACAAACGGCGTGCCAGGTGACAGACACCGCCAACGTCGCGCGTGCGGCGCTCGCATTCGGCTGCGCTAAAGCGGCCAGGAAGCAGAGACGCAGACGCCAGGCAGGCGCGAGCGTGGAGGTGCATCGGTATGGACTGAGTGTCCACGCCAACGGCTCCGCGCATGCGCCTGCCTGGCGTTTGCTCGCTACATGGTGCTTGGGGCGCTTACTTGCCGGCGCGACGCGCGTGCTCGCTCAGGATCGACATCTGCGGCTTCTCGCTGCCGTCCTTGCCCGGCTGCACATTGAACGGGTAGTCCGGCTTCCACCACGCGCCGGCCGCCCACCAGGTCCAGCCCAGCCACACGTCGCTGTTCTTTTCCATGTAGCTCAGCATGCCTTTCAGCGCGTCGTTGCAGACCGCATTGTTGGCCGTGCCGAACTCGCCCAGGAAGCCTTTCTGCTTGTTCTCGCGCAGCCAGTCGGTAAAGCCGCGCAACTTGTCTGCGCCCACCGTGGCACTGGTGCATTCGGGCTTGGTGCCGCTGTAGTCGCCGTCCAGGTATTGATGCGCTTCGAAGGCCAGATTGTTGCCGGGGTCCTTGAGAATCTGCAGGGCCTTGGCATTGGAGACGCCGTAGCTGGTGCTGCGCCAGCTGTGCGCGCCGGTGTAGGCCGTGCCAGGCACCAGAATCAAATTGTTCGCGCCGGTCTTGCGGATGGTGTTGATCGCCGCTTGTGCGGCCGCGGCCCAGTCGGTGGAGGAGATGCCATTGGGCTCGTTCATCAGCCCGAAGATCACCTGCTTGTCGTCCTTGAACTCCAGCGCCAGGCGGCGCCACAGATCGGCCAGTGCTGCAGGCGGCACCTCGTCGGTGCCGATGCGCTTTCCGTTGTACTTGGCGTAGTTGTGCAGGTCCAGGATCAGGAACTGCTTGTTGGCCTTGGCGGCGGCCACGGATTTTTTGATCAACGCCAGTTGCGCCGCATCCAGCTCGCCATTGAGGGTTGGCTGCAGGCGCTCCCACAGAAACGGCAAGCGAATGGTGTTCATGCCCTTGCTGGCGAAATAGCTGAAATCCGCCGCCGCCGGGTAGGTGTAGTCCTTGTAGAGCGTGCCGGGCTTCTTGCGCGAGTTGAACTCGGCGCCGGAGATGTTGACGCCCACGTACTTCAATCCGCCGCGGGCGTTGTCTGCCTCCTTGGCATGCGCCAACGGCAACGTGGCGAGCAGGGCCAGCGCCAGTGCGGCAGCGTGGGTGCGGGTGGAGCGGGGGAGAGATGGGAACATGGGGGAGCCTCCTTCGGCAGTCGACGTAGGCGGCCGCAGGGGGAGGGCACGGCCAGCGAGGATGGTGCAGCGCCACACCATCGATGGTCAGCCTAGGGGCCTCGGCGTTAGCGCGCCATTCACGCGGGCAACGCTGATTTGATGATGCGCGAACGTCCAAAGCGCCATGCTGGCGCCACGGTCGAGTTCGCAAGCCGACTGGCAAGACGCACTGTCGCAGGAGTGCGACGGAGCGGTGTCCTAAGCTAACGCACCTACTTTTTTGCTGTCTGCGCCCTGCGCGGGCGGCGTTTCCGTCCCCTGGAGTATTCCCATGAGCAAAGCCCACGCCTACGCCGCCCAAACCGCCGACCAGCCGCTGGCGCCGTTCGTCTTCGAACGTCGCGCGCCCGGTCCCGACGATGTGCAGATCGACATCGCCTACTGCGGTGTGTGCCACTCGGACCTGCACACCGCACGCAACGAATGGCACAACACGGTGTATCCCTCGGTGCCGGGCCACGAGATCGTGGGCCGCGTCACTGCCGTCGGCAGCGCCGTGACCAACTTCAAGGTCGGTGACCTGGCCGGTGTGGGTTGCATGGTCGACAGCTGCCGCAGCTGCGCCTCCTGCCAGGAAGGCGAGGAGCAATATTGCGAACAGGGCTTCACCGGCACCTACAACGGCCCGATGTTTGGCGGCGGCGAGAACACCTATGGCGGGTACTCCGACCATATCGTGGTGGACCAGAAGTACGTGCTGCACATTTCCCACAGCGACAACCTGGCCGCCGTGGCCCCGTTGTTGTGCGCGGGCATCACCACCTATTCGCCACTGGCGCATTGGAAGGTTGGCCCCGGGCAGAAGGTGGGCGTGGTCGGCCTGGGTGGCCTGGGCCACATGGCGGTGAAGATCGCCAAGGCCATGGGCGCCACCGTGGTGCTGTTCACCACCTCCGAAAGCAAGCGCGCCGATGCGCTGCGCCTGGGCGCCAGTGAAGTGGTCATTTCCAAGGACGAGGCGCAGATGGCCGCGCAGTACAACACCCTGGATTTCATCCTCAACACCGTGGCCGCGCCGCACAACCTGGACCCGTTCCTCAATGCGCTCAAGCGCGACGGCGCGATGGTGCTGGTGGGCGTGCCCGAACATTCGCATCCGTCACCGGCGGTGTTCAACCTGGTAATGAAGCGCCGCACGCTGGCCGGTTCGTTGATCGGCGGCATCCGCCAGACCCAGGAAATGCTCGATTTCTGCGCCAAGCACAACATCGTCTCCGACATCGAAACCATCCGCGCCGACCAGATCAACGAGGCCTACGAGCGCATGCTCAAGGGCGACGTGAAGTACCGCTTCGTAATTGATATGGACACGCTGGCCAAGGCGGCCTGATCGCTGTTGTAGCAGGTGTAATGCCACCGCTTGCGTCGCTTATGACGCAGGCGTTGGTCAACGGTGGTCAGTTGACCTAGGGCTGAAGGAATATCTATCTACGCCGCAGTTTACTTGCAGTTTGGCACAATCTCGCGATTAGGCAATTAATGCTTGAATAGCTAGCTACTAGATCGTTCTTAAGTCGCTCATAGTTTAAGGCGACGAAAAATACTTGCAGCTCTGCGAAGGAACTCACCGAAATCAATTAGCCGGCAAGTTTGTCTTGAATGAGCTTCTAGATTTCCTATAAGTCGCAATGATACTTAAGATGTACTTAGTCGCCCCTGAAAAACCCCCTTCAAGCACCAAGTGTCATCGGCGACAGCGGCACGGCGCTAAAGGATGGCCATCCCATCGCCCGCATCCAGGCACGCAAAAACGCGATCCAGCGCAGCAG
>Ga0114992_100163_pt1 | contig 11405 bp, 5 predicted proteins | sample MSEELM_DM5_FD_89584 | JGI IMG/M metagenome (GOLD analysis project Ga0114992, IMG submission 89584) | Subsurface microbial communities from deep shales in West Virginia, USA - MSEEL M_DM5 | ecosystem: Environmental > Aquatic > Deep subsurface > Shale gas/oil reservoir > Produced water/Flow back ... | reverse complement strand
CTGTCCTGGCTGCTGGGCCTTCAGGTGCTCGCGTTCGCGGCGTACGTGCTGTATCGCCTGCCATCGCGCGCGTGCAGGGCCCGGCTGTTGCGCCAGGTCCGTGCGTCGCTGTGGCTGATCGTGTTTTTCGTGCTGGTGATGGCAGTGTCGTGGGCGGGCACCTTCGGTGGCCATGGCTGGATCGCGCATCCGTTCGACACGCTGAGCGTGGCGGTGATCGCCTTCGGCATCTATCACTGGGGCGCGCGTAGCGGCCTGCGCAGCGACGAACTGGCGCTGGAGGAGGACGATGGTGAGTGAGCACTGCAAACGCACCTACGTGCGGCAGTGGTTGCGCGGCGTGGTTGCCTACGCGGTACTGCTCACCGCTGCGGCGCAAGCCGCGCCAAGCGTTGCCGACTACCAGCGGTCGCTGGGCCTGCGTGCGCAGTGGATGACCTTGACCGAGAACGTGAGCTGGCCGGCGCAATGGCACGACGCTGAGACGTTCTACTACCGCAAGACCGTGCCGGGCGGCTTCGCGTTCATGCGCGAAGACCTGGCCACGCTGCAGAAAACGCCCGCCTTCGATCACGCGCAGCTGGCGCATGGGTTGTCTGCTGCCGGCGGCAACAGCGTCACCGCGACGACACTGCCGTTCGAGCGTTTTGCGTATGCCCAGGAGGACGGGCGTGCCGATGGCGCGATGGAATTCGAGATCGGCGATACCAGCTGGCGCTGCACACTGACCAACTACCAATGCGCGCCGGTGGCTGCCACTGCGCAGCCGCGCCCACGCGGGTTTGGTGTGGTGCGCGATCCGGCTGTGCCGGCCGACGCCACGCCGCGGCGCTCGCCCGATGGTGCGTGGGAGGTGGTGGCCGATGGCTGGAATCTGCAGCTGCGGCGCGTTGCCGACGGCCAGAGTACGCGATTGAGCAGCGACGGCCGGGCCGAGGATTTCTATGATCTTGAAAGCGTGGCCTGGTCGCCGGATTCGCAGCAGCTCGCGGTGTACCGCGTACGCCCGGGGTATGCGCGGCGGGTGACCCGCGTGGAAGCGGCGCCGCCTGGTGGCGGGCAGCCGCTTGTGCACACGCAGCTGTACCCAAAGCCGGGCGATGCGGTCGACGTGGAGCGGCCGGTGCTGTTTGCACTGGATGGCAGCCGACGTGAGGTGGACACAGAGTTGTTTGGCAACCCGTATGCGCTGTCGCCGTTGCAGTGGCGCAGCGATAGCCGCAGCGTGAGTTTCGAGTACGTGCAACGCGGGTTTCAACGCATGCGTGTGATTGCGGTGGACGCGCAAACTGCCCGCGCACACGTGGCCGTGGGCGAGGACGCGCACACGTTTGTGTATGCCGACCGCAGCTTTCGCCACGATGTCGAAGGGCGCGGCGATGAGATCCTGTGGATCTCCGAACGCGACGGCTGGCGCCATCTGTATCTGTTCGACGGCCGCAGCGGCAAGATCAAACGCCAGCTCACCCGCGGTGCGTGGATCGTGCGCGATGTGCTGCGCGTGGACGATGCACAACGCCGCATCTGGTTCACCGCCAGTGGCATGGATGCTGGCAAGGACCCGTACTACCGCCAGCTCTACAGCGTGGATTTCGATGGCCGTCAGCTCACCCGGCTGACCCACAGCGACGCCGACCACGACGTGGCGATTGCCCCGGATGGGCAGCATTACGTGGATACCTATTCGCGCCCGGATCTGCCACCGGTGATGGAGCTGCATGCCATCGATGGCCGCCTGCTGCAGCAGGTGGAGCAGGGCAGCATCGATAAACTGCAGGCCGCCGGCTGGCGTGCGCCGGAGACCTTCGTGGCCAAGGGCCGCGATGGGCGCACCGACATCTGGGGCATGGTGGTGCGCCCGCGCGATTACGACCCGCGCAAGAAGTATCCGGTGATCGAAAACATCTACGCCGGGCCGCACGACTCCTTCGTGCCCAAGACGTTCTGGCCATTCGGCTATCACTCCGGTGGCGACAAGCAGATCGGCATGCAGGCGCAGGCGGACCTGGGCTTTATCGTGGTGATGATCGACGGCATGGGCACCGCCAACCGCTCCAAGGCCTTCCACGATGTGGCGTGGAAGAACCTGGGCGATTCCGGCTTTGCCGATCGCATTGCCTGGCACCGTGCGCTGGCCGCCCGGGACCCGTCGTACGACATCAGCCGGGTCGGCATCTATGGTGCCTCTGCCGGCGGGCAGAGCACCCTGGGCGCGCTCGAACGCCACCCGGAGTTCTACAAGGTGGGCGTGGCGTTTGCGGGCTGCTACGACAATCGCATGGACAAGATCAGCTGGAACGAGCAGTGGATGGGCTGGCCGGTGGATGCCAGTTATGCCGCCGCATCGGGCGTGGTCAATGCAGCAGCGCTGCAGGGCGATGTGTTGCTGATCGTCGGCGAGCAGGACAGCAATGTGGACCCGGCCTCCACCGCGCAGGTGGTGGATGCGCTGATCAAGGCCGGCAAGGATTTCGACCTGCTCAACGTGCCGGGTGGCGAGCATTCGGTGGGCCGCTCCAGCGGGCCGATCGACTACGTGCAGCGCCGCCAGTACGACTTTTTCGTTCGGCATCTGCGCCATGAACCCACACCGCATTGGAACTCACTACCGTCGGAGGCGCGATGATGCGTTTGTTTGCACTGAAAATGGCGCAACCGCGCGGCCGTATCGCAGGCCTGCTGTGGTCGCTCGCGGTGTTCGCCGGTAGCGCGCCGCTGCTGGCCAGTGCAGAAGACCTGCCGCGCTTCGTCACCCAGAACGGCCGCCACGCCTTGCTGGTCGACGGCGCGCCGTACACCATCCTGGCCGCGCAGCTGCACAACTCCAGCGCCTGGCCGGCGGTGCTGCCGCAGGCGCTGGACCAGGTGGTCGCGCTGCATGCCAACACGGTGGAAGCGCCGGTGTATTGGGAGCAGTTCGAGCCGGCGCCGGGGCGGTTCGATACCACCAATGTGGATGCGTTGATCGCCGGGGCACGCAAGCGCGGCCTGCGCGTGGCGCTGCTGTGGTTCGGCAGCTGGAAGAACGGCCAGATGCATTACGTGCCCGAGTGGATCAAGCGCGACGACGCGACTTACCCACGCATGCGCGACGCCAATGGCGAGCCGGTGGACGTGCTGTCGCCGCACGTGGCGGCCAATGTGCAGGCCGACGCGCGTGCATTCACCGCGCTGATGCAGCACCTGCGCAAGGTCGATGGCGACCGCCACACCGTGATCGTGGTGCAGGTGGAAAACGAGCCCGGCGCGATCGGCACCGTGCGCGATCACGGCCCGGCCGGCGAAGCGGCATTCGCGCAACCGGTGCCGGCCGCCATTGCCGCGGCGCTGGGCAAGCCCGCCGGCAGTTGGCAGCAACTGTTCGGTGCGGAAGCGGCCGAAGCGTTCAATGCGCATGCCACCGCCGCGTATATCGAACAGGTGGCCGCAGCCGGCAAGCGTGCGTATCCGCTGCCGCTCTACGTCAACACCTGGCTGCGCTACAAGGGCAAGCGTTACCCCGGCATGGATTACCCCTCCGGCGGTGCCACGGTGAATGTGTTTGCGCTGTGGCGCGCGGCCACGCCGTCGATCGACTTCATCGGCACCGACATCTACACCAGCGACTACGGCGAATACACCAAGGTCATCGGCCAATACGCGCGCCCCGACAATCCGGCCTGGGTGTCGGAGACCGGCTTCGAGGCGGCGACGGCGCCGTATCTGTTTCATGTGCTGGGGCAGGGCGGGATTGGGTTCTCGGTGTTCGGTATCGACGGTAACCCGGACAGCGGGGCCAACCGCGCGGCCATTGCCGCGCACGCGGCCAACTTCCGCCAGCTGGCGCCGCTGCAACGCCTGATTGCCCAAGCCAATCTCGATGGCCGCCTGCAAGCGGTGGCCGAGCAGCCGGGGGCGCCGCAGCGCACGCTGCGTTTCGGTGACTGGGAGGCCAAGGTGTCGTTTGGCGCGCCGCTGTGGGGCGATGCGCCGGCCATCCTGCCGGGCAACGACGATCATGCCGGCCGGCTGCTGGTGGCGCAGCTGGGGCCGGAGGAGTTCCTGGTCACCGGTACCGCAGCGCGGATTGAATTTTTCCGCAGCGCGGCCGATACCCGCCATGGGCAGCTGTTGCAGGTGGAGCAGGGCCGGTATGTCGACGGGCGCTGGCAGATGGAGCGCCAGCTCAACGGCGACCAGACCGACTACGGGCTCAATTTCGGCCGCACCGATGCGGCTGGCCAACCGCCGCCGGTATTGCGGGTGCGGGTGGGCAGCTACTGAACGCGTAGGGCTGCGGATTGGCCCCCAGTGATCGGCAGTCCGTGATGTGCTGGACGGGTGTGGCGCGTGACTGGCGGTTCGCATCGGCCAGTTGATGGTTGCAACAAGCGTTTGTCGTTTTTTCTTGTTCTCAGTCCGGAGCCACCATGAGCATCAGCACCATCGCCAGTTCCGGAATGCAGGTGGCCGCCCTGCGCCAGCAAGTGGCCGCCAGCAATGTGGCGCGTCAGCCGGTGGAGGGCAGCCCCCGCCAGGCCGTGGCGGCGAGCACGCAGGCCGGCGGCGGCGTGACTGCCAGCGTGGTGGATGCGGCGGCGGATCCGTCCGCATTGGCCACCGATCTGGTGGCCGGCCTGTCGGCGCGCAACGATTTTCAAGCCAACGCCAATGTGCTGCGGCGCTCCGACGAAGCGCTGGGCAGCCTGTTGGACGTGCTGGCCTGAAGCAGGCGCGGTTCGCGGGCGTGAGCGCAATGCACGTGCGACACGCCGCAGCGGCTCACGGGGAAGGTGCGCCAAGCACCTGTTGCGCATCGACGATATCGATGCCTTGCAGTTGCCCCAGCAGGCTGTCGAACCACGGTTTATGCATTGCGCCAACGATCACTAGTACCCGTGCGCCTGGACGGTCGCCGAAGCTGGTGCGGATGTTGGAGACCATGCGCAGGTTGCGCGCTTCCCAACCGGCCACATACCGCTGCCCGTAGTGCTCCGGTGAGCTGTCGCGTAGCGCCGCGCGGAAATCGACATCCGCCGCGAGCTGCGCGTTGCCGGGCGCATTGATCGCGCGATACAGCTCCAGCAGGCGGCCCTGCGATGCCAGCGCATCTTCCTGGTCGCGCATCGGCTTGGCGCGTGGTGCGGCCTGTTCCCACTGGGCCTGGATCACCTTGCCGTATGCGGCCGGGTCGCCAAGATCGATGTTGTCGCCGGTGTGGTCGTCCACCGGATAGACCCGCTGCAGGCCGAGCTGCGCCGCCAGGCGTGCGGCAATCTGCTGGCTCTCGTTGGGGCGGTCCTGATACGCGCGCAGCCAGGTCACCAGCGCCTGGTCCAGGCCATCGTCTGCACGTTGTTCGGCGGCCGGCAGTTGCATCCATTGCACGCTGGCCGATGCAGGGTCGCCTGCAGCCAGGAACACCGCGGCCAGGTGGCGGCGCTGCGCCGGTGTGGATGTGCGCGCCATGGTCTTCAACAGCGTGCGCATCTGGGCGATTGCCGCGGGTACGTCCAGCCCGGTGGCGGCCTGCGCGGCGGCTGTGTCCGGGCAATACGCGGCCACGTCCTCGGCCAGATACACCGCTGGATGCCGCCGCATCAGGTCGCAGGTTTCGCCAGACAGCCCTTCAATGGTGATGATGTCCGGCTTGAACGCGGCAAGGCGCTCCAGCAGCGGTTGCAGGCGCGCGGTGCTGACATCGCTCCCCTTCGGTAGCTGCGACAGATGCACGCTCCCCAACACCAGAACCGGCGTGCGCGGTCCGGCCATCTCCGCATCCAGCGTGGACAGGTCAACGTGGGTGGCCTGCGCCTGTGCGAGGCCAGGCAACATAAGCGCGAACGACAGTACCCATCTAACCATATGCAGATGCATCTTCATTCCTTGAGGTGGTGCGCGGATGCGGAACCGGTGAACGTGCCGGCCTGCAGATGGACGCGGCGCCGCGTGTGGCTGCGTTGTTTTTCGGTCTGGGGGTGATCGCAGTGCGCTGTGGAGCCGCTGGTGCGCGACGAGTGTCGTCGCCGCGCACGCTTGGAAACAATAGGCGATAAGTCACTGCGCCTGATGGCGGTGCGTGCGCGAGGTTCGCAGGCGGCCCGTTGCCGTTGAGTGCCTGTGCTGCGTCGTTGCTGATGCAGCTGCCTGATGTGCGTTGCGCTGTGTCGCTTGCGATTAGCGATGTTGGTTTCCAGCGCGGTCTTTATCACCGTGAGTCCGGGACGCATGTCCGCATGCAACGCAATCAGGCGGCAGACGCTGGCATCTGCAACGTGCAGGCGCATGACGTTTCCTGCACCGGGGCGGCACTGTACATCCATCCATGAAGACTTGTTGGTGGCATCCATGCCGCTATTGATCCCGTCCGTGGCGACGCGAGCACCCGTCAAAGACTGCCTACGCTGATAACCCCGCTGGTTCGTTACGCGCGATGCCCCCACATGCCTGAGCTCCACGTGCCTGCAGCCTCCAGCGCGCCTATGCAGATTTCCGCACGCCTGCCAGGCAGAGGCCACAAGACGTGGCGCCAGTGCGCGCGCACGATGCAAAGTGGACACACGAAAGGGGCGCAACGATGGACCGTAGAACGTTTTTGCGGCAGGGGATTGCCGCCACCGCCGTGGTGGGCGTGGCGGGTGCCGGTGCGGTACCGGCTGCGGTGGCCGGCGACGCCACGCCTGTGCCGCTGCGTCCGCGCCTGGAAGCGCTGCCTTCGGCGGCGCATGTTGGCAGCACGCTGTGCCGGTTTCGCCACCTCGAGCAGGACTGGACCGTCTGCGAGCATCTCGACGACCCGCAAGGCCAGCTGACGCTCTGGACCGACAGCGGCATGCTGCGCCTGGACAAGCGCACCGAGCCTGCCTATCCCGCCGCGGGTAAGCCGTATTTCGGCCTGCCGCTGGCCGAGGTGGCGATGGCCGAAGCGGATCTGCTCGCCGACCGCTTGTTGCGCGATGGCGACCCGGACGAGGCGCAGGTGCGCGACGTGGCGCCACCGCCGGCCTCCCTGCTCGATCCCAAGGACAATGGCGGGCGCTGGCCGTGGACCACCTTTGTCGGCACGCGCGAAGCGCTCGACACCATGCCCATCCTGCCCAACGGCCGCAGCCGCACCTCGCGCCCGGAACACGCCTTTGCCGCGTTGGGCGACGAGGCGCTGATCAAGCGACGCGAGGAAGGCATGCTCGGCGGCTGGATGCCCGCAGTGCGCAAGGTCATGCGCCACGATGGCGAAACCGATGCGTGGTACGACGTGCTGGTGTTTGCCGATGTGCGCGCCACCGATCGCTTCGTGGTGCAGACCTGGCACCGCACCATGCAGGTGAAAGGTGGGCAGATCGTGGCGGTGCACTACACCCACAGCTACCCCGCGTTCGGCCCGGTGCGTGGCGAGGCCAGTGCCGAGCAGTTCTATGCGGCGCTGCTCGATTTTGCCGCGTACTGGCAGCACGCACTCAGCGGCACGGTGCAGGCGCAGCTGCCCGATGCCAGCTGGAACGACATGGCGCAATTTGCGTTTGCGCGCGAACTGGTGGTGCGCCCCGGTGGCGACTACCCCAAGTACGGCGCGGTGGAGCGCGACTACTACGGCAACGAGTACGACGGCTTTCAGGACACCTTTACCAGTTCCTTGTACGCCAACCTGGAGTGGGGGCGCTTCGACCAGGCCGCCGCGGTGCTGGACAACTATTTCGAGAGGTTCGTGCAGGACGACGGCCTGCCGAAAATGCGTGGGCCGGAGGTCGGGCAATTCGGGCTGACGTTGTCGCTGTTGGCGCGCTATCTGCAGTACACCGGTGATGCCACGCGCCTGCGCCGGCATCTGCCCAGAATCACTGCCACCGCGCAAGTGTTATGCACCTTGCACGACCAGGCGCTGGCGTTGCCGCGTAACGCTCATGGCCACGGCTTGCTGCATGGCTGGAACGAATCCGATGCCTGCCTGTTCCCCGATCCGTCGCTGTGGTGGAAGCCGTACTACGCCAACAGCGCGCTGACCATTCGTGGCTGGGAAGACATCGCACAGGTCTGGCGCACGCTCGGCGGTGAGCCATCCGTCGCGCAGGACTGGCAGCGCCGCGCCCGGCAACTGCGCGCGCGTCTCGAAGCCAGCCTGCGCGCCAACGTGCGGCGCGATCTCTCACCGCCGTACGTGGGGCCACTGCCAGGCACCACGCTGACGTTCCGGCAGTCGCTGCTGCAGGAAAAACCCAGCGAACAGCAATGGCCGCACCGTGCCTATGCCGAACTATTGCAAGCCGATGTGCTGCCGGAGGCATTGGCCAACCTGGTGATCGATTGCCTGCGTGGCCACGGCGGCACCAGCCTGGGTGTGGTGGCCAACATCGCGCCGCCCGAGCCCGGCAGCCGCGATCTGCTCGGCTTTATTTCCTACGGCTATGCGCAACAACTGCTGCGGTTGGACCGCATCGAAGAGTACCTGCTGTTCCTGTACGCGCATCGTTACCAGGTGCACACGCGCGGCAGCTGGACGGCGGGCGAGGTCAGTGGCATCACCGGCGGCATGCCGCTGTTCTGCATTCCCGCGCAGATGACCATCCCGCTGCTGCTGCGCTGGATGCTGGTCAGCGATGACAGCGCCGGCGAGCAGCTATTCCTGGCACGTGCAGTGCCGCGTGCTTGGTTCGGCACCGGCAAGACGGTGGGCATCACCGCTGCGCCCACGCGCTGGGGCACGGTCACGCTGACGCTGCAGGCCCTGCCGGAGCAGCGCCGCATCGATGCGCAGGTGGTGCTACCCGCGCGCAGCCCGCAGCAGACCTGGCTCAGCATGCGCCCACCGCACGGCACGCGCCTGCAACGGGCAGCGGTGGACGGAAAGCCGGCGCGCCTGCACGGGCCACACGGCGACCGTGTGGCACTGCCTGGCACCGGTGGCACGGTAAGCGTGCAGGGGTGGTACACGTGAGCCAGTAGCTGCGAGATCGCTGACAGCGCGCCAAGCCCGTGCCGCCGTGGGCCTCTGCTGCGGTACTACAGCGGCACGCCTGCCGCCAGGACGCGTATCTCCTGTAAGCGAGCGTTGTGGCGCACTAGCTGGTCTATGCCACACAAACGTGGATGACGTCGGTAGATGTATCGGCGTCGCAACGTTGTGTCGATCAAGCGCGCTGTGCACGAGTGTCGCGATGCGTTGCGAGTAGCGCGCTGTGACACAGACCTCGAAACACCGCGTGCGCAGCAGCGCCAGGTCCTTCAGTCGCTGGCCCTACAAAACCCTGCTATGCCCGTTATCGATAGTCAGCAAGCGAACTTCCGCACGCTGGCCGGATAAATTCGTCAAGACGGCGCGCTGGCGTTGTCGCAAGCTTTTTTTGCGTTGTCCGGTGTTACCGGGCATGTGCTCTCAGGGGGAGCCACGTCATCGTTGGTGCTGGAGACCTGCCGTGTTTGATGGCGGTCGTAGGTGTCGCATCTGTCATGTCCCAACTCACCTCGCGCTGTCGCAGTGCGGCAACGCCGTGCGCGTGCGTGGGCCGTTGTCCCCATGAAATCACAAGGAACTCCGATGTCGCACAGCCGTTCCGCTGGGTTGCTGCCCCCGTTCTCGTGCAAGACACCGTTGCGTCGCGCGATCCTGCTTGTGCTGGCCGCGGCGGCGCTGCCCGCAGCCGCGCAACAGCAAGGCAGTGATGCGAGCGCGTCGCCGGAGACCGCGCAGACGCTGGAGCAGGTCAACGTCACCGGCACACATTTGCGCCGCGTGGATGCAGAAACCGCCAGCCCGGTGGTGGTGATCGATCGTCAGCGCATCGAGGACAGTGGCAAGAGCACGTTGGGACAGCTGCTGCAGCAGCTGCCGGTGATGGCCGGCTTCATGGCAGGGCCGGCGCTCAATTCCGGCTTCAGCCACGGACGCGCACTGGTGTCGCTGCGCAATCTCGGCCCCGAACGCACGCTGGTCTTGGTCAACGGCCATCGCATGGCGGGGCCGGCAAGCAGCGTGGCCTCTGCGCCCGGCGTGGACGTCAATGCGATTCCGGCGGCAATGGTCGAGCGTGTGGAAGTGCTCACCGATGGCGCCTCTTCGGTGTATGGCTCCGATGCGATTGGCGGGGTGGTCAATATCATCCTCAAGGACAAGTACGACGGCTTTGCCGCCACCGTCGACTATGCCCAAAGCACGCACGGCGATGCCAACAGCCGCACGCTCGGTGTGGAGTGGAGCAAGAGCTGGGACCGCGGCGGGGTGATCGTCGGGCTGAGCCGCAATTCGATGAATCCGGTCTTCAACCGCGACCGCAGCTATGCGGCCAAGGCCGTGGAATATTTCGAAGGGCAGGTCAGCGAGGTCCGCGGCGCCAACACCCGCGCCTTCCTGACCGACGGGCGCCGGTTGACGCCGGCCGAGGGCGTTGCGCCCGGCCCGGTGGGCCAAGATGCGTTTCGCCCGTATCAACGCGCTACCGACAGCTACAACGTCTACGACGCGCAATACCTGATCACGCCGATCGAGCGCACCAACGCCTCGCTGCACGGCAGCTTCGACTTCACCCCCAGCATTCAGGGCTATATGGATGTGTTCTGGACCCGCAGCAAGACCACGTCGCGGCTGGATGCGTTCGGCCTGGAAATGCTCGGTGCGTCCGACAACTACTACAACCCGTTCGGCGATCTGCTGGAGCGCTACGACCTGCGCTCCACCCAGGCCAATACACGCGTGTATACCGCCACGATGTTCCAGACCAACATTGTGGCCGGCCTGCGTGGGCGCGTGCAGGGCACCAGCTGGCAGTGGGACGCGGCAGCCGGCTATGCGCGCTACAAGGACACGCTGGTGCGCACCGGTTTTTCGATCACCTCTGCATTGAACAATGCGGTGGGCGCCTCGTTCCTGGACAGCGATGGCGTGGTCAAGTGCGGAGCGCCCGGGGCGGTCATTGCAGGGTGCACGCCCATCAACATCTTCAACCCCAATGATCCGGCCACCATCGCCGCATTGCGCGGCACGCAGCGCCCGGTGGACCTGATCGACGAAAGCGAGATGCGGTTTGTCGACATCAGCGCCAATGGCGATCTGTTCGCCATGCCGGCCGGGGCGGTACAGGCGGCGGTGGGGCTGGTGTATCGCACCAACAAGTTTGCGCAGGGAACCACCAGCGACGTGGCCGCCGCCGATGCCGATGGCAATTGCGATTACAACGATGGCTGCATCCTGCAGCAGGGGCGCGATGAATCCGTGCGCGAGGCCTATGTAGAACTGCTGGTGCCGTTGCTGAAGGGCGCCCCGTTTGCGGACACGCTCAACCTCAACCTGGGCTCGCGCTATTCGAAGTACGACGCCTGGGGCGCGACCACAAACAGCAAGGTCGCGATCGAGTGGCGGCCGGTGGCGAACCTGCTGGTGCGCGCCACCGGCTCGCAGGTGTTCCGTGCGCCGGCCTTGGGCGACCTGTACGGCT
>Ga0114992_100162_pt1 | contig 11541 bp, 12 predicted proteins | sample MSEELM_DM5_FD_89584 | JGI IMG/M metagenome (GOLD analysis project Ga0114992, IMG submission 89584) | Subsurface microbial communities from deep shales in West Virginia, USA - MSEEL M_DM5 | ecosystem: Environmental > Aquatic > Deep subsurface > Shale gas/oil reservoir > Produced water/Flow back ... | reverse complement strand
GTTACATCACTGGTGAGACCCTGCACGTCAACGGCGGCATGTACATGCCGTGAGCGTGCGGCGCCGGGAGGCGCTAAGTGGCTGATCGGCCGGGATTTGTGATGCAATGCAAGGCCCGGTCGCTTCCACTACACTATCCAACGCGGCCATCGCAGCGGCGATGGCGTTTTTTTTGTACCACCACTACTCCATCTGGAGCGATATCTCAATGAGCACCATCGAAGAACGCGTCAAGAAAATCGTCGTCGAACAACTCGGCGTCAAGGAAGAGGAAGTCACCACCAGCGCATCGTTCGTCGATGACCTGGGTGCCGACTCGCTGGACACCGTCGAGCTGGTGATGGCGCTGGAAGAAGAGTTCGAGTGCGAAATCCCGGACGAAGAAGCTGAGAAGATCACGTCGGTCCAGCAGGCGATCGACTACGTCAAGGCTCACGTCAAGAGCTGATGCGTTGTTCCTGACAGCGGTGGCGGGCATTTGGCTGCTGCTGCGTCAGACATCCCATGGGGCCGCTGATGCGGCCCTGTGTTTTTGAGCGTCAACCGTAAACCGCAAGCACCGTCCGTCGTGTGGTGAGGAGATCTGCAATGAGTCGTCGTGTTGTCGTTACCGGCATGGGCATGGTGTCGCCGCTGGGCAATGATCTGGCCACCAGTTGGGATGGGATCATCCACGGTCGCTCGGGCATTGGCCCGATCAGGCAGATCGATGCCTCGCAGTTCACCACCAGGATCGCGGGCGAGATCAAGAATTTCGATCCCACCCAGTTTGTGTCCGCCAAGGACGTCAAGAAGATGGATTCGTTCATCCACTACGGTGTCGGCGCCTCGTTCATGGCGTTGGACGATTCCGGGCTGGAGATCAACGAAAGCAATGCCGAACGCGTGGGCGCCATTCTGGGCTCCGGTATCGGCGGGCTGCTCGGCATCGAAGAGCAGACCATCAAATTGCATGAGGGCGGCGCGCGCAAGATTTCGCCGTTCTATGTGCCCAACACCATCATCAACATGCTGCCGGGTCAGGTGAGCCTGATCAAAGGCCTGAAGGGCCCGACGTTCTCGGCCGTGTCGGCCTGCGCCACCTCCAACCATTCGATCGGCACTGCGATGCGCATGATCCAGCACGGCGATGCCGACGTGATGCTGGCCGGTGGCGCCGAGCGCGGTTCGTCCCCAAGTTCGGTGGGCGGGTTCTGCGCGATGAAGGCGATGTCCACGCGCAACGACGACCCCACCGCTGCATCGCGTCCGTGGGACAAGCAGCGCGACGGGTTCGTGCTGGGTGACGGCGCCGGCGTGCTGGTGCTGGAAGAGTACGAACACGCCAAGGCACGTGGCGCGCGCATCTATGCAGAGCTGGTCGGTTTCGGTGCCAGTTCGGATGCGTTCCACATGACCGCACCCAGTGAAGATGGCGAAGGCGCGGCGCGCAGCATGGCCGCGGCGATGCGCGATGCCAAGCTCAACCCCGAGCAGATCGGCTACCTCAACGCGCACGGCACCTCCACGCCGCTGGGCGATCTGGCCGAAACCATGGCGATGAAGCGTGCGCTGGGCGACCACGCGTACAAGACCATGGTCAGCTCGACCAAGTCGATGACCGGCCACCTGCTCGGCGCGGCCGGCGGCGTGGAAGCGATCTTCTCGGTGATGGCGCTGCATACCGGCATCATCCCGCCGACCATCAACCTGGAAGAGCCCAGCGAAGGCTGCGATCTGGACTACGTGCCGAACGTGGCGCGCGAGGTGCAGGTGGATGCGGTGATGTCCAACGGCTTCGGCTTTGGCGGCACCAACGGCACCCTGGTGTTCAAGCGCATCTGAGCCATTGGTCCTGCGCCGCAATGGCGCAGGGTCGCGATGGGCTGCAACGCGTCGCGCGTTCGGCCCGTTGTGTCTTCTGCTGATTTACCGTGCGGTGTGCGGCGCGCTGGTTGTCACCGGCGCGCAGCGCCGCATCCGTCCCTCCACGCCAAGCCAGGCCGATGACGCTGACCCGACCACTGCACGCGGACATCGACCTGCTGGCGCTGCATCGCCTGGCACCGCAGCGGTATCCCGCGTTGCTGGAATCCAGCGCGTCGGGCACCGCGCACGGGCGTTGGGATGTGTTGCTGCTGGCGCAGGGCGCGCAGCTGCGTCTGGACCCGGACGGCTGCACCCGCAATGGTGACGGCCAACTGCTGGAAGGCGGCTTTCTCGACGCCCTGGATGCAGCCTGGCAGGCCGAGCGCTTGCCGCACGAGGGCGAAAGTTCTTGGCCGTTTCGCGGTGGCTGGGCGGTGCTGCTGGACTATGAGGTGGCCGCACAGGTCGAGCCGATCCTGCGCCTGCCCATGCGCAGCGACGCCGCGCCCGCGGCATTGGCCCTGCGGGCGCCGGCGGCAGTGCTGCGCGACCGCATGGACGGGCGCTGCTTCGCCGTGGCCGAGCCGGGGCGCGAAGACCTGCTGCAGCAGATTGACGACGACATCACCGCCTGCGCCAGCCTGCCAGCCTTGCCTGCCTGGGCAGCGCCGACGGTGGTGCAGGAAGACCCGCCTGAGCAATTCACCGATGCGGTGCTGCGGGTGCTGGACTATTTGCGTGCCGGCGATGTGTTCCAGGCCAATATCTCGCGCGCCTGGCAGGCGCAGTTCGATCGGCCCGTCGACCCTGCCGCCTTGCATGCGCGGCTGCGTGCGGCCAATCCGGCGCCGTTTTCCGGCCTGTTTGTGGCGGCCGGGCGCGCGATGGTGAGTTCTTCGCCGGAGCGGTTGGTGTCGGTGCACGGGCGAGTAGTGCAGACCCGGCCGATTGCCGGGACCCGTGCACGCTTTGCCGGTGACGATGATGCCGCGCGCATCCGCGAGCTGGTCGGTCACCCGAAGGAACGCGCCGAACACGTGATGCTGATCGACCTGGAGCGCAACGACCTGGGCCGCATCTGCGCGCCGGGCAGCGTGGAGGTGGACGAACTGATGGGCGTAGAGAGCTATGCGCACGTGCATCACATCGTCAGCAATGTCCGCGGCCGGTTGCGGCAGGGCGTCACCCCTGGCGAGGTGATTGCGGCGGTATTTCCGGGCGGCACCATCACCGGCTGCCCGAAGGTGCGCTGCATGCAGATCATTGCCGAGCTGGAACAGACCGCGCGTGGCGCCTATACCGGCGCGTTCGGTTGGCTCAACCGCGACGGCGACATGGATCTGAACATCCTGATCCGCACCGCCGAAGTGGCCGGCAGCCAGGTGCGGTTCCGCACCGGTGCCGGCATCGTGGTGGACTCGGACCCGCAGCGGGAACTGGACGAAACCCGTGCCAAGGCGCGCGGGCTGCTGCGTGCGCTGGATCCGGCATGAGCACTTCAACGGCACATCACCGGCGCGCGGTATCCTGCGCGGCGCTGGAGCAATGACGAGGTGGGTGTGGCGGTAACTGGCAAACGCGGATGTCTGGCCGTGCTGGGGACGGTGCTGTTGCTTGCGGCGCTGCTGGCGCTCGCGGCCGTGGTGGCGTGGCGGCACTACGTGCATTTTGCCGAGACGCCGGTCACTGCGAGTACGCCCAGCGTGGTCATCGCGCCCGGGGATTCGCTCAAGGCCACGCTGCGCAAGCTGCGCCAGGCCGGCGTGCAGCAGGGCAGTGATCTCGAATGGCAGTTACTGGCCCGCCAGGTGGATGCGGCCGGCAAGCTCAAGGTGGGCGAATACGCGCTGACGCCGGCGTTGTCGCCGCGTGCGCTGTTATTGCGCATGCGCCAGGGCCGGGTGATCAAGTACCGCTTCACCCTGGTGGAAGGCTGGAACTTCCGTCAGCTGCGTGCGGCCCTGGGCACGGCCACGCCGCTGCAGCGGACCATCGCGGGCCTGGACGATGCCGCACTCATGGCGCGGCTGGGCGTTGCCGGCCAGCATCCGGAAGGGCGCTTCCTGCCGGAAACGTATTTGTACCAGCGCGGCGACAGCGACCTGGACGTGCTCAAGCGCGCGCATGCGGCGATGGACAAGGCGCTGGCGCAGGCCTGGGAACAGCGCGCCCCGCAACTGCCGCTGAGCTCGCCCGAACAGGCGTTGATCCTGGCCTCCATCATCGAGAAGGAAACCGCGCTGGGCACCGAACGGCCGCAGATCGCGGGCGTGTTCGTGCGCCGCCTGCAGATGGGCATGAAGCTGCAGACCGACCCGACCGTGATCTACGGCATCGGCAGCAGCTACGACGGCAATATCCGCCGGCGCGATCTCACCACCGACACGCCGTACAACACCTATACCCGCACCGGCCTGACGCCCACGCCGATCGCCATGCCGGGCCGCGAGGCACTGCTGGCGGCGGTGCGCCCGGCGCCGGGCAACGCGCTGTACTTCGTCGCGGTGGGCGATGGCAGCGGTGCGCATGCGTTTTCGGCCACCCTGGACGAACACAATGCGGCGGTGGCGCGCTATCTGCAGCGCCGCCGTCAGCCGGAGCCCACGCCATGACGCCTGCGTTTTCACCCTGGCAACAACGCGCCTACGACCAGACCCTGGCCGCGCTGGATGCCGGCCGGCTCGGGCATGGCCTGCTGATCTGCGGCCCGGACGGGCTTGGCAAGCGCGCGGTGGCGCTGGCGCTGGCCGAGCACGTGCTGGCCAGTGCGCCGGATCCGGCAGTGGCGCAGCGCACCCGTCAGCTGATCGCCGCCGGCACGCATCCGGATCTGCAGCTGGTGTCGTTCATTGCCAACCGCACCGGCGACAAGCTGCGCACCGAGATCGTCATTGAACAGGTGCGCGAGATCTCGCAGAAGCTGTCGCTGACGCCGCAGTACGGCATCGCCCAGGTGGTGATCGTCGACCCGGCCGATGCGATCAACCGCGCCGCCTGCAATGCCTTGCTCAAGACGCTGGAAGAACCCTCGCCAGGCCGCTACCTGTGGTTGATCAGTGCGCAGCCGGCGCGCTTGCCGGCCACCATCCGCAGCCGCTGCCAGCGCCTGGAATTCAAACTGCCGCCGGCCCACGAAGCGCTGGCCTGGCTGCTGACCCAAGGCGTTAGCGAGCGTGCGGCGCAGGAGGCGCTGGAGGCCGCGCGCGGCCATCCCGGGCTTGCCGCCCAGTGGCTGCGCGAAGACGGCCTGGCCGTGCGCCGCGCCGTGGCGCAGGACCTGGAGCAGATCGCCAGTGGCCGCGTCGGCGCGGTGGACGTGGCGCAGCGCTGGACCAACGATGGCCAGGCCGACCAGCGTCTGCGGCATGCCGCAGACCTGGCGTTGGCGCAGGCATCGGCCGGCTTGACCGATCCATCGCGGTTGCACAAGCTGGCGACCTGGTTCGACGCCGCCAATCGCACCCGTGATTTGTTGCGCACCACCGTCCGCGCCGATCTGGCGGTGGCGGAATTGTTGCTGGCCTGGCGCGAGGGAGAGCGCCAGGCCCGTTCTAGGGGAACTCGATGAGTGCAATGAATGCACGCCAAGGCATTTTGTCGCTGGCGTTGAAGGACAAGGCCGCGCTGTACAGCGCCTACATGCCGTTCGTGAAAAGTGGCGGCATCTTCGTGCCGACCCCCAAGCGCTACATGCTCGGCGATGAGGTGTTTCTGCTGTTGACGCTGCCCGATTCCAGCGAGCGTCTCCCGGTCGCCGGCAAGGTGGTGTGGACCACGCCTGCGGGCGCGCAGGGCAACCGCGCGGCCGGCATCGGCGTGCAGTTTCCGGACGGCCCGGAAGGCGAGGCGGTGCGCAACAAGATCGAAACGCTGCTGGCCGGTTTGACCACCTCCGACAAGCCGACCCACACGATGTAAGGCAGGCAATTGCCGCGGCCGATGGCGCGCGGCGAGCGCAAGACTGGGCCACAGGTGCGCTGCATGCGCGTGGTGATCGTGGGGCGGCGGCACGGCGGTTTCAGTGCGTTGCGCCACGCGGTAAACAACTGTTGACGATCTCCGCCGCTGCCCTATAATGTGCGGCTCGCGTCACCGGGCGGTTAGCTCAGCGGTAGAGCATTGCCTTCACACGGCAAGGGTCACAGGTTCGATCCCTGTACCGCCCACCATTGAAATCCAGTAGCAGCAAGGGTTTCAACGCGAGAAGAAGAGCCGGCCATGTGCCGGCTTTTTTGTTGTCCTGCAACCGTCCTGCAAGAAGAACGAGAATGTCAGCTGGCCTTTGCCTATCCCGAGATGAAGTGACAGAGCTGCGTCGCACGCCGCAGCGCGCGCGCCAAGTGGCATTCCTGCAGTCGAACGGCATCGGGCATTACCTGGATAATTACGGCCGGCCCGTGATCCTGCGCTCTGCAGTAGAGGGCGCTGCTGCGCCACGTCCTGCCGCAACCGTTGAGTGGCGTTCCAACAAAGTCGTTTGATGAGCGCTTAACACGCCGGTGTATTTAGCCGCGCTGAGTTCAGCGGGGTGATAGATCCAGCGGCTGTGTTGACCGTCATGGGACGTGTAGCTCGCCAGCAAGCTGCGTGGCGCTGCGGGGTCGGAGAGGTTGACCATTGACGGCGCCGGCGCGGCCACATGGCGTTCCAGCTCCTGCCAATGATCGACCAGACGCTCCGCCGGCGACCAGTGGCGCAAACCCAAGCCCATGGTCTCAAAAAAGCACCCGATCACCATCATTGGCCGGGTTCACTGGGTCGGCGGTTGGCGGGACTAGAGCTCGTTTCAGGAAAGCCCTGACATACATTTCCCTTCTGATGCCTTAAGCTCCGCTCGACCGAAAAGGAGATCACCAGTGGTAGAGGTTGCACTGAAGCATAGGAAGCATCCGCACTATACGACCACCGTCGCGAGTGGTCTCGGTATCGGCGGCCCGAGCACAGACGGCTTTATCAGCATTGCATTCTTCCGTGAGATGGTCGATGTGCTCGAAGAGTATTTCGACCGGACTGAGGAACCACTTGCAGATGGCGCCGTGCGAGTTACGATGAACTCAACAACGAAGCCTGCAAAAATTGAGCAATTTCGGGAAGACGTAGCGACGGTGCTAGTGCCAGTTTCTAGTTTCCACGCTTTTGCCGAAGCTGTAGCAGCCATGTCTGAAGGCCTTCGGAAAACTGAATCGCTGCGCGTCGAGGGGTTGAATGCCAACGGCTGACCCCGCAGTTGTTGGGTCGTCAGGTTCAGTTGTCACACCGCTCGCGGTGGTGTCTTCGTTGCCTGACAGCACGCGAGTTGTAGAAGTTTTCATTGGTTCTAGCAGCCAACTACGAACGGTACAGCCCCCCCAAAGCGTTGCCAGAGGCGGATCAATGAACGTCCCAAACCAAGGTGATATTGATGGTCGCCTCAGGTCTGTTGAGACAGATGTGGCTATCATCAAGGAGCGTCTCACTCATATGCCTTCCACTACCGACATGTGGAAGTCAATGGGTGCAGCAGCGTTACTTATCATCGGCGGAGCATGGGCTGTCCTACAATTGGCAGGACCGGGCATCATGAAAACTGCAGTTCGCGACGGGATGACCGAGCAGGCGCCTCACTCCCCTGCAGCAAAACGCTGACACGTAAACCCCGCTCTGGCGGGTTTTTTGCTTTGTGGGGTCTGGTGCTTGTAGCTACAGCACCGGCTCGATCGTGGACTCACCCTCGGTCCTGGTGTGGATTCGGTAGGAGCGCACTTGGCCCGGCTCGACGAAGATCTCTGCGCTGTGGCTGCGCGCTACCTGCCGCTCCTCACTGTTGGCCCCGCAAAGACCTCTGCCGCCGACGTACCGCGAGGTGATGACGTGCCGGCCGCCGCGCAACGCGGCCGGGTCCGAGAGCAGCGCCAGCGGGTCAGCGGGCGCAGTTACGCGGCGCTCCAGTTGCTGCCAGCGATCGACCAGGCGTGCGGTGAACTCGGGCGACAGCTGCGCGACCACCACGATGCTGTCGCGCTTGCCCTGCTCACCCGAGAAGAAATACAGCGCTGTGCTTTGGCTGAGGCCTAAACCATTGATTCTTTCAGCATCCACCATTGGTGGAAGCTGGATCACGCCATCGGTAGCGAGACGCTGGATGGTGCGCTTAACACTGTCGTGCTGCGAATTGACCATGTCGGAAATATCGCGACTGGTGATGGCCGGCGCATCGCCGGCAATGGTGAGTTGGCTCATGGGTGCACGTCCTGGCTCGCGCCGGTAATGATGAAAACCACCTGCCCGCCCTTGCGCGGCTCAGTGCGCACCAGCGGGTGGGAGATGAATCGCTCGTCGGCGGATAGAAGTCGATCCACAGGTGCATCCGGCCTGCCGGCAGCTGCATGCCCTTCCAACCGGCCTGAAACGCCGCGAGCACAGCCGTGCTCTTGTGCGCCTTGTTGGCCTTGGCATTGGCCTTGATCCGCCAGTGCACGCGCGCATTCGGCGACCAGCTAGGCCAGTGGAAGGTCAGGCGGATCAAGAGGCCACGACTCAAGGCGATTGCGCGCCCCGCCGATAACCATTTGTCGAGGCCTTTCCAAACCACAGAGAGCAACCATGCAAGAGCAAATCATCGATCAAGACAAAGCAGCTGTTCGCCAAGCCAGGGACGATGTGTTCTTCGGCAACCTAAAAGACTTCGTTGAAATGATGAAGTGCTGGGGCCTCGGAACTGCTTTCATCGCAGCAGGCTTTTCGGTAATTGCGTCTGGTCTGCCGATCGGTTTCCGCTTGCTCGGAGCCATGGCCAGCTTGGTAGTGGGCCTGATGATTGTTATCGCCTCCGTTGTGATTCATTCGCGCCACCGGATGGCGGCGCATGGCCAAACGCGAGGCCAGCAGCTGGAGCGGATGGCTAGGTTCAGTTTTCTTATGGTGTCTGGGCTGCTCGTCTGCGGCGTCACTGCGGAAGTGATCAAACACAAGATGGCTCTAAGCGCAGCCTCTGTGGCTGCTGAAATTAAATGAGGCGACGCTGACCATGCGGGAAGGCGTCGCAGGTGATCACCAGTGCAGCGCCCGACAACGAGCGGTGCACAAACGGCCGCTAGGTCTGGTCCTCGGCGAAGATGCCACCACTGATGACGGCCGAGCCAGTCCACGTGTCGCCGTAAGTCGCAGGCACTGGGTTGCCCTGAGCCTGCGTGTTCACCGGCCCGTTGAACGCATAGCTCGGGCGATTGTCTGGGCTATCCTGCGTGCCCAGGCCTTTCTGCGTCGGCGACAGCATCTGCACCACGCCGCCGATCACCATTGCAATACCGGCATTTATGAGTGGCGTGCCGATCATTGCCAGTGATCCCTGCGAGATGATGTTGATCGCTGCTCCAACCACGACGAGCACAGCGCCCATGATCGTTTGGAGTGTGCCGCCGCGCTTTGAACCCTGCAGCACCGGCGCGATGCGGATTGCGTCATCCCCGGGAGGGTCGTGCAACTGATCCTCAGAGAGGTTGCGCCGGCCGTTGAACACGGCGAACGTCAGACCGCGGTCCTTGGCGCCCATGAGGAAGGCTTGGAAGCCTGGTAGCTGTAACGACAGCGCGCGGATTGCCTCAGCCGGCGATGCCACTGCCAGCCGGAACTCCTTACCGAACTTGGCCCTCAGGACGCCGTAGAGGCGGACAGTACTGACCTTTGGGATAACAGTGGTCAAGGTCAATTCCTCGCGTCAGATGGAGCAATCAGACCGAAAGCCGCGTGCTGAGTGATCCGTTGATTCGGTGCAACGGAGAGCACCCTTAATTCGCTGTCTGCGGTGTCTACATCAATCGCGACCAGCAAGCGATCACCGCGATCAATGGCTTGCGCAAGTGAATTCGTAGCAGCGACGTCGCTCTGCATCAGAGAAATTGCAACGCTGTGCGCAAATTCCTTGCACGCGTGGGGGACGGCAATTGCTTGGCTTCGCAGTGCAGCTGGCAAATCCTTCCTGAGATGTTGGATGCTTTCGTTTGCCACTGGCGGTTGCCCCTCATGTTCTAGGCCTGATTTAGGCGGATCCACCACAGCCAGCGCATGAGCGGCTGGAATGGTGCCGAATGCGGGTCGATCAGGCCGCGGCGGTGATCACGATCTCGTCGCTGACGTCGGAGGTCAGCCCGGCCGATGCAGCGGTCAGGGTGAAGGTGCCGGCGGCACTGAACGACACGGCCGGCCATGTCGCCACGCCGTTGACTGCTGCCTTGGCGCCGCCTCCTGTGAGCGAGCCTGCGCTGGTAGTCTTGGTCAAAGTCACCGAGGCAGCACTGCCGTTGACCAGCGCACCGAACACGTCCTTGATGTGGGCAACGATCGGCCCGATGGATGCCGCAGCAGCACCACCGACTGGCACCTGCACGAACTCGATTTGATCAGCTGCACCCGACTTGATCGGCAGCGATGTCCAGCGGACCGTGATGCCCGCCTGTTGCAGGCTCTGCACGGACAGCAGCTTTTCATCGGCAGTGGTGTCGCTGGCCCAGCTCAACAGCTCGCCGTGCACCTCCGCGTCGCGGGCAATCGCCGTGGCCTTGACGGCCTCGGTGGACGCGTCGACCGCGCCATACAGGACCTTGACCGCGTCGGCGCCGTCGGCGGCCTTCGTGTTGTCGGCTTTGAGCAGGGTGCCGGCGACCAGGTTGCCCTGGCCAGCGGGAATGACGATCAGCTCGCGGCTGCGCTGGCCGTTGCTTTCTGACAGCAGAAACTCGGCGTTACGGACGCTATTGGTGTAAAGCTCCATCAGAACTCCTTCATCGGTGGGATGTATCTCGATAGGCGAGGGGCAGGCATTCACCAGCTCGCCCTCCTGCACGGTTATTTGTTGGTCGTAGTCGCGCGCCAGCCCGAAGGCCATCGACAGCACGCTGACGCTCTGCAGTTGTCGTTCGACCTCGGCGAGCGAGGTGTTCGCCGCGACGTAGGCGGCTGCCAGGGAGTCATCGCCCGGGACGGCAGCGGTGCATGCATCGCGCACGCTTGCCGCATACGCGATCGCTTGCTCAGGTGCTTGGTCGCTGATCGGGCCGCGCCGGATCAAGGCCACCTGCAGGTCAGGCGTCAGGTCGCAAGCAACGATGGCGGCCAGGTCGGCATTGGTACGCGGAGAGTGCGTGGTCGTCATGGCAAGGTTTCTCCCGCGGGCGCGTCGTCCTGCGAGGTGCTGATCACGGGCCGCGGCGCTGTACATGCCGAGTGCGCTTCGGCGGGGTTCGATGTACAGCGCGCACAGGGCTGAAATGCCACTTTCCCCCGGGGAAAACGGCCAAATCGGCCTACCTGCGGTGGAGCATTCCTAGGCGCCGAAATACTGTCGCGAACCGGGGTCCGAATTCCCCCCGGTAGGGAGGCCGACGCGCCAGGAACCCCGGCTGAATCTGAACGGAGCGAACTTGGTTCATGTTCGGTCAATCCGTTCAGTTTCGATTTCGCCTGTTCAGTTTGCGTGCGTGCCCAGGGGGCGGGCCGGAAACCGCCGAATGATTGCCAGGCCACCAGCGTGGGGAGCTTACGAGGGCGCCCCACGTTGGCCCTGGCTGCGGGTGTTGTTGGGGACACCGCCCGCTGGTCCCGCCTCATCACAGCCCCAGCAGCACGGCTGGGTTGACGTCCGCGCGCCGGCTGATGCGCACGCCTTGCTCAGCAGCGGCGGCAATCAGCTGTTCCTCCTCCTGCTCGGCATTGAGC
>Ga0114992_100154_pt1 | contig 11997 bp, 9 predicted proteins | sample MSEELM_DM5_FD_89584 | JGI IMG/M metagenome (GOLD analysis project Ga0114992, IMG submission 89584) | Subsurface microbial communities from deep shales in West Virginia, USA - MSEEL M_DM5 | ecosystem: Environmental > Aquatic > Deep subsurface > Shale gas/oil reservoir > Produced water/Flow back ... | reverse complement strand
CTGGTGGGCTGGCGACTGCTGGCGCTGTGCTACGACGCCTGGCCGGTGCTGGCGCTGTGGATGCTGCTCTCGGCTGGCTTCACGCTGGGGTTCACCCTGGCTGGGCATCCGGCGCGCGAGAACATCGCCCCTTTCAGCGGCTGGCAGTGGCTGTTGTGGCTGTGCTGCTGGATTGCGGCGGGTGTCTACGCCACGGTGAGTTGGCGCCATGGGGGCCAGACGCTGGGCATGCGCCCGTGGCGACTGTCATTGACCGGCCCGCAAGCCTGCTGGCGCGCGTTGTGGATCCGCTATGCCGTCGGCACGCTGTCGCTGGCCCTGGGCGGCGTGGGATTCTGGTGGGCATGGCTGGATCGCGACCGGCTGACCTGGCATGACCGCGCGAGTGGCACCAGGCTGCAGCGGCTGGCCAAGCCGTCGCGCTGAGGGTGAACGCACCGGCACATTGACCACTAACGCTGTACCGCCGCACCGCGCACCGCTGCGCAACAGTGCAGCGACGCGGCATCAACGCAGTCCCAGCCTGGCCGCGCGTCCCGCGCAGTGATGGCAGTCCGGGCAACCTTTAGAAATCTGGCGACGGCCGTTCAATCAGCGCCTGCAGCCCGTGCCCCAGCAAATAGAGCAACACAACCGTGAGCGGAACAAACAGCAGATAAGCCGATACCCAGGACAATGAGCCTAGCCAGGCATCGGCGCCGAGCGCATGCAGTGCTGACTGCTGCAGCCCGATCGGTAACTGCAGCATGACAAAGCGCCCTTTGTAGTCATTTCCGGCTTCGTTCGCTCCCCACAGGCATATCCCGATAAAAAACGCGTACGGCACACACAGCGCCAAGCCGAAAACACTCAGCCGGCGCCGGCGCATCAGCTACTACGCCGCCGGAACAACCAGGCCGAGACTCCCAGCATCACCATGGGCGGCAAGGCATAGGCGATGCGGTAGTCGAGCTTGAGCGCACCGGCCATGCGTCCGAAAAACAGCTGCAGCAGCCAGAAGCCCAGCGCGAACAGGATGCCCAGGAACAAGCGCTTGCCCAGGCCGCCGCTGCGCAACGAACCGAACGAGAACGGGATCGCCGCCAGACACAGCGCCAGCACGTTGAGCGGGTAGAACCAGCGGCTCCAGTACTGATCTTCGTAATCGCTGGCATCCAGGCCGTTGCGACGGCGGTACTCGATGCTCTGCCCCAGATCATGCACCGACAGGTTGCGCGGCTTGGCCAGGCCGGCCGCCAGCGCCTTGGGGTTGAGCTGCGACTGCCACGGCAATTCGGGGAAGGTCTCGCGCTGCACGGATCGTTCCTGGAAGGTATCGCGGCGCACCTGACGCAGCGTCCAGCGACCATCACGGTGCTCGGCGACCGCGGCGTAGGTCAGTTGCTGCATCTGCCCCTTTGCATCCAGGTGATAAAGCCGCACGTCGTGCAGGGTCAACGCAGTTCCGCCATTGTCCAGCAGCTGCTCCTCGCCACTGAGTGCATTGAGGAACGTATCGCCTTCGCGCGCCCACAGGCCGGAATACCGTGCCGAGGTCATATCGCTCTGATAGCGGGCGCTGGTCTTGAGCGTATCGGCCTGACTCTGTGCCCACGGGCCCACGGTCTCGCCGCTGATCACCATGGTCGCGGTGAGCAAGGCCATCGCCACCACGACCGAGGCAGACATGCGCTTGCGCGACACGCCCAGCGCCCGCAACGCGGTCAGCTCGGAGGTCGCCGCCAGCTGGCCCAGGCCCATCAGCGCGCCGATCACCGCCGCGGTCGGGAACAAGGTGTAGGCCCGGCGCGGCACCGTGTAGGCGACAAAGGCGATGGCATGGCCAAAGCTGTAACTGCCCTGGCCGATACTCTTTGCCTCGCTGGCAAACGCGTTGACCACGTCCAGGCCCAGCAGCACGGCCCAGGTCAGCAGCACCGTGAACAGCACGGCGCGCCCCACATACCAGTCATGTACCCGCGGCATCAGCTTCATGCGCGCGCCCTCGGCCGCGACAACCGGCCATCGCGGGCGTAGGCCCAGATCGATACCGCCAGCAGCGGCAGCGTAAGCCACCACAGCCCAACCGCGCCCGGCACCTTGCCGTTGGCGATCCATTGGGTGCCGACGATCATCAGGTTTGTGCCGACCAGGTAGGCCAGAAACGCCAGCATGATGCGGCCGTAGCGCTGCTGCCGCGGCGCACTGCGCGACAGCGGCAGGGTCAGCAATGCGAAGGCCAGCGCCAGCAGCGGCGGGGCAAGGCGCCGGTGCAGCTCGGCGCGCGCGATCGGCCGCGCATCCCCGATGAGCTTGAACGTGGACATCACTTCCGGGTCGTTGGCGTCGTGCGCCTTGGTGCGGTCCGGCAGGGCCACATCGTTGCTGGCGAAGGTCATCAAGCGGTAGTCCAGGCCTTGCGCACCAGCCGGGCCTTCGATGCGATGGCCATCTTCCAGGCGCAGGTAGCGGTCGGTCTTGCCCTCGAAGAACATGGCGCCGCGCTCGGCGGTGACCACGTCGATGCGGTCATCCTTCTGGCGCTGCATGAAAACCTTGCCCAGGCCCTTGCCGTCGGGGGAGATGGTGGTCAGGTAGACCACGCCGCCGCCGGACAACGGAGTGAACTTGCCCGATTCCAGGCCGGCCATCACCACGCTGCGGTTGGCATCTTCCAGCATCAGCTCGGCGGTGCGGCTGGCCCAGGGGCCCAGCCACAACGAGCAGGCGCCAATCACCACCACCACCGGCACCACCAGCCACAGGATCGGGCGCAGCATGCGCCGCGGGCCGATGCCAATCGCCGTGATGACCGCCATTTCTGAATCGCGGTACAGCCGCGCCAGCGCCAGCAGCAGGCCCAGCATCAGCGCCAGCGGCAGGATGATCGGCAGGTAGGCAACGAATTGCAGACCCACCTGGGACAGCAGCAACCGCGCGGGGATACGGCCATCGGCAATATTGCCGAGGATATCCACTAGCACCCCGCCCACGCTCACGACCAGCAGCACGATGAGGGTTGCCAGGAAGCTCTGGGTGAAATCGCTAAGCAGATATCGATCGAGCTTCGGCATAGGGTGGGCTTGTTTTAAACTCTCGGATTCGTTCGCGGCGCCGCCAGCCTAGTCAGGTTGGCGTAAACAGCCCGCGATTGTACGGATTTGCCTACGGAATCTGATCAATGGCCCTGCAATTCACCCTGAACCAAGACGCGCCGGCAAGCGCCCACGTCGACTGCATCGTGGTTGGCGCGTTCGCCGACAAGACCCTCTCGCCCGCTGCCCAGGCGCTGGACAGCGCCAGCCAGGGCCGCCTGACGGCGCTGGTGGCACGGGGCGATGTGGCCACCAAGACCGGCACCACCAGCCTGGTGCATGACCTGCCCGGCGTGCAGGCCCCGCGCGTGCTGGTGGTGGGCCTGGGCGATGCCGCCAAGTTTGGCGTGGCGCCCTACCTCAAGGCCATCGGCGATGCGGCCCGCGCATTGAAGACCGGCCCGATCGGCACCGCCCTGCTCACCCTGACCGAACTGCCCGTCAAGGCACGCGACGCAGCCTGGAACATCCGCCAGGCCGTCATCGTCAGCGACCATGCCGCCTACCGCTACACCGCCACGCTGGGCAAGAAGAAGGTCGACGACACCGGCCTGACCACCCTGGCGATCGCCGGCGACGACGCCCGCGCCCTGGCCGTGGGTATCGCCACCGCCGAAGGCGTGGAGTTCGCCCGCGAGCTGGGCAACCTGCCGCCGAACTACTGCACCCCGGCCTACCTGGCCGAGACCGCGGCCGCCTTCGCCGGCAAGTTCCCCGGCGCCGAGGCCGAGATCCTGGACGAGCAGCAGATGGAAGCGCTGGGCATGGGCTCGCTGTTGTCGGTGGCGCGTGGCTCGGCCAACCGCCCGCGCCTGATCGTGCTGAAGTGGAACGGCGGCGGCGAGGCGCGCCCCTACGTGCTGGTCGGCAAGGGCATCACCTTCGATACCGGTGGCGTCAACCTCAAGACGCAGGGCGGCATCGAGGAAATGAAGTACGACATGTGCGGCGGCGCCAACGTCATCGGCACCTTCGTGGCCACGGTCAAGGCCGAGCTGCCGATCAACCTGGTGGTGGTGGTGCCGGCGGTGGAAAACGCCATCGACGGCAATGCCTATCGTCCCTCGGACGTGATCACCAGCATGTCCGGCAAGACCATCGAGGTCGGCAACACCGACGCCGAAGGCCGCCTGATCCTGTGCGATGCGCTGACCTACGCCGAGCGCTTCAACCCCGAAGCGCTGGTGGACGTGGCCACGCTGACCGGCGCCTGTATGGTGGCCCTGGGCCACCAGACCGCCGGATTGATGAGCAAGCACGACGATCTGGCCAATGAACTGCTGGCCGCCGGCGAGCACGTGTTCGACCGCGCCTGGCGCCTGCCGCTGTGGGACGAATACCAGGGCCTGCTGGATTCCACCTTCGCCGACGTCTACAACATCGGCGGCCGCTGGGGTGGCGCGATCACCGCCGGCTGCTTCCTGTCGCGCTTCACCGAAAACCAGCGCTGGGCGCATCTGGACATCGCCGGCGTGGCCAGCGACGAAGGCAAGCGCGGCATGGCCACCGGCCGCCCGGTCGGCCTGCTGACCCAGTGGTTGCTGGACCGCGCCGAAGGTGGGAATTGAAAATCGGGAATAGGGAATCGTGAAAGCCCTTTCCTTTCAGGCACCGCCGCGACCTTCGAGGTCGCGGCGGTGCCGTGACCATTCCCAATTCTCCTCTCCCGATTCCCTGCCCTGATGCCCCGTGCCGACTTTTACCTGATCGCCAAACCGCGCTTCCTCGACGAACCGCTGCGGCTGGTCTGCGAGCTGGCGCGCAAGGCCAACGATGCCAACCTGTCCACGCTGATCCTGGCGCGCGATGCCGCACAGGCCGAGGCGCTGGATGACCTGTTGTGGGCGTTCGACGACGAAGCCTATGTGCCGCACCAGATCGCCGGCACCGATGAGGAAGACGAACTGGCGCCGGTGCTGATCGCAACGCCCGAGTTCGCCGCGCCCTCGCGCCCGCTGGTGATCAACCTGCGCGACGACCCGTACCTGGGCGCCTGCGACCGCGTGCTGGAAGTGGTGCCCGCCGACCCCGCCGCCCGCGAACCGCTGCGCGAACGCTGGAAGCAGTACAAGGCCCTGGGCCTGGAACTCACGAAATACGACATGTAGGGGATGGATATGGCATTAATCGAAGGCTTTCGTGTCCGCAACTATCGCGCGCTGCGCGATATCACGCTTGGACGCCTATCTGCTGAACAGCAGGGTGATCCGCTGACTCCTTTCACCGTTGTCATCGGCAAGAACGGTGTCGGAAAAAGCACGCTATTCGATGCCTTCGGCTTTGTCGCCGACTGCTTATCGAAGGACGTGGAATCGGCCTGCGACGATAAACAACGCGGAGGCTTTGAGCGCATGCGCTCCTTGGGAACTGAGGAATCCATACGGTTCGATATCTATTACCGAGAAGCCAAGGGCGAACGCCCCATCACCTACGAGCTGGCCATCAATCTGGACAGCAGCGGGCGACCATTCGTCGAGTCAGAGGTTCTCAAGCAACGTCGCAAAGGACAGAAACACGGCCGCCCCTACCCATTCTTACGCCTGCATCACGGCGTTGGAAAGGTATGGGCTGGCGAAGAAGCGGTGGAAACATCCAGCGGCGAAGAAGATCGCGCTCAAGAGGATGTGGAGCTCACTGATTTGCGCCAGTTGGGAATTGCAACTCTTGGCACATTGAAAGAGCATCCGCGCATCAAGCGTTTCCGCGACTTCCTGAAAGGCTGGCATCTCTCCTATTTCCACCCGGACTCTGCACGCTCCATACCTTCGGCCGGGGCTCAGCGACATCTCGATGTGCATGGCGAAAACATCGGAAACGTCGTTCAATATATGGAACGCGAACATAAAGAACGTTTCAAAACAATCCTTGACCGTATCGCGGCAAAAATTCCTGGCGTGCACAGCATCAGAACAACTGTGACGCAAGACAAACGCGTCCTTCTTCAATTCAACGATGGTGCCTTCAACGATCCCTTCTATGCTGGCCAGATGTCGGATGGAACGCTGAAAATATTTGCATACCTGCTCTTGATGGAAGATCCTGAACCACCACCATTTATCTGCATCGAGGAGCCCGAGAACGGTCTTTACCATCGATTACTCGATTCACTTGCGAGTGAACTGCGAAGCCATGCCACGGGAAAGAAGAACGCCCCACAGATCTTCGTCACCACCCACCAGCCCTATTTCGTAGATGCACTTTCAACCAAGGAAGTCTGGATACTCGAGAAAGGAAAAAATGGATTTTCCACCATTTGCCGGGCGTCCGATATCGATTTGGTGCGTAATCTCGTAGAAGAAGGATTGCCCCTCGGTGGACTTTGGTATGGCGACTACTTGGATACAAAATAAGTATGCATATTGAAGTCCTTGTGGAAGACAGTTCTGGCGCCAAGGTGGTGAGCATGCTGCTGCCAGCCGTCATCGGGCTCCATGGAGAACCGCATACGTGGCGCATCCACCCCTACAAAGGAATCGGACGACTACCAGCCGGCCTTTCGACTACTGCAGACCCTGCGAAGCGCGCATTATTGAACCAGCTTCCCAGACTCCTCAGCGGGTACGGCAGGACGCAAGGCGTAGACGCAGTAGTTGTTGTCTTAGATAGTGATCGACGCGACTGCGCTACTTTCCTGGCCGATTTGAAAGCCGTGCTGCAGCGGTGCAATCCGGCGCCGAAGACTCTTTTTCGCCTCGCGATCGAGGAAATGGAATCCTGGTTCCTGGGTGACAAGCCAGCTGTGCTCGCTGCCTATCCAAAAGCAAGAAAAGAAATACTTTCGGGCTACCAGCAGGACAGCATCTGTGGAACCTGGGAGCTCTTGGCGGACGCAGTTCACCCTGGCGGATCTGCAGCCATCATGAAAGCTGGCTGACCGCTACCTGGCGAGGTCAAGCATGCATGGGCCGACCATATCTGCCCCAAGATGGATGTAGAGCTCAATCAGTCTCCAAGCTTCTGTAAGTTTCGCGATGGACTGCGTAAGCTGACACAAGCTTATGGCGCAATGAATCACTGACAGATTTTCCAATTACCTTACTTCCCATCTCTGAAAAACGAAAAAAACTGCATTCTGGTGCTAACTAGCGCCGCTTCGATCATTCAAATTTCCAGTCTCCTTTTGATTCCACCATGACACAACTCGCCTCCAGCTACGACCCCTCCTCGTTCGAATCGCGCTTGTACGCACAGTGGGAGTCGGCCGGGCATTTCAAGCCGTCCGGCAGCGGCGAGCCTTACACCGTGTTGCTGCCGCCGCCGAACGTGACCGGCACGCTGCACATGGGGCATGCGTTCCAGCAGACCTTGATGGATGCGCTGGTGCGTTACCACCGCATGCGCGGCTACGACACCTTGTGGCAGGTGGGTACCGACCATGCCGGCATCGCCACGGAAATGGTGGTCTCGCGCAACCTCGCGCTGGAAGGCAAGGGCGAAACGCGCGACACGCTGGGGCGTGAGGGCTTCATCGCCAAGGTGTGGGAATGGAAGGCGCAATCCGGCGACACCATCGAGCGCCAGATGCGCCGGCTGGGCACCTCCAGCGATTGGTCGCGCAGCACCTTCACCATGGACCCGCAGCCCTCGGCCGCGGTCACCGAGGCGTTCGTGCGCTGGTACGAACAGGGCCTGATCTACCGCGGCCAACGCCTGGTCAACTGGGACCCGGTGCTGAAGACCGCCATCTCCGATCTGGAAGTGGAAAACGTCGAAGAAGACGGCTTTTTGTGGTCGATCCGCTACCCGCTCGCCGACGGTGTGACCTACGAACACGTCGAGCATGATGCCGATGGCGTCGAGACCCTGCGCGAAACCCGCGATTACCTGGTGGTGGCCACCACGCGCCCGGAAACCATGCTCGGCGATACCGCGGTGATGGTGCACCCGGACGATGCGCGCTACGCCACCCTGCATGCCGCACAGATCGTGCTGCCGCTGACCGGCCGTCTGGTGCCGGTGATCACCGACGATTACGTGGACCGCGCGTTCGGCACCGGCGTGGTCAAGGTCACGCCGGCGCATGACTTCAACGATTACCAGGTGGGTGTGCGGCATGACTTGCCGCTGATCAACCTGTTCACCGTCACCGCCGCCATCAACGACAACGCACCGGAGCGCTACCGCGGCCTGGATCGTTACGACGCGCGCAAGCTGGTGCTGTCCGAGCTGGAAGACCTCGGGCTGTTGGTGGAAACCAAACCCCACAAGCTGCAGGTGCCGCGCGGCGACCGTACCGGCCAGGTGATCGAGCCGTATCTCACCGACCAGTGGTTCGTGAAGATGGATGCGCTGGCCAAACGTGGCCTGGAGCTGGTAGAAAGCGGCCAGGTCAAGTTCGTGCCGCCGAACTGGATCAACACCTATCGCCACTGGATGGAAAACATCCAGGATTGGTGCATCAGCCGTCAGCTGTGGTGGGGCCACCGCATTCCGGCGTGGTTCGACGAGGCGGGCAAGTGCTATGTCGGCCACGACGAAGCGCAGGTGCGCGCCACGCATGGTCTGGGTGCAGAGGTTGCCTTGCATCAGGACAGCGACGTGCTGGAAACCTGGTTCTCCTCGCAGCTGTGGCCGTTCTCCACATTGGGCTGGCCGGATGCGCAGGCGATGGATGAGCGCGGTTTCGCGCGCTACTTGCCGTCGTCGGTGCTGGTCACCGGGTTCGACATCATCTTTTTCTGGGTGGCGCGCATGATCATGGCCACCGACAGCTTCACCGGGCAGGTGCCGTTCCGCGATGTCTATATCACCGGCCTGATTCGCGATGCGCAGGGCCAGAAGATGTCCAAGTCCAAGGGCAACGTGCTCGACCCGCTGGACATCATCGACGGCATCAGCATTGAAGATTTGGTGGCCAAGCGCACCAGCGGCCTGATGCAGCCGCGCATGGCCGAAAAGATCGAAAAGGCCACACGCAAGGAATTCCCGGACGGCATCATCGCCCACGGCGCCGACGCGCTGCGCTTCACCATCGCCGCACTCGCCACGCATGGCCGCGACATCAAGTTCGATCTGGGCCGCGCCGAGGGTTACAAGAATTTCTGCAACAAGCTGTGGAATGCCACGCGCTTCGCACTGATGAACACCGAAGGCGCACAGTTCAGCGGCGTGCCGCAACCGCAGACCGAAACCGAACGGTGGATCCTGGCGCGTCTGGACGCGGTGGCCGCCGAAGCACAGGCGCATTACGCCAATTACCGGTTCGACCTGCTCGCGCAAACGCTGTACGAATTCGCCTGGAATGCGTTCTGCGATTGGTTTGTCGAACTCGCCAAGCCTGCGCTCAACGGCGCGGTGCAGGACGCCGCCGACAGCACCCGCCACACGCTGCTCTACGTGCTGGAAGCACTGTTGCGGCTGCTGCATCCGCTCACCCCGTTCGTGACCGAAGAACTGTGGCAGCAGGTGGCGCCGCGCCTGGGCATTACCGGTGACACGATCTCGCTGCAAGCCTTCCCGCAGCGTGGCGATGTCGACACCAGCGGTTACGCCGGTGCAGAAGCCGATATCGAATGGCTCAAGGCGATGGTCTCGGCACTGCGCCGCGTGCGCAGCGAATTGAACGTGCCGCCATCCAAGCAGGTGCGCCTGTGGTTGCAGGCCGGCAGCAGCGACGACCGTGCGCGCGTGGCGCGTTTCGCCTCGCAGCTGGCGTTCCTGCTGAAGTTGGAAGCCATCGACTGGCTGGCCGCCGGCCAGGAGGCTCCGCCGGCCGCCGCTGCTATCGTGGGCGAGCTCACCTTGCTGGTGCCGCTGGAAGGCCTGGTCGACATGGATGCCGAACGCACCCGCCTGGACAAGGAGATCAAGCGCGTGGAGAGCGAGATCGGCAAGTGCAACGGCAAGCTCGGCAACGCCACCTTCGTGCAGAACGCACCAGCGGCGGTGGTCGAGCAGGAACGCGCACGCTTGAACGACTGGACCACCCAGCTGACCGGTCTGCGCGAGCAGCGCGCCAAGCTCTGAAGCACGACGCCTGCGCCACATGGCGCAGGCGTTTGATGCATGCACTGTCCGCAGCCATCCGGCTGCGGCACTTACCGGTTAAGAGCAGCAATCAAAACGACTACGCAGCCGCCAGGCGGGCGCGGCCGGCGGCCGGAATCGGTATGTCCCCCCGTACACTCCGGTTCCTCCGCGCCGTTCGCACCCACTTGACGACTGCTCGCTACGTTTTGTTAGCGGCTCTAAGGTCCTCCGGCGCCCCTATCCGCCAGCACCGCCGCGGTCGGCAACCGGCTGTACGCATCACGCGGCTTCCAACCGATCGCGGTAGTGAGCATGCACACCATCGGCGCGCCGTTGATCTGCTCCACGCGATCGAGATGGGCGCGGCCACCGATGCCCTGCACTCCATCCCTGCAACCACGGGTCTCGCCGATCCGGAACACGTGGCGCTCCGACAACAGCGCCAACTGAATCGCCAGGCCGTGCGCGTCGTTAAACGAGCATCCGGGTCGGCCTTGTCACCCACGCTGCGCGGCCTGTCACGCAAGCCATCGGCACAGCACACACGCCATTACAAACAACGCACAACGCCTGCATCGCTGCAGGCGTTGTGTGCTGCGTTCGCACCGCTGCATGACGCAGCGGTGCAGGATGTGCTCGGCGTTACAGCTTGCCGGCGCCAGCCTTGGCCTTGACGTCCGCTGCCACCTTGTTGGCCGGCAGAATGTTGTAGGTATACGGCGGCTTCCAGCCGATGTTGCTGTTCCAGCTGCAGGTCAGTGCCTTGCCGTTGATCAACGAGCCCTGATCGCGGTACACGCTGCCCTTGTAGTCGCCGGCAATCTTGGTGCAGCTGCTCACGCCGCTGATGTCGAAGGCATTGTTCTCGGAGAAGATCTTCGATTCCTTGCCCACGCCATGCGCATGCGAGAACGGGTACACCTTATTGCTGGTGCTGCCGACGTGGTAGTTGTTGTATAGATGCACCTGGCCGAAGCGTACACGCGGCGCACGTGCGGCAATGTCCTGGAACAAGGTGTTGTGGATGGTGACCTTGAGCTTGCCGGAGTCGGTGCTCGATGCACTGTCGCTGGAGCCGATCAGGCTGTTCTTCTCGTGCGACTTGAACACCGAATACGAAATGGTCACGTAGTTGGCGCCCTTCTTGACGTCCATCGCACCATCGTGATGCTGCTTGGGGCGGCCGTTGGCGGTGCCGTTCTGATCATCGGTGCGGCGGCCGTCGGTGAAGGTCACATGGTCCACCCACACGTTGCTGGCGCCTTCCACGGTCAACCCGTCGTATTCGGAGTTCCAGTTGCCTGCATCGCCGTCGTCGGCATCCCACACCGGCTCCGGATCCCACGGATTCTCGATGGTGAGATTGCGCACAATGACGTCGTTGGCCTTGACGTAGAAAAAGCCTTCGCGGATTTCGGCATTGGTGCCGACGCCGATCAGGCTGGTCTTGGTCGGCACATCCAGGCGACCACGGCTCTTCATGTCCGAGGTCTTGGTGTAGGCCTTGCCTTCGCTGATGTCGATGACACCCTTGATCTTGATGATGCGGCCGTTGCTGCCGGCCTTGGCCTTCAAGGCCGCCTTGAGCTGGGCCGCGTTGGTGACGGTGTAAATGTCTGCCGCCGCCGCCTTGGAGCCTCCCTTGGTGCCGCCGTTCTGGGTGGCCCAGCCGGTGGTGGCCACTTCCAGTGCAGGGTCTGCCGCATACGCGGTGCCCGACAACAACGCAGCGCCCAGAACGACGCCCACAACCGTACGACCCACAACTGTCGATGCAGTCGACATGGTGTTGAATTCTCTTGAATGAGTGATGCAATGACACGTCGCATGCGCGACGCGCTCCCCGTGACAGCACTGCATCCGCCCAGGCCGAATCGGCCAGTCCCCTAGCGGACACGACCGATGCTATCGGTTATGTAAATTATTTAAAAGTATATTTTCGCTATGCTGCACG
>Ga0114992_100144_pt1 | contig 12262 bp, 12 predicted proteins | sample MSEELM_DM5_FD_89584 | JGI IMG/M metagenome (GOLD analysis project Ga0114992, IMG submission 89584) | Subsurface microbial communities from deep shales in West Virginia, USA - MSEEL M_DM5 | ecosystem: Environmental > Aquatic > Deep subsurface > Shale gas/oil reservoir > Produced water/Flow back ... | reverse complement strand
TGATCGCCGAGGGTGGTTACCGCAATGCGCCGGTCACCGCCGTGGCCGCGGCTGCTGGGGTCTCCACCGGGCAGATTTACCGGCATTTCCCGTCCAAAGCCGACTTGTTCGTGGAAGTTTTGAATGCCGCCGTCCAGCATGAAATGGGCATCCTGCGCGCCATCAGCGCCGAGCCGGTGAGTGCGGCCGAGCGCCTGCGCAAGGCGATTGCCGCCTTCGTGCGGCGCGCGCTGGCCGGCCCGGCGCTGGCCTATGCCTTCATCGCCGAGCCGGTGGAAGGCGAGGTGGATGCCGAACGCATCCGCGGTCGGCGCCTGTTCGGCGAGGTCTTTCGCCAGCTGCTGGCCGAAGGCGTGGCGGCCGGCGAGTTTCCCGAGCAATCACTGGACGCCGCCGCGGCCTGCATCGTCGGCGCCTTCACCGAGGCGCTGGTCGGCCCGGTGGCGCCCAGCCGGCACGACCCGCAACAGGGCGAGCAGCTGGTTGAGGCCATCTGCGGTTTCTGCCTGCGGGCGGTGGGAGCGCGCGGGCCGGGCTGACAGCGCGCTGACTGTGCCGCGGCTGTGCTTCACCAGTGCGATTTGCTGTGCATATACTGTGCACTCACCTTGCCGGAGCCGCGCGATGGTTGCTGTCCTCAACCCCCTGGCCCTGACCGAACGCCTACGCGTGCCGGACCGGACCATCCTCTCGCCATCGGCGATGGCCGGCCTGCTGGATCTCTCCCAACAGGAACTGGCCGAACTCGCTGGCGTGCACCGCAACAGCCTGCGGGTGCACCCGGAAAGCCCGCGCGTGCAGGACTTGCTACGCAATCTTTCGCGCCTGCTGGTGGCAATGGCGCAGATCCAGCCGGATGAGCGCCAACTGGTGTTTCATTTGAAAAACACCCCGATCCCGGCGTTCGAATTCGCCACCTTGCTGGAGGTGGTCAAGCAGGGCCGCACCGACGATGCGCTGACCTATCTGCGCACCGTGGCCGCCGGAGCGGCTGGTTGAAGCTGAGCGCCCCGGCGCAGTGCACCTTGTATCGCGCGTTCACCCCACGCTGGGCGGCCGAGCCGCTGAGCGGCGCCGGCGCGGCGCGCTCGGGTGGACGCTTCAACCGCTTTGGGCAGCCGGCGCTGTATCTGTCGCTGCACCTGGACACCGCCGCTGCCGAGTACGCCCAGGCCGCGCCGTTCCTGCCGCCCTTCACCCTGGTGAGCTATCGCGCCGACCTGCCGGCACTGGCCGATGTGCGGCTGCTCGACGCGAGCTGGGATGCGCTGTGGGCCGACTGGACCGATGACTGGCGCAAGGCGCTGGTCAACAAGGTCGAACCGGTCAGCTGGGTGCTTGGCGACCTGCTGCGCGAGGCGGCGATTCCCGGGGTGATCTTTCCCAGCATGGCGCAGCCTGGTGGCGTCAACGTGGCGCTGTTCCTGGACATGCTGCAGCCCGAGCAGGTGTTGCACGTGCTCGACGATGGCCGGCTGCCGCGTGATGGGCGCAGCTGGGCAGACCCGGCGGCGGAACGTCCCCCGGAATAACCCGGCGCTCGGCCCACCCGCTGATCGACACCGTGTGCGAAACAGGTCATGGATTGTTTCGGCGACATGAGCCTGGTGTGGGTCGATCAACCTCTCGGCAATTCGGCATTGCCGTACCGCCCGGCGACGTTGCGCTGAGACGCGGCACTGCATGCAGTGCGCCATGGCCTAACCACTACGCGCCTTTACCCAGCCAAGGTGTGGCCTGCACGATCGCCATGGCTGTGCCGCCTGTGCCATCGGAAGTCACTCAGGCTTTCGCAACCGTCGCGCCGCGGTCGGCAGCAACGCCACGCGTCAGTGCAGCAGCGCGAACGCCATCCCGGCGACGACAGGTGCAGCAATGGCTGCCGGCAAGATCAGGCCGCGCCGGTACGGCAGCAACCACAGCGACAACACCGCCGCGCCTGCGCTCAGCGTGCCCAGCCACAGTACGCTGCCGATGCCCCAGCCTTGCGCCGACACCGCCAGCGCAAAGGTGACCAGCAACAGCAGCCATCCCAGCGCGCGCAACTGACGTGAGCGGGTCATGCCCAGCGCGCGCCCACGCACCTCGTGCTGGTGTTTTTCCATCGCCAGGCACAAGGCCGCGAAGCCGGAAAAATTCAAGGCCAGCAACAGCACTACGCTCATGCGCCTTCCTGCACAGGCAGCGCGTTTTGCGGCGCAGGCGTGGCTTGCGCGCGGGCCTTGCGTGCCGCGGCGGATTGCGGCGCCTTCCAGTGCTGCAGGCGCCAGCCCGCGATGCCCAGGCACACGCCCAGGCCCAGGCACACCAGATCCACGCCGGCCAATGCCCATTGGCCTGCCGGCACGGTCACGCCGAGGTGCAGGTCGGTGGTCAGCGCGTTGAGCAGCGGCACCAACGCGAACAAGCCTGCGCCCAGGTACAGCTGCCAGCTCCACATCGCACGCCGCGGCCACACGAAGGCGGCGAGCAAGGCGCCACCCCAGGCGGCGAAGAACAGATGTGCTTCCATCGCTGCACGCGCTTCCAGCGCCACCGGCACCAGCCGGTTGGCCCAGAAAAACGCGGCGAACGCGATTGGCAGGCCGGCCACCGTGCCGATGTTGAGCGCGTCCACCAGGCGCAGCCCGAACCCGATGCGTCCAGCCTTGGCATGCTTGGGGCGTTCTTTCACGGCCCACATCACCACGCCGCTGGCCACCATCAGGCAGCCAAGCAGGCCGGAACCGAAGAACAGCGCGCGCATCCAGCCACCGGCGAAATGGGCGATATGCAGGCCCACCATCACCCCGCGGGTCTGGCTGGCGCCGCCGGGCGCACCGCTGTACTGCAGGCGTTGCCCGCTGACGGCGTCATAGAGAATGGACGGCGCATCGTTGGACAGGTCGTCCGCCCGCTGGGTTACACCCACCGCCGCATGCGCATCGTTGGGCAGCGATACCGCCACCGTGCCCACATCGCCGCCACGCCAGTCGCTGCGCGCGCGCGCTACAAACTCCTCCAGCGGCCGCATGCGCGCCGGCGTGCCTGCCGCGGTGCGCGTGTCTGCAACGCGGTTGGCGGACTCTTCGTAGAACCGCATTTCGTTGTCGGGGTACTGCGCCTTGATACCCCACGGCAGGTACATGAACATCAAGGTCACGATGCCGGTATAGGTGATCATCGCGTGGTACGGCAACGCGGTCACCGCGCTGACGTTATGAAAATCCAGCCACGAACGCAGGCCTTTGCCCGGGCGGAACGTAAAGAAATCCTTGAAGATCTTTTTGTGGGTGATCACGCCGCTGATGATCGCCACCAGCATGAACATCGCGCAGAAGCCGACGATGTAACGCGCCCACACCACCGGCAGGTAATGCAGGTCGAAATGCAGCCGGTAGAAGAAATCCCCGCCCAGCGTGTCGCGCGCGCTGATCGGGTTGCCGGTGGCCGGGTCGATGATGGCGTTGCCATACAGCTCGCGTCGGCTGAGCGTCTTGCCCGGCGGCGGCGCGGGATTCTGCCAATACATGGTCACCACCGGCGTGCGCGCATCCGGCAGCGTGATGTTCCAGCTTTGCGCATCGGGCGCGTGCGTTTGCAGATAGCGCTCGGCGCTGCGCATTGCCACCGCGCTGCTCACCGTGGTGGTGGGCAGTTCCGGGCGCATCCAGCGGCTGAGTTCGTCGCGGTAATAACTCGCGGTACCGCCCATGAAGATCAGCAGCAACACCCAGCCCACCAGCAGCCCGGTCCAGGTGTGCAGCCATGCCATCGATTGGCGAAACCCCTGCTTCATGCCGCGCCCCGTTGCAGCCACGCAGCGGCTGCGAACATGGCCACGGCCGGCACGCCGATGCCGACCCAGGCGCGCAGCACGCTGGCAGTGGCAAACGCCCACAGCGGCGCGCAGGCACACACCACGATGCCCACCAGCATGCTGGTCAGCACCGCCTCGCTGCGCGGCATCGGCAGCACCACTGCGAGCAGCAGGTTGGTCGCGCTGGCCAGCGCATAGCCACCGCCGATCGCGGCCACGCTGCGCCCAAGCACACCCAGCCAGGGGCGCTTGAACCAGGGAGCGGGCAGGGGCGAAGCCATGGACATGCGCAGGACGGTGGCGGCTTACTCGGCCAGGAAGGTCAGCGTGGTGATGTGGTGCACCACCGACACCGGCTTGCCGGCGATCTCACGCGTCACCGGCTCCTTGTTGGTCACCACCATGATGTGGCGGCCAGCACGCAGTGTTGGCAGCGTCACCTGGCCCTGTGCATCGGAGGTCAGCGTCTTCTGCCACTTCTGCGGGTCGATCAGGGTGACCTCGGCCTTGGGCAGCGGCTTGTTGCGATACATCACCGTGAACGTCTTGCCGTTGGCGGTGGTGGGCACCAGCTCGAAGTCGAGCTTGGCGCTGGTGCTGCTGCGGCCGGCGCGCGCGTAGTAGCTCACCGTCTCGAAGGTCTCGCCTTCGCCCTTCCACGGCTCGAACACCGCATCGTCCTTGAGCCAGGCATCGCCGGCGCCGGACAGTGGCGCTGTCAGGTACTCGCTGCCGCGCTGCAGGGCACCGGCCTCGCCGGCGGCGCCGAACACGGTCGGCTTGACCACGCGCTTGATTTCGTCCTGGCCGTGGTCGAGGGTTTCCTGCGCCGGCTCACCGAAATAGATGCGGACCGGGCCGCTGCCGTCGCGCTCGATCCAGATCTCGTGGGCCTGCGCGGAGGACAGGCTGAGGCTGGCCGCGGCCAGGCAGGACAGCAGGAAGGATTTCATCGGACACCTCGTCGAACGCGGGAGTGGGCGCGCTAAACGCGCCATCAGTGGATGGGAATGATACGCAATTCCCGCAACCGAGACCAACGCACATGCGGCGCTGCGGCATTTTTCGAGCGGCCGCGAGCGTGTCGCAACCTTGGATGCAACGCGTGCCCAGTCATTGCAAGGGGTGTTGCACAGAGCGCGACGCCGGGCGCGCAGAGCGGCGCGAACTGTGCTCTATACTCCGGCGCTAGCAGAGGTCTTCGACCAACAGCCAGGGGTGAGCGCGTGCGGAATTACGACCTCGAGTTCCTGAAAAAATTCTCGATGGTGATTGGCTTGCTGGTAGTGATCACTCTGGGCTTGATCGCCCTGGCGGCCTATCTGCAACGTGCGGTCCCCGATGAAGTGTCGCCCACAGCCGCCAAGCGCCTGCAGCAACGCATTGCGCCGGCCGGCGCGGTCTATGCAGGCACCACCGGCGCCGCGGCGCAGGCCGCCGCCCAGGCTGCGGCACTGGCCAAGGCCTCGTCGCAATCCGCCTACGGTGGCAGCACCGACGGCAAGACCATCTTCGACAACCTGTGCACCGCCTGCCACACCACCGGCGTGGGCAAGGCGCCGACGCTGGACCACTCGCATTGGGACGCGCGCATTGCGCAGGGCAAGGACACGCTCTACAAGCACGCGATCGAGGGCTATACCGGCCCGGATGGCGGCATCATGCCGGCCAAGGGCGGCAACCCCGCGCTTACCGAAGAACAAGTGCGCGCCACCGTGGACTGGATGCTGTCCAACCTGAAATAGGGGCTGTCCGCGCCAAAGCGCCACGTGTCATCGCGCTTTGCATGCTTGGGCTAACGACAGCGGGTGCGTAACATTCGCTGCGGCGGTATGCGTCCGCAGCGATGGCCGGCGCACTGCGTCATCCTGCGACTGCCGTGTCCTGCCTGCGCCGCCGTCCTGGCGGCGTTTGTGTTTGTCTTCCCTTGAACGTGTGGAGTGTCTCGATGCTGCATTGTCCGTTTGTCGTGCTGGGCCTGATCGGCCTGTTGGCGCCCGTGTTGTGCCGCGCCGCCGAAGGCGCGCCGCAGCGCCTGACCATTGCCGACGTGCAGGGCGAGGACACCCGCAGCCCGTTCGACGGCCGCCTGGTCGAGGTGGAAGGCATCGTCACCGCCGATACGCGCTTGGGTCTGGCGGGCCTGTTCGTGCAACAGCCCGGCACCGAGCCGCGGCGCTCGCACGGGGTGTTCGTGACCGGCGCCGGCGAGGCGCAGGTGGCGGTGGGCGACCGCGTGCGGATCGTGGGCACGGTGCGCGAGGTCGGTGCTGGCGGCGACGCCAGCCTGACCACGCTGCAGGCCACCACGCTCGAGGTGCTGGCCAGCAACCAGCCGGTGCCGGTGCGCATGCTCAGCGGGCCGCCGGCCAACTGGGAAGCACTGGAAGGCGAACACGTTCGCCTGGCCGCGGTCACGCTCAATGGCAGCGACCGCCTGGCCAGCAACGGCGAGCTGATCGCCGCCTTTGGTGGCCGGTTGTGGCAGCCCAGCGAAGTGGCCGCGGCCGGCACGCCCGCCTTCGCGCAGACCGAAGCCGACAACGCGCGCCGCCGGGTGTTGCTGGACGACGCGCGCAACGGCCGCACGCCAAAGGCCGTGTCCTACCTGCCGGCCGAGGCGAACTTACGTGTGGGCAGCCTGCTCAGGCAGGTCGATGGCATTGTCGATCAGCGCTACGACGGCCAGTACCGCATCCAGGTGCTGGCGCCGCTGACGCTGCCCGCACTGCCTGCGCCGGTGGCACCGCAGGTGGGCGGCGATCTGCGCATCGCCTCGTTCAACCTGGAGAACTTCTTCAACGGCAACGGGCGCGGCGGCGGCTTCCCGACCAAGCGCGGGGCGCGCACGCACGAACAGTTCCAGGCGCAGCTGGCCAAGCTGGTGGCCACCATCGTGCCGCTGCAGGCCGATGTGGCCGCGCTGATGGAACTGGAAAACGACGGCAACGACGGCGACACCGCCGTGGCGCAGCTGGTGGCTGCGCTCAACGCCGCCGGTAAGGACAAGGATTGGCGTTTCGTGGACAGCGGCAGCGGCCCGGGCGACGACGCGATCCGCGTCGGCATCGTGTACCGCAGCACCCAGGTCACCCCGGTCGGCAAACCGGCCACGCTGACCGGCGGGCCGTTCGACAGCCATAGCCGGGTGCCATTGGCGCAAGCGTTCCGCAGCAGCCGCGGCGCGACCTTCGTGGTGGTGGCCAACCACTTCAAGTCCAAGGGCTGCGGCAACGCCAGTGGCGCCGATGCCGATCAGCACGATGGCCAGGCCTGCTGGAATGCCACCCGCACCGAGTCGGCCAAGCGCCTGCACCAGTGGCTGCAGAGCGACCCCACCGGCGCGCAGACCAAGCTGGCCGTGTTGCTGGGCGACTTCAACGCCTATGCGATGGAAACGCCGATGCGCAGCCTGCGCGCCAGCGGCTGGCAGGACGCCTTTGCCGTGGTCGGCGTGAAGCAGCCTTACAGCTACGTCTACGACGGCATGAGCGGCCGCTTGGACCACGCCCTGCTGAGTCCGGCGATGGCCAAGCAGCTGCGTGGCGCAGCGGAATGGCACATCAACGCCGACGCGATGGACGATGCCGGCTATGCCAAGCGTAACCTGCCAGGCCCGTGGCGCAGCTCCGATCACGACCCAGTGCTCTTGGGATTCGCGCTCTGAGCGCACTTCCACGCGCGGCAGCAGCGCGCGCTGCTGATCGCAAACGCTGGCCGATCACCCGCCGGCTGGGTCAGGCCAGCCGGCGGTGCGCCGCGGCCGGCACGCGTGCAGGCTTGCCCAGTGGACCTGCGTGTGCGGGCGGGGAGCGGGGTGTCGCCGGCCCTGCCTTGCCGAGCCGCGGCGAGCCGATCGCCCGGGGCGTGCGGCGCTTAGCGAGCGCAATGCACATGGCGGCGCAAGCGCAGGTTGACCAGATGGGCGCCGGCCAGCAGCAGGCTGCTGGCGACCGTGACCGGCGTCTCCAGCGCGGCACCCAGTAGCCCGCTGGCGCCCAGCACCAGCCCGGCCAGCCCGAACACCGCCAGCCCCCAGAGCGGTGCTGGCAACCGGTGGCGGCGATGGCTGCTCCAGAGTGCGTAGCCACTGAGCGGCACCGCGGCGGTGGCGAAGACTACATGCACCCATTCGGCTTGCTCCCAGCGCCCCAACAGCGGCAGCGCCGCCGCCAGCAGCGGCAAGGCCAGGCAGTGCAGCAGGCACAGGCTGGACAGGGCAATGGCCGAGCTGTCCAGCGCAGACGCAGAGGCGCGCATCGATCGTTCTCTGAAATGGCGAGTTGTTATACAGTAACATTTCTAGCCACGAGAGTTCGCCATGCCTGTCCTCGCTCCCCGCGATTCGCGCCTGCCCGTCACCGTGTTGTCCGGCTTCCTGGGCGCCGGCAAGACCACCTTGCTCAACCGTATCCTGCACAACCGCGAGGGGCTGCGGGTGGCGGTGATCGTCAACGACATGAGCGAGATCAACATCGATGCGCAGCTGTTGCGCGAGGGTGGGGCGGCGCTGCGGCGTACCGACGAGACGCTGGTGGAATTCAGCAATGGCTGCATCTGCTGCACGTTGCGCGACGATCTGCTGCAGGAAGTGAAGCGCCTGGCCAGCGAGCGCCGCTACGACTATCTGTTGATCGAATCCACCGGCATCGCCGAGCCGATGCCGGTGGCGGCCACCTTTGCGGTGCGCGATGCCGATGGTTTCAGCCTGTCGGATATCGCCCGGCTCGACACCATGGTGACGGTGGTGGATGGCAGCCGTTTTCTCGAGGATTTCGGCTCTGCAGCCACGCTGGCCGAGCTCGGCCAGCAGGCCGGCCCGGACGATACGCGCGGGCTGGTGCAACTGCTCGGCGACCAGGTGGAGTTCGCCGACGTGCTGGTGATCAGCAAGTGCGATCAAATCGACACGCCGCGTCTGCACCGCCTGCATGCCGTGTTGCGTGCGCTCAATCGCGATGCGGCGATCGTCGATGCCGCGCATGGCGAGGTGCCGCTGCGGCAGTTGCTGGACACCCGGCGCTTCGACTTCACCCGCGCGCAGCTGGCGCCGGGCTGGATGCAGGAGTTGCGCGGCCAACACACGCCGGAGACCGAGGAATATGGCATCACCAGTTTCGTCTATCGTGCACGCCGGCCGTTTCATCCGCAGCGTTTTGCGCGCATGGTGCAAGGTGGGCTGCCGCAGGTGATTCGCAGCAAGGGATTTTTCTGGTTGGCCAGCCGCATGGATTGGGTTGGCGAATTGTCCAGCGTGGGTGGCGCGACCCAGACCAATGCAGCGGGCTTCTGGTTTGCCGCACGCCATCGCGTGGATGCGCATGCCATCGGCGAGCCGCTGCAGACCAGCATCACGCCATTGCCGTATACCGATATCGGCTGGCAGCGTCAGCAGACGCAATGCTGGACCGCGCCGCTGCCGCAACTGCACGAGGTTGGCGATGCCAGCGAGTACGCCGCGATGCAGCGGCTGTGGCACCCGCTATGGGGCGACCGTCGCCAGGAGCTGGCGGTGATCGGCGTGGACATGGATGCGCCGCGCACGCGCGCTGCGCTGGATGCCTGCCTGCTCAGCGATCACGAACTGCGCCAGGGCCCGGCGCAATGGCAACTGCTGGACGATCCGTTTCCGCACTGGCAGCGTTGATGGTGGATTGCATCACGCTGTCGACATCCGTTCGCCTGGTACCGGATGCAATCGGCAGCAGGCTGCATCCCCAGTACGGCGTGCGGATGTGCCGCACTGGGTGGCGTCGCATGTTTCACCTGCGGCTGCGCGCGGCGTGCACCTGCAAGCTGCGCTGTCCGGATCTTCAGTAGTAGCCGTTGTCGATTGCCTCTTGATGGGCATCTCTTTCTTTTTCGAAAGACTGTCGACGCTGTTCGGCGGTGGTGGGGATGCCTGACATCAGGCGCGGCGCTCCCAACCTTTCCAGCTGGTCGTCGGTGCTTCTGACGATCTGTTCCAACGCAAGCATGTTCTGGTAGCCCTGCATCATGCGTTGCAGGCGCCGTATCTGCTCCTTGGGTGCGTCGCCTTGCTTCAATGACTCCAGGCGCCGCTGCGCGCGTGCGTAGTTTCTGGCCAGGGCGGCTCTGTCGACGGATTTACGCCGTGCCTTGAGTACTTCGCGCCGGTTGTGCTGCATGGCGTCCATCTGCACCATGGCCAGGCCGCTGCTCGTGGTGCGCGGTGCGCGGATGTCTTCCATCGGTGCCAGTGCGACCAGCAGTGCCTCGAGCTGACTATCGCGGACCTCGTTGCGCCACGCGATCAGGGCCGCCCGTGTCTTGAGCAGGTGTTGCTCCTGTGGAGTTGCCTCGCGGTCCTCCATGAACAGCTGCTTTTGAATATCGCTGCACTGCCTGGTGATCTCTTCCAGTTGCAGATCCAGGCGGCGCAACGAGGGCTGCCGTCCGGGCTGGGGACGTGGGGAGGGCAGCGACGATTGCGCGGGCGTGATCGGCACCGGGGGCGATGCCGGCTTGTCGTGCTGCGGCGGCTGGCCCTCGTCACGGCGCATTCTTTCGGGAATGGGCGGTTGCATTCTCGGATCGACGGGGCGTTGCGGCCCGTGCAGTTGCTGCGCACGCGCTGGCTTGGGCGGAACCGACATCGACTGTCTTGTGGGCGGGGTCTGTTGCGGTTGCGGTTGCGGTCGCTGCACCCGCTCATGATCCGTTGCGTTGGGCACCGGTGGCTGCCAACGCTGATCGACGCGGGCCTGCGTTCCGTGCTGTTGTTGCGTGCGACCGGGCGTCACGGCTGCCGTGTGCGCAGGTGGGCTTTCCACTGTTTCAAGCGTTGGAGAAGAGCCCATGCACGTCAACGGCAACTGCTTGCGTAACGATGCCAGCGATTTACGCGCCGAGGCGAGCATGCCGCGATGGGATTTCGACGCGCCCTGTGATGTTGTTGACTTGGGAGCCTGAGAGAGCGGGTGCTGCGGTGACGCACCTGGAATCAACGGCGTCGTCTTGTTCGGATTGGCGCCGTGCGGTTCCGGGGCGACGCGATGGCGGCTGTTAAACAACTGACTCAGGCGCATCACACACTCCCTTGGGTCGTTTGCACGCATGATAGCCAGCGCTGCATCCCCCTCAAGGCGAGTTGCGAACCGGCGTCGCGCCGGCCGAATGCCGCCATCAGCCCAACCGCATGCCCCAGGCGATCGCTGCGATTGCCGGCGCCGCCAGCAACAGCCCCAACCAGCCGCGGCGGCCGATGCGCTCGCCAAATGCCAGCTTGCCGACGAGTGCTCCCAGGATGACCACGCCCAGGTTCATGCTGGCGAAGACGGTGGCCGGGCTATGCGGCAGTAGCTGATGGGCGCGCACGTAACACAGGATGTTGCCGAAATTGAGCGCGCCAAGCAGCACGCCGGCGAGCAGGTTGCGAAAGCTCAGGCGCGCAACACCGCCCCGGCGAACAACCTGCAGGCCAAGCATCAGCACACCTGCCAGCGCAAAGCACAGCGTCAACGACGTCAGCGACGGCGTACCGGCCTGTGCGATGTGCTTGAGCAACAGATCGATCAGGGCAAAGCCCAGCCACACGCCTGCCAGCCATGGCCAGCCGATCGAGGCCGGCGCTGAATCCGCACCGGCGGCCTGACGTGGCCGTTGCAGGATGCAGACGATGGCCAGCAGACCCAGACCCAGTCCCGCCAGCTTCCAGGCATTGACCGGTTCACCAAAGAGCGTGAACGCCGCCGCCAGCGAGAGCAGGAGCGACAGGCGTTGGGCAATGTCGGTACGGACGATGCCGGCGGTGGCGACCGCGCGTGCCAGCAGCATGAAGATCGACGGCAGCGCCACCGCCAATGCAAACAGTGCCAGCCAGGGCGTGGTCGGCGCGCGCAGCGTGTCCAGTGACGGATGCAGGGTCAGCCACGCAAGCAGCGCGGCAGTGGCGTAGTTCCAGGTGATCGCCTGCGCAGCGTCCAGGCGATAGCGCGGCAGCAGCTTGAGAACCACCGACACCAGGACACTGCAAACGACGGCAAACAGCAGAAAATGCATGGGCAACGCAACGAAGTGTGCAGGCAGGGCGATGAACGCGGCCGGCGGGGCGGCTATTATGACGGTATGTCCAATCCCTTATTCCCCACCGAATCGGCTGCACTGACGTTGGACGGGCCGGTCGGCCCGCTCGATGTCGCGGTCGATCTGCCCGAGCCGGACGTTGCCGTGCAACCGGTCACCGCCATCGTCTGCCACCCGCTCTCCACCGAGGGCGGCAGCATGCACAACAAGGTCGTCACCATGGCTGCGCGCGCGCTGCGCGAGTTGGGGATCACCGTAGTGCGCTTCAATTTCCGCAGTGTCGGCAACTCGGCCGGTGCGTTCGATCATGGCGAAGGCGAGCAGGACGACCTGCGTGCGATCGCCGCATGGGTGCGCAGCCAGCGCCCGGGCGACACGCTGTGGCTGGCCGGTTTCAGCTTCGGGGCGTATGTGTCG
>Ga0114992_100136_pt1 | contig 12787 bp, 8 predicted proteins | sample MSEELM_DM5_FD_89584 | JGI IMG/M metagenome (GOLD analysis project Ga0114992, IMG submission 89584) | Subsurface microbial communities from deep shales in West Virginia, USA - MSEEL M_DM5 | ecosystem: Environmental > Aquatic > Deep subsurface > Shale gas/oil reservoir > Produced water/Flow back ... | reverse complement strand
TGGGGGTTTTTCAGGGGCGACTAAGTAATTCGAACGACTGTGAAAGCGACCCCGAGCACTGGCGCTGACGCATGGCAGATTCATCCACACAGGGTGTGGATGAATCCTGGACAAGCATGTGGATAACTCGCATCAGCCCTTGCCGCGCAACGGCCGGGTTTGCCATGGTCAAAAAATGACCAGCTGGCGTTATGCCGCTTGCAGGCTCAGTTCGCCGCCGCTGGTGACGAAGCGTTGGCCCTGCCGCAGCAGATGGCGACCGTCGGGGAGCTCATAGCGTGGTGTCGCGTGTGTCTGCGCGTGCCCCTGCGGCTGGTCGTCGCGGAACTCGATGATCACGTAGGGCTCGCCGTCTGCACCGACGGCTGGAAATTGCCGAAAAGACATCTCGCACCTCCTCAGTTTCAAGGTTGCAATGCGACCGTCAACGATCGCGCGACCGGCGCTGTTGCCGGTGTCGCGAGCATGCGCAGCGCCGTGTTACCGATGCGTCGTCAAGCGATGAAGCGCGAAATGACGGCGCCGGTTGTGGCTGCTTTTTAGCTTCTCGCGCTACGCGCGCGACACTTCGAGGGCATGGCAGTGGTGCGTTGCACGCTGCCCAGCGGCGGGCCTGTTGGGCTGGATGCACGGACATCCGGCCAGCGCCAGCGTGCGCTACTGGCGCAGCATCAAAGCGTCACGGTCCGCGGTGGCGGCGGCCAGTTCGGCACGTGCGGAGGCGATCCGCGCCTGCGCATCGATCAGCCGCACGCGGGCATCGTTGGCGGTTTCTTCGCGTTGATTGACGAGGAAAAAGTCGCCCGAGCCCAGTTCGAAACGGCGCCGCTCCGCCGCAGCGAGCCGGTCTGCCAGGCTGCGCTCCTCATCGGCGATGCCGGCCAGCCGCTCGGCGGCATTGAGCGAGATGACGATGGATTCCACTTCCACTGAAATCTGGTCGCGCAGGAAGCGGCTGCGTTGATCCAGCGCCTCGATCTCCGCGCGTGCCTCGGCCACGCGGCCCTTGGCGGAACGGTTTTCCAGCGGCACGCTGAAACGGAAGCCGATGATCGCATCGGTCGGCGAACGGTTTGGGCCACCCACGCCGGGCGCGCCCAGATCCTTGCTGACCTCGAAACTCACGTCCAGGCGTGGCTTCAGATCGTTCTGCGCCAGCATCAGGCGGGCGGTGGCCTGATCGATGCGGGTCAGCACGGCGCGGTAATCGGGGCGTTCCACCGGCGCGGTGATCTTGCTGGCGCCGGCCAGGCCTTCGAGCGCGGAGGTGTCGGCGGGCAGCCGCTCGGCGGACACGATCAGCGGCATGCCGGCGTCGTCGCGCAGATACAAGGACAACGCATTGGCCGCATTGGCGAAGTCCTGCTCCGAGCGCACCACAAGCGCGCGGCGGCGCACCAGGTTCTGGTCGTTTTCGGTCAACAGAATGGTTGGCCGTGCGCCGAGCGTCACCTGCCGGGAAATGGCGTTGCGGCGGCGTTCGGCCAGCTCCAGCAGGTCCTTGTAGGCCCGCAGCTTCAGCCCGGCCGCGACCCAGCTCTGGTAGGCATCCACCGCGCGGCGCTGCACGCCAATCGCCACCATCTCCGCTTCGTATTGCGCCACGTCGATGTCGCCGCTGGCCACGCTGCGACGGGTGCGGCGCTCATCCACCACGCGGTCGCGCAGCAGCGCATACAGCGCACCGACTTTCACTTCGCCGCCGCGGTCGGTGTAGGACTTGTCTTCGTAGACCGGGAACGACCCGCGCGAGGACCGGTACCCGCCGTAGTAGTAGCCGCCGTTTTCCTCGAAGGGCCGCTTGACCGTGCTCTCGATCGAACTGCCGTCGTAATAGCCGGCCTCGCGTGAGCGGCCATCGATATCGAACACCGTATCGAACGCGCCATTGGCCGATAGCCCCTTGCCTTCGGCCTGGCGCACCTTGGCCAGCGATTCGACGATTTGCGGCGCCGAGCGGGCAGAGGACTGCAATACCTCGTCCAGGGTCAGGGCAGCGGCCTGGGCGAATGCCGCTCCGGGGCAGAGTGCGATCAGCAGGGCAACAAGACGGTGCATCATTTCTTGCCCGTCGCGTCGTCTTCGGCCTTGTACGCCGCCGGCTTGGCCTTGCCGTCATCCTGCTGCGTGGCCGTCGGGCGGCGGTCGAATTCCAGCGGGAAGTTGTTGAGTTGGCGCCACAGTTCGTAGCCGACCCGCACGGTTTCGCCCTGCACCCAGCCGCGCACCTTGCCGCCCTGGCGCGCGAATTCCTGCGCCGGCCACGCCGGCTTGCCCGGCATGGGTTCGACCAGGATGCGGAACAGTCCGTCGGGCGCGGCGTTGGGGTCGATGGCACGCACGCGGCCATCGAACATGCCGTGCGCCACTGACGGCCAGCCGCTGAACTGGATTGCCGGCCAGCCTTCGAACTCCAGCCGCACCGGCCGTCCGGGGCGGATCAACGGCACGTCGCGGCCGTCGATATACAGCTCGACCGCACGCTCCACGCGCTCGGGCGCGATCACCGCGAGCACCGTGCCCGGCGACACCATCGCGCTGCCGCTGGCGGCGTTGAGCTGTTGCACGCGGCCGTCGCGCGGCGCACGCACCAACTGCGCAGACTGGCGATTCAACTGGATGTCGATCCGGGTCAACTTGGCGCGCGACTCGGCCAGCTTGGCATCGGCTTCGGCCACCTTGATCTGGGTCAGCTCGTAGTCACGGCGCCCGGCCAGACCTTCGGCCAGCAATTGCCGGCTGCGCTCCACATCGATGCCGGCCACCGCGCGTGATTGCTGGATGGCGGCGATCTCGGCCTGCACCTGCGCCCGTTCGCTGGCCAGGCGGGTCAGCAGGTCCGGATCCAGATCGCCGACGCGCGCGATCGGGTCGCCACGCGAGACATGCTGGCCGTCGTGCACGTACCACGTCTCGACACGGCCGGGAACGAAGGCGGTGACCTGCTGCTGGCGATCGCCCGGGTCCAGCGAGACCACCTGTCCCTTGCCGCTGGCGGTCTGTACCCACGGTGCCAGCGCCAGGATCGCCGCGGCAATGGCCACGCCGATCAGCAGCATCCAGGCCAGTGCCTTGGCGATGCTGGGCGGCCGCATCGCCGCCAGGGTGGGGAAGTGCGCGTTGCGATCAGCGGCCTGGCGCATCGTCTGCTTCCTGCATGGATGCGATCAGGGCATCGCGCGTGGCGTAGCGCTGCTGCTGTCCGGGTTGCAGGCGGAACCAGCCGTCCAGGGTGATGTCCTCCGGCCGGCCGGTGCACAACAAGGCGGTGGTGCCGGTGGCTTTCAAACGACGCAGGATCTTGGTCAGGCGTTCGGCCGGAATCAGGTCGTACAGCTGCGACAGCATCAGCACACGCGGTTGCACCAGCAGCGCGTTGGCCAGCTTCAGCGCCATCACCTCGCCGATCCACAACGGGTAGCCGGAGGCGGCCAGACGCGTGTCCAGCCCCTTGGGAAGCGAGGCAATGCGGCTGCGCAAGCCCACCGCGTCGATGGCTTCCAGCATCGCTTCGGAGCTCACATCACTGGAGGCCAACGCCAGGTATTCGCGAATGGTGACCTCCACGATGGTGGGGCGGTCGAGCACGGTGACTTCCGAACGCAGCAGGTACATGTCGAAGGTGGCCATGTCGGCACCGCCCACCATCACCAGCCCGCGGTCGGGCACCACGTGCCGTTTCAACACCATGGCCAGCAGCCGCTCGGCACCGCCATCGGCCAGCGTCACCAGCTGTTCGCCGGCGGCCAGCGAAAAGTCGAACCGCGCGCCATCGATCACCACCCCATCCAGGCGGACCGCGCTGTTGCCCGGGGTCTTGCCCGGCGCCACCACGGCGCGTTCCTGCGGGATCGCGAACAGCAACGAAAGTTCCTCGGAGCTGGCGACCAGGTCGTAGAACGCATCCAGGTAGGTGCCTAGCTGGGAGATACCGTAGAACACCGCGCTCAGGATCAGCTCGGCCGCCACCAGCTGGCCGATCGACAACTCACCGCGCAGGATCAGGTTGCCGCCCAGTGCCAGCAACGCGGCGCTGGCCACCGCGTAGACCAGCAGGAAGGAGGCGGTCTGGGTGAAGCTGTAGCTGAAGTGGCGCCGATGCCGATCGATGTAGGCGGCCGTGACCGCCTCGGAGCGATCCATTGCGAAATCGAGATGGCGGCTGGACTTGTAGAACCCGTTGGAGCCGCCGACGCTTTCCAGCCAGCGCGCCGCCTCGTGCTTGGCGTGGCTCAGATCCACCGCGGTGCGGATCGACCCGCGCGACCAGAGCATCCAGATGCTGAAGATCACCAGCAGCAGCAAGGCGTTGAAGCCCAGGAAAAACGGGTGGTAGAAGCTGGTGACGATCAGCCCCACCGCCGACTGCAGCACGATGGTGAACGCACCGATGGCCAGACTCGGCACGGCCTTCTGCACCACCACCAGATCGAAGTAGCGGTTGAACATGTCGCCGCGGTTCTGGTCGGCGAAGAACGGGTTTTGCGCATGCACGGCGCGCACCGTGATCTCGGCCACCACGCGTGCGAACAAGCGGCGTTCGAACAGCGCCATGACCCACACCCGCATCGCGCTCAGGCCGGCGACCAGCAGCAACAGGCCGAGCAACAATCCCGACAAGGTCCATAGCGGCGTGGGCAGCGCGGTGTTGGCCACGCTGTTGATCAGCAACTGCACCGAGATTGGCGTGGCCAGCGACAACAGACTGATCGCCACGCCGTAGACGATGGCCAGACGCACATAGGGCATGTCCGGCCCGACGATCTCCGCCAGCCAGCTTGCCGCTTCCCGCCATCCGATCTGTTTGCCCGCCGCCATTGCACTTCCGCTGATGAGTTCAGTGCAGCATTGACGAGTTCGTGCTTACGAACAAGGCCGGCGAGCTTATTTGCCGCATAGGATTTTCCTATGCGGCGGCGGCACGCAGCAATTCGGCGATAAGCCCGAACGCCGGCGCACGGCCGGCACCTTGTCGCCAGAGCAGGCCGATGTCGCGGTAATAGCGCCCACCCTTGACCGGCCGTACCACCACATCGTCGCCCTCGCGGATCTCCTGGCGCACGTACAGATCCGGCAGCAGCGCCAGGCCCATGCCCATGCCGGCCATCTGCCGGATCGCATCCAGACTGGTCCCTTCGTAATCGCGCAGCACGTTGGCGCCGACTTCCGCCGCAATCGCGGCCACCTGCTCGGCCAGGCGATATTCCGGCATCAGCGTCAGCAAGCTGGCGCCGCGCAAATCGGCGGGGGTGATGCAGGCCTTGGTCCGCAGCGGATGGTCGGCGGCCATGGTCACGTGCAACGGTTCGCGGAACAGGCGTTCGCTGTGCAGGCCGCGCCCGGCCACCGGCAACTGCGCCAGGATCACGTCGTGCACGCCAGTGGCCAGGTCGCTGGCCAGCACTGTTGGCAATCCTTCGCGCACATGCACGCGCAGCGCCGGATGCTCACGGTGCAGCCGCGCCACCAGGCTGGGCATCAGGTACGCGCCCAGCGTGGGCGACACACCGAGCCGGATGGTGCCGATCAGCGAATCCGCCGAGGTGGCGCGCACGTCTTCCAGGTCGGCCAGATCGAGCAGGATGCTGCGTGCACGCGCCAGCAGTTCGCGCCCCAATGGCGTGAGAATCGCCGGCCCGCCGCGTTCGAACAACGGCGCGCCGATGATGGTTTCCAGCCCCCGGATCTGCTGCGACAGCGAGGGTTGCGAAACACCCATCTGCTCGGCGGCACGGGTGAAGCTGCCGGTGTCTGCCAGCGCGACGAAATAACTGAGTTGGCGGATGGTGGTCCTGGGGCGGGGCATGGGTCAGCTCCTGGCCTCAGCGCGCTTAGGCGTGCATGCCGAGGTGGCCGTACGCGCGTGCCGCGTGATTGCAGCGATCAGCGAGCATGTGGCGGTCACTGATCGATGAACTGCAGCTTCGCCAACTCCGCGTACAGCCCGCCTTCGGCCACCAGTTGCGCATGCGTGCCCTGCGCCACGATGCGGCCGGCGTCCATCACCACGATACGGTCGGCCTTGAGCACGGTTGCCAGGCGATGTGCGATGACCAGCGTGGTGCGGCCCTGCATCAAGCGGTCCAGCGCCTGCTGCACGGCGCGCTCGCTTTGTGCATCCAGCGCGCTGGTGGCCTCGTCCAGCAACAGGATCGGGGCGTCCTTGAGCAGCGCCCGTGCAATCGCCACGCGCTGCTGCTGGCCACCGGACAGGCGCGTGCCGCGCTCGCCCAGTTCGCTGGCATAGCCCTGCGGCAATGCGCGCAAGAAGATGTCGGCCTCGGCAGCCGTGGCGGCGGCTTCCACCTGCGCGTCGCTGGCATCCAGGCGGCCATACCGGATGTTGTCGGCGGCACTGGCGGCGAACAAGGTCGGCTGCTGCGGCACTAGTGCGATCTGCTCGCGCAGCAGCACTGGATCGGTCTGGCGCAGATCTACGTCATCGATCCGCACGCTGCCGCTCAGCGGGTCGTGGAAGCGCAACAGCATCGCCAGCACCGTGCTCTTGCCGGCGCCGGAGGGGCCGACCAGCGCCACGGTTTCGCCCGGCTGCACATGCAGGTCGAAGCCATCCAGCGCCGGCATGTCCGGGCGCTGCGGGTAGTGGAAGACCACCTGGTCGAAATGGATCGCGCCACGCACCGGCACCGGCAACGGCTGCGGGGTCGCGGGCGCGACAATTGCCGACTGCTCGTCGAGCAACTCGCCGATCCGCCCCATGCCACCGGCAGCGCGTTGCAGCTCGTTCCACACTTCGGCCAGCGCACCCACCGAACCACCGCCAATCAGTGCATACAGCACGAACTGGCCCAGCGTGCCCGGCGTCATCTGCCCGGCGATGACATCGTGCGCGCCCAACCACAGCACCGCGACGATGGCCCCGAAGATCAGCATGATCGCCACTGCGGTGACGGTGGCCTGGGTGCGGATGCGTACGCGCGCGGTCCCGATGGCTGCCTGCAAGGCCTGGCTGAAGCGGTTGCTCTCGTAGCCCTCGCGCGCATGTGCCTGCACCGTGCGCACCGCCCCTAGTGTTTCGGCGGCAAGCGTGTTGGCGTCGGCCACGCGGTCCTGGCTGGCCCGCGAGATCTTCTGCAGGCGTCGCGCGCCGAGCACGATCGGCAGCACCGCCAGCGGAATGCCGATCAAGGTGAAGCCGGCCAGCCGCGGGCTGGTGACGAACAGCATCACCAGGCTGCCGATCACCGTGACCGAACTGCGCAAGGCCACCGACATGGTGGTGCCGACCACGCCGCGCAGCAGTTCGCTGTCGGCCGATAGGCGCGACACCAGCTCGCCACTGCGGCTGCGATCGTGGAAGCCGGCATCCAGGCCAATCAGATGGGCATACAGGCGGCCGCGCAGATCGGCGACCACTTTTTCGCCCAGCAGCGCCACGAAATAAAAGCGCGCCGCCGTGGCCAGCGCCAGCACCACCGCCACCGCGAATAGAAGCGCGAAGGCCTGGTTGATCTGCGTTCCGCCGGAGAAGCCGTGGTCGATCATGCGCTTGACCGCAGCCGGCAGGCTCAGCGTGGCCGCCGAGGAGACCGCCAATGCGACCAGCCAGGCCGCGAACAGGCCGCGCTGGCGCTGCACGAAGGGCCACAGGGTGCGCAGGTTGCCAAGCTTGCGGAGTGGGGCAGGCTTGGCGGGGGGCTGGCTCATGCGGCTTCCGGTGTTGAGAGATGGACCCTGTTGCGAGTGGCGTCGCACAGGCGGGTTTTCAAGCCGGCGAGCTGATCCGCGGCCACTTGCACGCGCAATGCGGCGCCCTCGGCGTCGAATTGCTCGTCCAGCTTGTCGGCGTGGAAGGTCGATAGCGCGGCGTGGACCACGCCCAGGTCGTCGAACGGGCAGCGCAGGGCCAGCAGCGACATCGCCACCAGTGGCCGGCGCGTGGCCAACCGCAGGCATTCGGCGGCCGTACCGCCATACGCGCGCACCAGGCCGCCGGCGCCGAGCTTGATGCCGCCATACCAGCGCGTCACCACCACCACGACGCGGTCGTAGCCCTGGCCATCGATCGCAGCTAGGATCGGCCGGCCAGCGGTGCCGCTGGGTTCGCCGTCGTCGCTGGAGCGGTATTCCTGCCCGTAGCGGTAGGCCCAGCAATTGTGCGTGGCATCCACGGCCGCAAAGCGCCGCACCTGCTCCAGTGCCTGCTCGGGCGATGCCAGCGCGCAGGCCTGTGCGACAAAGCGACTGTGCTTGATCTCCAGGCTGTGGTGCGCGTCGGCGGCAAGGGTGTCTGGCATCGCGTGCATTCTATGCGAGCTGGTCGCGCGCGGCCGGGCGTGCGTCTCTGTGCGAGCAGGTGGGGGCGTGGACAGGTTGCGGCGCGGATGTGCAGCGCGCTATCCGCATGGTCACTGACGAGCGTGTGGTGCTAGATCAGTACAGCATCTGCGTGGGGTTAGCGCCGTAATACAAGCGCGCTGCGCTGGTCCGCAGCGACTGTTGTTGCCGCCGTGACGATCACACCAGGGTGGAGCGGCGCTTCTCGTCGATCCACTTCGATGCCTGTGCCGGCGTGTAGTGCTGCATCCACTCCAGCATCTGCTCGATGTCGGCGCCGTACCACAGGTCGCTGCGCTGATCCGGATGCAGGAAGCGTTCCTCGACCATGCGATCGATCATGCCGATCAGCGGCGCGTAGAAGCCTTCGATGTCCAGGAACGCGCACGGCTTGTTGCCGATGCCCAGCTGCCGCCAGGTCAGCATCTCGAAGATCTCCTCCATGGTGCCAAAGCCACCGGGCAGGGCGACGAACGCATCCGACAGCTCGAACATGCGCATCTTGCGCTCATGCATGGAGCCGACGATTTCCAGCGTGGTCAGCCCGCGATGCGCCACTTCCCAATCGGCCAGCTGCTGCGGAATCACGCCGGTCACTTCGCCACCTGCGGCCAGCACCGCGTTGGCCACCGTGCCCATCAGGCCGACATTGCCACCGCCATACACCAGGCGCAGCCCCTGTTTGGCGATGCGGTCACCCAGCGCAATGGCGCGCTCGGCATAGGCAGGCTTGTTGCCGGCATTGGAACCACAGTAGACGCAGATGCTTTTCATGGGATGAGAATCGGGAGTAGGGAATTGGGAATGGGTAAAAGCAGAAACAAAAGCCGGAACGCATGACGCCGGACCTAGGTCCGGCGTCAGCATGAAGAGCGAAGTGATGGGAACGCTCTTACGATTCCCAATTCCCCACTCCCGATTCCCGGCTTAATTCGCCTTATGAATGGCGCGCTTGCTCACCGCCATGGCGGCGTCGTGGATTGCTTCGGACAGGGTCGGGTGCGCATGGCAGATGCGCGCCAGATCGTCCGCCGAGCCGCTGAACTCCATCGTCAGCACACCTTCGTGCACCAGCTCCGAGACACCCACGCCCACCAGGTGCATCCCCAGCACGCGGTCGGTTTCGGCATCGACGATCACCTTGACGAAGCCGGCCGGCTCGCCCATGGCCACCGCACGGCCGATCGCCGCGAACGGGAAGCTGCCGGCCTTGTAGGCAACGCCTTCGGCCTTGAGCTGCTGCTCGGTCTTGCCGACCCAGGCAATTTCCGGCTCGGTGTAGATGACCCACGGAATGGTGTCGAAGTTGACGTGCCCGGGCAGGCCGGCGATCAGCTCGGCCACTGCGATGCCTTCCTCGAAGCCCTTGTGCGCCAGCATCGGGCCGCGCACGCAGTCGCCGATCGCCCACACGCCGTCGACGCCGGTGTGGCAATGGCCATCGACCTCGATCTGGCCACGCTCGGTCACCTTGACGCCGGTGCCATCGGCCAGCAGGTTCTTGGTCGCGGCCTTGCGGCCCACCGCCACCAGCAACTTGTCCACGGTCAGGGTCTGCTCGCCGGCGCCGTCGGTGTAGCTGACCACCACCTGCTTGGCATCGCCGCTGCCGGTGATCTCGGTCTTGCTGACCTTGGCGCCCAGCTTGATGTCCAGGCCCTGCTTCTTGAATTCCTTCAGCGCGGTCTTGGCCACTTCGGCGTCGGCCAGCGCCAAGAAATCCGGCAGCGCTTCGAGGATGGTGACCTCGGCGCCCAGACGCTTCCACACGCTGCCCAGCTCCAGGCCGATGACGCCGGCACCGATCACTGCCATGCGCTTGGGTACCGCGGTGAAGTCCAGGCCGCCGACGTTATCGACGATGGTGTCGCCGTCGAACTTGGCGAACGGCAGTTCGATCGATTCCGAACCGGCCGCCAGGATCACGTTGGTGCCCTTCAGCTCGATCTCGCCACCTTCGTGCTGAGTCACCTTGACGATGTTGCCCGGCTGCAACTGGCCGAAGCCGTAGTACGGGGTGATCTTGTTGGCCTTGAACAGCATCGCGATGCCGCCGGTGAACTGCTTCACGATCTTGTCCTTGCGGCCGATCATGGTGGGCACGTCCATCTTGGCGTCGTTGAAGCTGATGCCGTGGTCGCCGAACAGGTGGCCCATGTTCCAGAACTGGCGCGAGGAATCCAGCAGCGCCTTGGACGGGATGCAGCCCACGCGCAGGCAGGTGCCGCCCAGGGCGGGCTTGCCGTCCTTGCCGATGGCTGCGTCGATGCAGGCGACCTTCATGCCGAGCTGCGCTGCACGAATCGCAGCGTGATAACCGGCCGGGCCGGCACCGATGACGACGACGTCGAATTGTTCGCTCATTTCATTTGCTCACGGGAATGGCGAGTAGGGAATGGGGAATCGCAACAGCGCACGCGCCTGTCGCGTCCCATCCAGGTCCAGGCGGGAATGGAGCGGTCGATGGGCGCTTGTCCCATTCCCGAATCTCCATTCCCGATTCCCGGCTCTTAGAGGCCAAACAGCATCCGGCCCGGGTTTTCCAGCTGATTCTTGATGTCGACCAGGAACTGCACCGAATCCTTGCCGTCGATGATGCGGTGGTCGTAGGACAGCGCCAGGTACATCATCGGCGCGATCACGACCTGGCCGTTCTCGGCGATCGGACGTTCCTTGATCGCGTGCATGCCCAGGATGGCGCTCTGCGGCGGGTTGATGATCGGGGTCGACAACAGCGAGCCGAAGGTGCCGCCATTGGTGATGGTGAAGGTGCCACCCTGCAGGTCGTCCAGGCCCAGCTTGCCGGCGCGCGCCTTGGCGGCGTAGTCGGCGATGCCCTGTTCGACTTCGGCAAATGACTGGCGCTCGACGTTACGCAGCACCGGCGTCACCAGGCCCTTCTCGGTGGAGACGGCGATCGAGATGTCGCTGTAGCCGTGATAGATGATGTCGTCGCCGTCGATCGAGGCGTTGACCAGTGGGAAGCGCTGCAGTGCGTTGGCCGCGGCCTTGACGAAGAAGCTCATGAAACCGAGCTTGATGCCGTGCGCCTTCTGGAATTCGTCCTGCAGTTCCTTGCGCGCGGCCGACACCTTGGCGAGGTTGACCTCGTTGAAGGTGGTCAGCATCGCGGTGGAGTTCTTGGACTCCATCAGGCGCTTGGCGATCGTCTTGCGCACGCGGGTCATCGCCACGCGCTCTTCAGGACGGGCGCCAGACGCCTTGCCCACGCCGCCGGCCTTGGCGAAGTTGACGATATCTTCCTTGGTCACCGCGCCACGACGGCCGGTGCCGTCGACCTGCGACGGATCCACGCCCTGGGTGATGGCGGAAAAACGCGCACCCGGCGGCAGGCTGTCAGCAGACGACTTCGATGCAACCGGCGCGGCAGCGGCAGCGGCAGCCGGTGCCGGCGCAGCAGCAGCGGCGGCCGCCGTGGCATCGGCCTTCTTCTCTTCGGCCGGTGCAGCTGCGGCCACGGCGCCTTCTTCGATGATCGCCAGGATCTGGTTGCTGGTGACCGTGCTGCCGGCTTCGAACTTGATTTCCTTCAGTACGCCGTCGACCGGCGAAGGAACTTCCAACACGACCTTGTCGGTTTCCAGATCGACCAGATTCTCGTCGCGCTTGACCGCTTCACCGGCCTTCTTGTGCCAGCTGGCGATGGTGGCGTCGGAAACGGATTCGGGCAGTACCGGAACTTTGACTTCGGTGGCCATTCGGGGAGCGTCCTAGGGTTTTCGTTCTTTGGGGAAGAGGAGTTATTCAGCGACTTGGTCGTTGAACGGATTGAGCAGCGCATCGGCGACCAGCTTCTGCTGTTCGGCGATGTGGTCGGCCATGTGGCCGGCAGCAGGCGAGGGCGAACGGGCACGGCCGGCGTAATGCAGGCTCTGACCGCTGGCCAGGCAGAAATTCAGGTGATGGCGAATCTGATACCACGCACCCTGGTTCTGCGGCTCTTCCTGACACCACACCACGTCGGCGGCATTGCCGAAGCGCTTGAGTTCTGCGGCCAGCTGCGCACGCGGGAACGGGTACAGCTGCTCCACACGCAGGATGGCAACGTCGTCCTGGCCACGCTTGGTCTGGTCTTCGAGCAGGTCGTAATAGACCTTGCCCGAGCACAGCACCACGCGCTTAACCTTGCTCGCGTCGGCCTTGGCGTCGGGGATCAGATGCTGGAACTGCCCATCGGCCAGTTCTTCCAGCGTCGACACCGCCAGCTTGTGGCGCAGCAACGACTTCGGGGTCATCACCACCAGCGGCTTGCGGGTGGTCATGCGCATCTGGCGACGGATCATGTGGAAGCACTGCGCCGGGGTCGTCGGCACGCAGACCAGCATGTTCTCCAGCGCGCACAGCTGCAGGAAACGCTCAAGACGTGCGGAGCTGTGCTCCGGGCCCTGGCCTTCGTAGCCATGCGGCAGGAACAGCGACAGGCCCGCGATGCGGCCCCACTTGGCCTCGCCGGCAGCGATGAACTGGT
>Ga0114992_100134_pt1 | contig 13124 bp, 12 predicted proteins | sample MSEELM_DM5_FD_89584 | JGI IMG/M metagenome (GOLD analysis project Ga0114992, IMG submission 89584) | Subsurface microbial communities from deep shales in West Virginia, USA - MSEEL M_DM5 | ecosystem: Environmental > Aquatic > Deep subsurface > Shale gas/oil reservoir > Produced water/Flow back ... | reverse complement strand
ATCGTGGCGCTGGTGGTCGGCATGCGCTGGGGCGTGACCTGGATGGATCCGCTCATGGGCATCGTCGGTGCGGTGCTGGTGACCGTATGGGCCTGGGGGCTGTTGCGCAGCACCGGCCGGGTGTTGCTGGATGCGGAGATGGATGCGCCGGTGGTGGAGGAAATCCGCGAGGTGATCGCTGCACTGCCCTACGCCGCACGCATTGCCGACCTGCATGTGTGGCGCATCGGCACAGACCGCCACGCCTGTCTGATCAGCCTCGTCACCGAAGCCACCGTCGCCGCAGAGGCCATCCGCGCCGCGCTACAGATCCACGAAGAACTGGTGCACATCACGGTGGAAGTGCAGCGCCCCGAGGGCGCTTCTGCAGCGGTGTAAGACGCGTAATGCGCCGTGCGATCGCGCATGGCAGCAGTGCATCGCCCATCGCCGTACAACGTGCGCTTGAGCGCGCTTTTCAGTGGGCGCAGCAGTACGCACGCATCGGTCACACGTGCACGAGTGCGCTACGCTTGCGCATCACTCATGCTCGGGAGCCGCGATGCGCTTGACCCTGTTACTGGCCACCACGCTGGCATGTTGCACGGCAACCGCGGCCTCGGCGCAACCTGCCGCGCAACGCGAGATCCAGTTGGACATCGCCAGCGCCGGCGCATCGGTGGATCGGTTCTATGCGCTGTCGGTCGGCTCGGATTTTCCAGGCACCTTGATCCGCGACGACACCCAGGCGCATCTGCTGCCCGCCGTGCAGGAACTGGGCTTTCGCTATATCCGCTTCCACGACGTGTTCCATGACGTGCTCGGCACGGTCAAGGAGGTCGACGGCACGCTCGTGTACGACTGGACGCAGCTGGACAAACTCTACGACGCACTGCTGGCCAAGAAGATCCGCCCATTCGTCGAACTGGGCTTCACCCCGACCGCGATGAAGACCTCCGAGCAGACCCTGTTCTACTGGAAAGGCAACACCTCGCATCCGGACCCGGCCAAGTGGACGCAGCTGATCGATGCGTACGTGCGCCACATTCGCGCACGTTACGGCGCGGATGAAGTACGCCAGTGGTATTTCGAAGTATGGAACGAGCCCAATCTGAAGGACTTCTGGGAGAACGCCGACCAGCAGGCCTACTTCGCTCTGTACGCCAACACCGCGCGCACCATCAAGGCCATCGACCCGCAGCTGCGCGTGGGCGGGCCTTCCACCGCCGGCGCGGCGTGGGTGCCGGAGCTGCTGGCCTTCGTGCAAAAAAACACGTTGCCGATCGACTTCGTCACCACCCACACCTATGGCGTGGATGGCGGGTTTCTCGATGAAGACGGCAAGCAGGACACCAAGCTCTCCGCCTCGCCCGAGGCCATCGTGGGCGATGTACGGCGCGTGCGCGCGCAGATCCAGGCCTCGCCATACCCGGATCTGCCGCTGTTTTTCACCGAGTGGAGCAGCAGCTACACGCCGCGCGAATTCGTCCACGACAGCTACATCAGCGCGCCGTACATCCTGACCAAGCTCAAGCAGGTGCAGGGTCTGGTGCAGGGCATGAGCTACTGGACCTACACCGACCTGTTCGAAGAGCCCGGCCCGCCGCCGACGCCCTTCCACGGCGGCTTCGGGCTGATGAACCGCGAAGGCATCCGCAAGCCGGCCTGGTTCGCCTACAAGTACTTGAATGCCCTGCAGGGGCGCAGCCTTGCGGTGGACGATGCGCACACGCTCGCCGCAGTGGACGGCAAGCGCATTGCCGCCGTGGCCTGGGATTGGCAGCAGCCGGTGCAGGCGGTGAGCAATACGCCGTTTTATACCCGCCTGGTGCCGGCAAGCGACAGCAAGGCAATCGTGTTCCGGTTGGCGCATGTGCCGGCGGGCACCTATCGGCTGCAGGTGCGCAAGACCGGCTACCGCCGCAATGACCCGCTGTCGCTCTACATCGACATGGGCATGCCCAAGCAACTTGCTGCAGACCAGCTGACCCAACTGCAGCAGGCCACGCGCGATGTGCCCGAGCAGGACCGCCGCGTGCGCGTGGGCGCCGAGGGTGCGGTTGCGGTCACGGTGCCGATGCGCAGCAACGATGTGGTGCTGCTGACGCTGGAACCGGCAACGCGCTGAGCGTTGCCGCCTCCATGCCCTGACGCTGCGCCTGCACACATGTTGCAGGCGGCCGCCTCAACGCACCGCGCTCAGGCCGCAGGCTTGGGCGGTGACGCGCTCACGTATTTCTCGCGGCGGATCTGTGCATTCGGCAGGCCTGCCTCGCGCAGCGCCACCGCGCAGGTGTCCACCATGTCCGGGTTGCCGCACAGGTAGGCGATGTCGCCATCGGCCGTCGGCGCGAACTCGGCCAGATGCTGCTGCACGTAGCCATGCCGTACGTCGGCATGCGGGTGTTCGGGCAACTCGCGCGAGAAGCACGGCACGTAGCGGAACTGCGGATGCGCATCGGCAAACGCGCGGAAGTCATCGCCGTACAACAACTCGGCGGGCGTGCGTGCGCCTTGCAGCAGCACCACCTCCAGCCCCCGGCTGGCGATTGCCTCGGCCAGCAGCGGCAGCATCGAGCGATACGGCGTCACCCCGGTGCCGGTGGCGATTAGCAGGTAGCGCCGGTTGTGGTCGCCCGGCAGCAGACAGAACTTGCCGTAGGGGCCGCTGGCCTGCAGCTGGTCGCCAATCTCCAAGCCTTCGAACAGCGCGGTGGCCGAGCCGCCGGGCACGAAACTCACCGCGATCTCCACCGCCTCGCCCGGTCCCAGCGCGTGGTCGTGGATGGTCGCCAGCGAATAGCTGCGCTTGGCATCGGTGCCATCGGCGTACTGGAAATGGATCTGAATGAACTGCCCGGGCTGGAAATCCAGCGGCTGCCCGTCATCACGCAGGAACTGGCAGTGGGCCACGGTGGGCGCGAGCATGCGCCTGTCGACAAGCTTGAGGGGGAATTGAACGGGCACGAACGGATTTAGGACAGTCTGTGATCGGGGCGAACCCCCACGGGCTTCTATAATAGCGGCTGCAACTCGCTGCGCCGTCACGCTGACGCGAAGGACCATCTTGAATTCCCCATCTCCGACCGCGGCACCCGCCCTGCGCGTGTGCGACCTGCGCAAGACCTACGACAACGGCACCCAGGCGCTCAAGGGCGTGTCGCTGGACGTTGCGCCTGGCGACTTTTTCGCCCTGCTCGGCCCCAACGGGGCGGGCAAGTCCACCCTGATCGGCATCATCAGCTCGCTGGTGAACCTCTCGCAGGGCCAGGTCGAGGTGTTCGGCACCGATCTGGTCCGCCACCGCAGCGATGCGATGCGGCTGATCGGCCTGGTCCCGCAGGAAGTGAACTTCAACCTGTTCGAAAAGCCCTTCGACATCCTGGTCAACTACGCCGGTTTCTACGGCATGCCGCGCGAGCAGGCTGCCGCCCTGGCGGAGGCCGAGCTGCGCCGCGCGCATCTGTGGGAAAAGGCGCAGGTGATGAGCCGCACGCTCTCCGGCGGCATGAAGCGCCGCCTGATGATCGCCCGCGCCATGATGACCCAGCCGCGGCTGCTGATCCTGGACGAGCCCACCGCCGGTGTGGATATCGAGATCCGCCGCGACATGTGGCGCGTACTCAAGGAGATCAATGCCGCCGGCACCACGATCATCCTGACCACCCACTACCTGGAAGAGGCCGAGCACCTGTGCCGCAACCTGGCCATCATCAACCACGGCCAGATCGTCACCCAGGGCCCGATGCGCGAGCTGCTGGCCAAGCTCGACGTGGAAGGCTTCCTGTTCGATATCGATGGTGAGTTGCCGGCGCAGCTGCCGGTGATCGAAGGCACCACGCTCACCGCGATCGACGGCCATACGCTGGATCTGGACATGCCGCGCGCGATGGACCTCAACCGCGTGTTCGCCACTCTGGGCGATGCCGGCATCCGCGTGCGCTCGATGCGCACCAAGAGCAACCGGCTGGAAGAATTGTTCGTCCGTTTGACCGGGCCTGGCGACACCACCGTTGCCACGCCCCCTGCTGCAGCGGCGCCCGTGCGCCCGGCAGGCCACCCATGAGTTCCCCGGAGCCTTCGATGTCTGCTGTTCCCGCTACCTCCCGCCAGCGCAACTGGGTTGCACTGGGCACCATCGTGCGCCGCGAAGTGCAGCGCATCCTGCGCATCTGGGGCCAGACCCTGGTGCCGCCAGCCATCACCATGACGCTGTACTTTTTGATCTTCGGCGGGCTGATCGGCTCGCGCGTGGGCGACATGGGCGGCTACACGTACATGCAGTTCATCGTGCCGGGCCTGGTGATGATGAGCGTGATCCAGAACAGCTACGGCAACATTTCCTCGAGCTTCTTCGGCGCCAAGTTCGGCCGCCACGTGGAAGAACTGCTGGTCAGCCCGATGCCCAACTGGGTGATCCTGTGGGGCTACGTGGCAGGCGCGGTGCTGCGCGGGGTCATGGTGGGCGCGCTGGTGCTGATCATCGCCATGTTCTTCACCCCGGTGCGCATCCCGCACCCGCTGGTGACGCTGACCACGGTGCTGCTGGGCGCGACGATCTTCTCGCTGGCCGGCTTCGTCAACGCGGTGTACGCCAAGAAGTTCGACGACGTGGCCATCGTGCCCACCTTCATCCTGACCCCGCTGACCTACCTGGGCGGCGTGTTCTATTCGGTGAAGCTGCTGCCCGGCTGGGCCGAGGCCGCCACCCACGCCAACCCGATCTTCTACATGGTCAACGCGTTCCGCTACGGCCTGCTCGGCAGCTCCGACGTGCCGATCTGGGTGGCCTACGCGCTGATGCTCGGCTTTGTCGCGGTGCTGAGCGCGTTGGCGCTGTGGCTGCTGCGGCGTGGCGTTGGACTGCGGAGCTGATGGCGCAATTCAGCGACTACATCGTCTTTGTCGATGAGAGTGGCGATCACGGGATGGCGAGTATTGATCCTGCCTTCCCATTGTTTGTGCTGTCGTGCTGCCTGATCAGCAAGCGCGATTACATGGCAACCGTTGTACCTGCGATCCAGCGGATCAAGTTCGCGACGTTTGGCCATGACGCCGTCGTGCTGCATGAGCGGGAGATCCGCAGGGATATCGGGCCGTTCGCCGTGTTGCGTGATCGCGACAAGAAACAGGCATTTCTCGATGCGCTGACAGACGCATTGGCGTTGGCGCCGATGACGATCTTTGCCGCTGTGATCGACAAGCGCCGCCTTCAGGATCGCCAGCGCGGTGAAAACCCGTATGAAATCTCGATGCGCTTCTGCCTTGAGCGGATGTATTACAAACTCAGCAAGCAGGGACAGGTGGCGCAAGCGGGAGAGCCGTTGACCACGCACGTGCTGTGCGAGGCACGTGGGCGCAGCGAAGACCAGGATCTGGAATTGGCGTTTCGCCGGATCTGTGGGGGAGACAATTTCTCTGGCATAGAGCTGCCATTCGATCCGGTGATCTGCGACAAGAAGAGCAATGCGATCGGGCTACAACTTGCGGATCTGATCGCTCGCCCCATTGGCGTGCGGCAGCTGCGACCGGAGCATCCAAATCGCGCCTGGCAGGTGATTGAGCAGAAACTCGACAAGAATCCGGCAGGTCGTTACCTGGGCTATGGCCTGAAGTGTTTCCCATAAACAAAAGGCCCCGGCGAGTCCGCCAGAGCCTGATGCCGACCGAGAATCCCCGATCCGGCCGAAAGCTTAGCACCGTGTCCGGCATGTACCAAACATCACACTGAACGGAGATCCTATGCGCATTCTGATCCTCGGTGCCGGCGGCACTGGCGGCTACTTTGGCGGGCGGCTGGCGCAGGCTGGCGTGGATGTCACCGTCCTGGTGCGCGAGGCCCGTGCGGCGCAGCTGCAGGCGCAGGGCCTGCGTATTCGCAGCCCCCTCGGCGATGCCGATCTGCCGGTGGCCACGGTCACCGCGCAGGCGCTGCCCGCGCTGGTGGCGCAGCGGCCATTCGATCTGGTGATCCTCAGCTGCAAGGCCTACGACCTGGACAGCGCGATCGAGGCGATTGCACCGGCGGTCGGCGAGCACACCACGGTGCTGCCCATCCTCAACGGGCTGCGCCATTACGCGGCGCTGGACGAACGCTTCGGTGCGGCCCGCGTGCTTGGCGGGCTGTGCTTCATCAGCGCCTCCAAGGGCGCCGATGGCGAAATCCTGCACCTGGGCAAGCCGGCCTCGCTGACGTTTGGCGAGCGCAGTGGCGAGGCCGCCTCTGCACGCGTGCAGGCGTTTGCCGCGGCCTGCGCGCAGGCCGGCATCGACCATGTGGCCAGCACCCAGATCGCGCAGGAGCAGTGGATCAAGTATAGCTTCCTCACTGCGTTGGCGGCGGCGACCTGCCTGATGCGTGCGCCGGTGGGCGCGATTGTGGCCACCGACGACGGCCGCGCCTTGATCAACGGCCTGTACAACGAATGCCTGTGGGCCGCCGATGCCGCGGGCCAGCCGGTTCCCGAACCCGCACGCGCCAAGGCGCTGCAGACGCTGCTGCAGGTGGACTCGCCACTGAAGGCCTCGATGCTGCGCGATCTGGAAGCTGGCCAGGATGTGGAAGCGGCGCAGATTGTCGGCGACATGCTCAAGCGCGTGCGCGAGACCGGGCGCAACGCGCCGCTGCTGATGGCGGCCAACGTGCATCTGCAGGCGTATCAGGTGCTGCGGCATAGCTGAGTGGATGGAGGTGGGGCGCTGAGTCACGTGTAGACCGGCCCCCGATCGGTCTTTTGGGCTGCTTCTCCAGGTAGGACAAGGAGTCGGCGTGCCTCGCCCTCGTCCGTGTAGCTGCCCGTCGCGCGCCCTGCCAGCGCGCAGCGCGTGCACGATTCGGCGGCCCGGGTGCCTTCGCGCCGCCACGACGCGGTGCACACGATGCTCTGCGTCCCATCCCCCCGTCGTGCCCGCCATGAAGCTGCTCAGCCACCTGTTCCGTGCCGGTCACTTCGTGATCCTGGCGTTCTTCGTGCTGTGCGCCTGCGGGCTGGTGGGCATGGCCGCGCTGGAGCTGTGGCATGGCTTCACCCCGGGCGGCGACATGGTGGTCCGCGACCGCTTCAACGTGGTGCTGGAAGCCATCGGCCTGCTCACCGTGGCCTTGGTGACGCTGGAACTGGGCCAGACCATCTTCGAAGAAGAGATCCTGCGCGACGTCAAAGTGAGCGGCCCCACGCGCGTACGCCGTTACCTGTCGCGCTTCTTCGTGGTGATCGTGATCGCGCTGGCCATCGAAACCCTGGTGTCGATCTTCGAGCTGATGCACGACGACCCGGCCAAGTTGCCGTATGCCGCCTCGGTGGGCTTCTGCGCCGGCCTGCTGCTGATTGCCTGGGGCGTGTTCGTCAAACTCAATCGCAGCGCCGAAGAGCTGGAGCCCGAAGCGATGGCCGAAACCAAGCGCGAAGATAACGAAGTGCAGGAGTAAGCACGGCGATTACCGCGACGATGCATTCGCCAGATCGGCACGGCTGCTAGGCGTCTAGATCGGCCGCGGGTCAGTGCGGTGCTTACCGGCGTTCCGCATATGACTTGCGACACCGTGCGACGTGGTGTTCGTCACGCTGGGCGCTCGGTGCAACAACACGACAACGTCGCAAGGCATCACCGCACCCCGCTGGTGTCTAAGGTCGCGTAATTGCAGCGGTGGCCTTCGCTGGCATCAGCAGCCGCATTCCCTCGCTGGATTCATCGCCGCCGCGCGCCAGGGGCGTCTGCCTCAGCACGATCGGCAGGCGGCGCTCGCGCAGCGACAGCAATGTGATCGATCCCGCCTTGAGCGTGGTGATGCTGCCTGCCGCATCGCCACGGCCCACCGGGTGGCCACTGCTGCGGGGCTGGTCGGCAGCAATGGCCTGCGCAACCTCGGCCACCACGCCCCAGACCTGCACGCGGTCGCCGCTGCGCACACGGGTGCCCAAGCGCAGGGTGAACTCGCCCTCGCCGGGCATCCCGATGCCGGTGTCGTAGCCCTGGTCGAGCACGAACAGCGCGTCGGAGGTGGCGTCCAGGCCATCGCCTTCGTCCTGCACGAACCAACCGATCGGCCTGCTGCGCGTGCCCTCGCCCACCGTCTCGACGATTTCCTGCGCAAGATCGTCCTCATCGCCGGCCAGGCTGCGGGTCACGATGCCTTCGATGCGCACTTCTTGCCCCAGCAGCGGGCTGCTGGCGCCCACGCCTTGCACGCGACCGATCAGCACACGGTCCGCGTCCATCGGCACGACGGTCTGGTCACTCTCGCCCGGCAGCGGCAAGCGGCACGCACTCAACAAAGTGAGCACCAGCAAGGGTGCTCCCCAGCGCACGCGGTGGGGGTGGCGGTGTTGCATCACTCGATATCCTTGTGGAGACACTGCAGCGCGCCGTTGGCTGCATCGCCAACGGCGCGTGGTTCGACGCTAGGCTGCCGGCAGCGCCGGCACCGAGGTCGGCTTGCCATCGTCGCCGAGCGCGATCATCACGAAGTGGCCGCGGGTGCACAGTTCGCGTGCCCCGCTGAGCAGATCTTCGGCGATCAACTCCACTTCCACCTTGATCGAACTGCGCCCCACCGAGACCACGCGCGCGATGGTCTCCACCATCTGCCCCTGGCGGATCGGCAACTTGAAATCGACCTGGTCCGAGCGCGCGGTCACCACGGTGCGACGCGCATAGCGCGAGGCGGCCAGGAACGCGGCCTTGTCCATCCACGCCAACGCCTGGCCACCGAACAGCGTGCCCATGTGGTTGGTGTGGTTGGGGAACACGATCTCGGCCATGCGCGCTTCGATCGGTGGAGGGGTCTGCGGGCTATCGGACATCGTGGGATCCAGAAAGAAGGTGGAACAAACGGCCCGCGCGGGCGATGCGGCCGCGGCGGCTGTGTGGCATGCACGCGTTCGACATGCCTTGCGTGTCGAAGCACAACGATAGCCTGATCCGCGCGATGTGCAGGCGACGGTGCTGCGCAATGCGGGGCATTCGTGCTGCCTGGGGTTCGTCACGGCTGCGCTGCGGCTGGCGGCTGGGAGGACGAACAACCACAAGCGCTGCGTGTCACCACATGCAAAGCCGGGGTGTCGGTGCAAAGGTGCAGCGAATGCAGCAAGGGCGTACGCGGGACAAGCACCCGTCGGCGGCTGCCGCGGCCGGGTCCGCTCCTACGAGAGCGGATTCCCCCACTAGCGTCGGGTCACGCGTTGCGTGCACAAGCACGCGCCGCACCAGAGCTCACTCAGAGGCTGGTCTTGACCGCAGTTTCCACCTGCGCCGGCGACTGGAAGCCGGGCAGGCGTGCCACCTCGCTGCCGTCGCGGTACAGCGCCAGGGTCGGCGTCTGGCGCAGACCCAGATCGCGGAAGAATTCCTCGCCCACCACTTCCAGCTTGACCTTCAACAAGGCCACGCCGGCAGCGGCATCGCTGGCGGAGAACTTGTCCAGCGACATGTCGAGCATCTTGCAGCCCGGGCAATTGTCCTTGTAGAAATCCACCAGCGCGCGCGGATGCGCGGCGAGGACTTCGGTGTAGTGCTCAGGCGACGTGACGGTAATGGTCTGCATCATGGGGATCGTTCTTGCATTGGGCCAGAACCTCGTCGGTCCAGGCGGCGATGGCGTGCGCATCACGCACGCCGTGGGGCATCTGTTCGATGGTCAGGCGAGGAAACGGGCTGTCGAAGAAACGTGCGATGCGATGCACGGCTCCGCAGAAATAGTCCTCGCCCCACTGCGTCTCGCCGGTACCGAACACCGCCACCTGCGGTGGCTTGCCCAGCGTTTCGACCAGTTCGACGATGAAGCGTTTCATCTCTGTGGGCGTGCGCCCGCCGTTGTCGGTCCAGCTCCCGAGCAGAAACAGATCGTACTGCCCCGGCGCATGCGGCACCTGCGCCAGGCGCTGCAGATCGGTCTCCACCCAGGTCACCACATGCCCCGCCGCCTCGCACTGCAGCGCGACACTGCGCGCCACATCACGCGTGTTACCGCTCAACGAAGCCAATGCGAGCAGGATGTTCATGGGGCGGGGATTCGGGAATCGGGATTGGGGATTAGCAAGTGCAGTGATGGGTACAGCGTCGAAGGCCAGGTGGTCGGGGATTGGCTCCAGCGCGGCGACGCTGCTGTGACGAATCCTAACTCTCGACGACTAACCTTGGCTTTTCAACGCACCCCGAATGCCCAATCCCGAATCCCGGCTCCTCACAGATCGTCGAAGCCGTTATCCGAATTGGTCTTCTTGTAAGACGCATTGCGCATCTCGAAGAAGTCGGTCTTGGTCTCGGTGAAGTTGTCGGCGTAGGCCTTGATCCACGGCATTACGTTGTCGTTGGCGCCTTCGTACAACTTCTCGATACCGAGCATGCCGGCCATCTTGTTGGCGCGGTACTTCACGTAGCGGATCATTTCGTCGACGTCGATGCCGTCGATGCCGTCCAGCACTTCGGCCGTCCACACCGTTTCCAGGTCGATCGCGTGCTCGAAGGCCTTGTGCACGTAATCGGTGAGCTGGTCGCCCTGCAGCGCCTGGTTCTCGCCGATGATGGCGCGGATCAATTCGCTGATGAACTTGGAGTGGGCCAGCTCGTCGCGGTTGATGAAGCTGATGATCTTGCCGGTGCCGGTCATGCGGTTCTGGCGGACCAGATTGTAGAAGTACGCAAAGCCGGAATAGAAGTTGATGCCTTCCAGGATCGAGGACTGGATCAGCGCGCGGATCAGCGTTTCGGCCGTCTTGTCGCGCATGAAGTCGTCGTAGGCGCCCATGATCGGCGCATTGCGCTTGATGATGGTCGGGTGCGTGCGCGCAATCTCGAACACGCGGTTCTGATCGGCCAGGCCGGTGATGGAGGCCAGCACGTAGCTGTAGCTCTCGTTATGGATCACTTCCTGCTGGCCGATGATCGCAGCATTGGCATGCGCGGCCGGGTCGGTGATGTATTCGGCGACGTTGTAGATGAAGCGCGTCTGCGGCGAATCCAGCGTGGCCAGCAAGCCGATGATCGAGTCATAGGCATTCTTCTCGCGCGCCGAGAGCTCGTTGTACTGGCGCGCGTCGCCCTTCATGTCCACCTCGTCGGGGATCCAGAAGTTGGTCGACAACTCCTTGTACGCCCGATAAAAGGACGGGTACGGAATGTCGTTCCAGTTGAGGATGCCGGACGTGGAGCCATTGATGATGGCAGTGGAGCGATTGGGGTGACGCGGCTCCAGGATCTTGATGCGCTCAAGCGGTGTTGCGGACATGGGTCTTTACTCGTCTTTCAGGCGTCACGCGTCCACATGGGAACGGCGACAGCAAAATCGTGCTGGAGAAAAGCCCCCCTGAGTCAGGGGGGCGCGCCGAAGGCGCAGGGGTGTGGATGCTAATGAGCCGGGGCCCGCGGTTCGCAGGGCGAACCGTGGGGAGCTAAGCGCGAATGCGCTTAGCTCGAACACCACTCACATTCACTGATATCGATATCGTTGGAACGCACGTAGTACGTGGTCTTCAAGCCTTCACGCCAAGCGGTCATGTGCAGATCCAGCAACGTGCTCGCACGGATGGTGCTGGGCACATAGAAGTTGAAGCTGATCGACTGGTCGATATGCCGCTGGCGACGCGCGTTCTGGCGCACGCTGGCGAACTGGTCGACCTTGTAGGCGCCCTTTTCGTAGTACGGCCAGGTGTCCAGCGACAGGCCGGGCGCGGCCACCGGACGACGGAAGTCCTTCTTTTCTTCGTAGTAGAACGCGCTGTAGATCGGGTCGATCGACGCGGTGGAGCCGGCGATCTGCGCGGTGCTCATGTTCGGCGCCACGGCCAGCATCCAGGCGTTGCGCACGCCGTTGACCGCCACCTGCGCGGACAGCTCCAGCCACTGCGGGCTGTTGTAATCGCGCGCACGGAAGTACTCGCCGGTGTGCCAGTCGCTGCCGCGGAACACGCTGTAGGTGCCCTTTTCCTTGGCCAGCTCCATGCTCGCCTGGACGGTCAGGTAGTTGATGCGCTCGTACAGCTCGTCGCTGTAGTCCTCGGCTTCCTTGGCATTCCAGTGGATCGCCTTCTGCGCAAGCAGGTGATGCCAGCCGAAGGTGCCCAGGCCGATGGCGCGGTACTTCTGGTTGGTGATGGTCGCCTGCGGCACCGGCAACTGGTTCAGATCGATCACGTTGTCGAGCATGCGCACCTGGATCGGAATCAACCGCTCCAGCACGTCGGCACCCAGCAGATCGGCCTGGTCGGCCTGCACGGTGATCGCGCGGCCCAGGTTGATCGAGGACAGGTTGCACACGACGAAGTCGCCGGCCTTCTTGGTGGTGACGATCTGATTGCCGCTGATGATTTCCTGCATCATCCGCGTGGGGCTCATGTTCTGCAGGATCTCGGTGCACAGGTTGGACGAATAGACCATGCCCTCGTGCTTGTTCGGATTCTTGCGATTGACTTCATCGCGGTAGAACATGAACGGGTTGCCGGTTTCCAGCTGGCTGACCATGATCCGCTTGAAGATCTCGATCGCCTTGACGGTCTTGCGGGTGATGCGCTCGTCGGCAACCACTTCCTCGTACTTCTTGCGGAAGCTGCTGTTGGCGTCGCCCTTTTTCTCGTCGTAGAAGTCCTGCAGGTACCAGCCCTTGATGCGCTTGACTTCATGCGGATCGAACAGGTACCAGTCGCCGCGGCGCTCGACCGCTTCCATGAACAGGTCCGGGATGCACACCGAGGTGAACACGTCGTGCGCGCGCAGACGCTGGTCGCCGTTGTTCAGGCGCAGATCCAGGAACGATTCGATGTCGCGGTGGAAAATGTCCAGGTAGACCGCGATGGCGCCCTTGCGCTGGCCCAGCTGATCCACCGACACGGCGGTGTTGTTGAGCTGCTTGATCCACGGCACCACGCCGCCGGACGAGTTGGACACACCGCGGATCGCCGAGCCCGACGAACGCACATAGCCCAGGTACGCGCCGACGCCGCCGCCGTGCTTGGACACGCGCGCCACGTCGGTGTTGGAGTCGTAGATGCCCTGCAGGCTGTCGTCGACGGTGTCGATGAAGCAGCTCGACAGCTGCCCGCCGACCTTGCCGGCATTGGCCAGCGTCGGGGTTGCCACGGTCATGTACAGGTTGGACAGCGCCCAGTAGGCCTCGCCCACCAGCTGCATGCGGCGCTCGCGCGGCTTCT
>Ga0114992_100133_pt1 | contig 13370 bp, 10 predicted proteins | sample MSEELM_DM5_FD_89584 | JGI IMG/M metagenome (GOLD analysis project Ga0114992, IMG submission 89584) | Subsurface microbial communities from deep shales in West Virginia, USA - MSEEL M_DM5 | ecosystem: Environmental > Aquatic > Deep subsurface > Shale gas/oil reservoir > Produced water/Flow back ... | reverse complement strand
GTGATGTAACGGGCGGTCGGGCCAGCCAGGAATGCCACCGCATTGGCGATGTCGTCCGGCTGCCCCAGATGGCCCAGCGCGATCTGCTGCAGCAACGCTGTCTTGGCATCTTCCGGCAGCGCCTTGGTCATATCGGTATCGATGAAGCCGGGCGCGACCACATTGACAGTGATCCCGCGCGAGCCGATTTCCTTGGCCAGCGACTTGGAAAACGCAATGATGCCGGCCTTGGCCGCCGCGTAGTTGGTCTGGCCCGGATTACCGGTCACACCCACCACCGAGGCGATGTTGATGATGCGACCCTTGCGCGCTTTCATCATGCCGCGCATCACCGCCTTGGAGGTCCGGAAGACACTGGTCAGGTTGGTGTCGATGATCGCCTGCCAATCGTCGTCCTTCATCCGCATCAGCAGGTTGTCGCGGGTGATGCCGGCGTTGTTGACCAGGATCGAGACCGCACCGAACTCCTTGCCGATCGCATCGATCAAGGCATCGACCGCGGCCGCATCGGTGACATTGAGCTCCCGGCCGTGGCCGCCGTTGGCAGCCAGGCGCTCGCCGATGGCAGCGGCCCCGGAGGCGGAGGTGGCCGTGCCGATGACCGTGGCACCCTGGGCGGCCAGCGTATCGGCGATGGCCGCGCCGATGCCGCGGCTGGCGCCGGTGACCAGAGCGATCTCGCCCTGCAATGGCTTGCTCATGTTGCTGTTCCTCAAGAGGGGACGTCACAACCGCAGTTGCGAGCGTCGAGGGCCGGCATCACCGGCAAATCGGTCAACTCAGTGCGCCCACGCATCCAGCGCGCCGGCGTAATCGGCCGGGGTCGCGAGCGAACGGGCATCCAGGCTTTTGTCGATACGTTTGATCAGCCCGCTCAGCACCTTGCCCGGGCCGCATTCGGCGATCCGGCTGATGCCCTGCGCGGCCAGCGCCTGCACGCAGCCGGTCCACTGCACCGGCAGATACAGCTGCTCGACCAGGGCCTGGCGGATCGCCTCGTGGCCGGCGTGCACCTGCGCGTCGACATTCTGCACCACCGGAATCTGCGGCGTGTGCCAGGTCAACCCGGCCATCGCCTCACCCAACTGGTTGGCCGCCTCGCGCATCAGCGGAGTGTGCGACGGCACGCTCACCGCCAGCTTGACCGCCTTGCGCACGCCACGCTCGGCCAGCAACGCCAGCGCGCGATCCACCGCCGCCGCATCGCCACCGATCACGATCTGACCGGGCGAATTGAAGTTGGCCGGGACCACCACCTGGCTGCCCGAGGCCTCGACACAGACCTCGCGCACCAACGCATCCTCGGCGCCCAGCACCGCGGCCATCGCGCCGACACCGGCGGGCGCCGCTGCCTGCATGAACTGCCCGCGCAGCCGCACCAGGTGGGCACCGTCGTGCAGCGACAAGGCACCGGCAGCGACCAGTGCGGTGTATTCGCCAAGGCTGTGGCCTGCCAACACCGCCGGCCGCTCGCCGCGCTGCGCGTTCCACAGGCGCCACACCGCCACACCGGCGGCCAGCAACGCCGGCTGGGTGTATTCGGTGCGGTTGAGCATCTCTTCCGGGCCGCCCTGCGACAGGGCCCACAGATCGACGCCGGCGCCATCGGAGGCCTCGACGAAGGTCTCGCGGATCTGCGGATGCAGTTCGGCAAGTTCAGCCAGCATGCCCAGGGACTGCGAGCCCTGGCCGGGAAACACGAAAGCGAGCGTAGATTCGATCACGCGTTGCTGCCTACAAAAATCGAGCCGGGATAATACGTGCGAAATCGCCCGGCCGTCTGTACTGACGCGTATGCAAGGCGCCAACGCCCGCATCGCACAGGCGTCTGCCGGCAGGGTCTGAGCAGGTCAATGTCGCCGTTGAGGAGCCAGTCCAGGCACGGCATCGACAGCTTCAACGCGGTGGTCGCGTAGATCGCCGGGCGGCGCGCTGGCGCGTCAGCTGGGCGTGGAAGAGAGGCGGGTCAGATGCGCGAAACGCGCGGTTACTTGACCACCTGGGCGCAGGCAGTCCGCACACGAACGCGCTGTCGCTGAGCATCAGTGGCGTGCCCCTGACAACGCTCTACCCCGCCTGCCCGCAGGCCATCACCCGCAACAGCTTGACCGCCTGAGCCTGCAGCGCGCTGCGCCGGCTACATTCCCCGCAGGGACCGCATCACCGCCACGCTGCGGCGGTGGAGGCAGGACATCCAGGCCCTAGTGGCGTGCGAGAACGTTGCGTGTGTCGATCAAGACTGTGCGGCGGCTGCACTGCGTCAGGGAGACTCACTGACACATCAGCCCGCAATGGCAAGGCTCTTTGCACCAACAGAACCTCAAACGCAAAAAGACACCGCCGGCAAACGCGGCAGTGCCTGCGCAGATCAGTAGCGCAGCAGCGCCGAGCCCCAGGTAAATCCGCCCCCGAAGGCTTCCAGCAGCAGCAACTGGCCACGCTGCACGCGACCGGAGCGAACCGCTTCGTCCAGCGCGAGCGGCACCGAGGCCGACGAGGTATTGCCATGCCGGTCGACGGTGACCACCACCTGCTCCATCGGCAGATCCAGCCGCTTGGCGGTGGCTTCGATAATGCGCAGATTGGCCTGATGCGGGATCAACCAGTCCAGGTCGTGCGTGTCCAGGCCATTGGCGGCGAGGGTTTCATCGACCACCGAGTCCAGCGCCTTGACGGCGTACTTGAACACGTCGTTACCCTTCATCAGCAACGCGCCACCGCCGTTCTTGCCTTCGCCGAAGCCAACAGACACACCGACCGGATCCCACAGCAATTCCTTCTTGCTGCCGTCGGCATGCAGATGGGTGCTGAGGATGCCGGTGTCTTCGTCGGCCTTGAGCACGACCGCGCCCGCACCGTCGCCAAACAGCACGCAGGTGGTGCGATCGGTCCAGTCGACGATCCGGGTCAGCGTTTCGGCGCCAACGACCAGCACGGTCTTGGCGTCGCCACTGCGAACGAACTTGTCGGCCACGCTGAGCGCGTAGACGAAGCCCGAGCAGGCCGCGTTGACGTCGAAGGCACCGCAGCCGACATTGCCCAGCCGCGCCTGCAACAGGCACGCAGTGGACGGGAAAATCAGGTCCGGGGTGGTGGTGCCGACAACGATCAGGTCGATCTCGTCGGCAGTGACACCGGCTGCTTCCATCGCCTTCAGCGAGGCGAAGTACGCCAGGTCGCTGGTGGTCTGGTCGTCGGCAACGATGTGACGTTCACGGATGCCGGTACGCGAGCGGATCCATTCATCGCTGGTGTCGACGATCTTGGACATATCGTCGTTGGTCAACACCTTTTCGGGCAAATAACTACCCGTGCCCGCGATTCTGGAGTAGATCCGCTTGCTCATACTGTTCCTTGGTGCAAGAGCCGCGGTGATTGGCGGCTCCGGAAGTATCGAGGGTCACCCGCCTGCAAAACTGCGGCGGGTGCCACGGATCAATCTTCTTGGACGGCCGACGACTTGGTCGTGATCACCTTCTTGCCGCGGTAGTAACCGTCAGCGGTGATGTGATGGCGCAGATGGATCTCGCCGCTGGTCGGGTCGGTCGACAGCTGCTTGGCGGTCAGGGCATCGTGCGAACGACGCTGGCCGCGGCGGGACGGGGTGACTCGGGATTTCTGCACAGCCATGGGATTGCTCCAAACTTAAGTTCGATAACTTTTCTGTTGAGTCGAACAGGACTGTACGCCCGCGCCGACCTGTGTTTCCGCCCTTAACAGCGGCGGTTACTGTTTCTTCAACGCCGCCAGCGCCGCGAACGGACTGGCCTTGTCTTGCTCTTCCTGGGTCGGAACCCACTCGGCCTCGACTGCCTCGCTCCCCGGCGCCATCGGCACCACGGGAACCGCCAGCACCAGCTCGTCCTCCACCAGGTCCACTGCCCGCAGCATGCCGTCGTCGGGCACCAGCAAGGCTTCGTAGTCGGGCGGCAACGCGGCCTCATCGGCCTCGTCGCGGATCAAGCCGAGTCGCTGCCTGATCTGCACCGGATACAGAAAACGCTGCAGGCTGCGCTGGCATTCCAGCGGCAGCGCGACATCGATGCTGAGTTCGACATAGGCGACCTTCAACAGATCGTCCTGATCGAACTGAAGCGAATAGACACATTCGCCTTCGGTATCAACCAGGCTTCCCTGAAGACGGGTCATCGCAGATAGCGGGATGCGGCCGTCGAAGCGCCTGCGCGCTGCGACCATCCGCCAAGCATCCAGCATTTCGGGCACGTTCGCGGACATAAGCCGCAGAATGTTAAAGACCCGCCGGGGCCATGTCAAATCTGCCGCCGCTGGGATTGTGGCCCGGCGCCGGGGCCGGCAGACTCCTCTGCCCTCCCTCGCAGTGCGCCCATGATGCCACGCCTGATCCTGGCCTCCACGTCTGCCTACCGCCGCGAGCTGCTGGGCCGCCTGCACCTGGACTTCGACACCGCCCGCCCCGAGGTGGACGAGCACGCCCTGCCCGGCGAAACGCCGCAGGCGCTTGCGACCCGGCTGGCCAGCGAGAAGGCACGCGCAGTGGCGGGGCGCTTCCCCGAGGCCTGGGTGATCGGCTCGGACCAGGTCGCCGACCTGGACGGCCAGGCGCTCGGCAAGCCGGGCACGCTGGAGCAGGCGCGCGCGCAGCTGACGCGCATGTCCGGCCGCATGGTGCGTTTCCAGACCGCGGTCAGCCTGATCGGCCCGGACGGGTTTGCCGCGCAAGCGCTGGACCTTACCGACGTCCAGGTGCGGCCCCTGCAGCCGCAGGAGATCGAACGCTACCTGGCTGCCGAACCGGCGCTGGAGTGTGCCGGCAGCTTCAAATGCGAGGGCCTGGGCATCACCTTGTTCGACGCAATCCGCAGCACCGACCCCACCGCCCTGGTCGGCCTGCCGCTGATCGCAGTGGCGCGGTTGCTGCGGCAGGCGGGGTTTTCGCTGCCTTGAAGCTACCTCAGCCCGCCTGGCGCAGCGTGCAGAATTGATACGGATAGACGGCTTGCCCGATGCGTGAGAGCAACGTGCGGCACTGCGCCGGGTCCAGCGTCAGCCCGTACGCAACCAAACGCTGCTGCGCCATCTCGCGAATGGCCTGATCGGCCGCCGCGATATCCAGCACCCTGGCCTTGGGCACGACCAACAGGCAGCGGCCGGGCGTGGAAGCAGCCAGCTCGGCGCGCAGACCCCGGGCGATCAGCCAACGCAGGCGTGCGCAGTCCGGCTGCGCTGCCCACCCGAACTGATGCGCCCAGCGATTCATGCGATCCACCCGCGCCTGCTGTTTGTCGCGCGCCGCACCGAGCATCGCGTAAACCTGCGGGCGCTCGGCCACCAGGGTGCGCACGCGCGCCCGATACGCATCGGTCTCGCTGATGTTGGTTGCGACCCCGATGTAACGGCCCTGCTGCGGCAACAGGGTGACGCGCCATGACTGCGGCTCATCGCCGACCAGCAAGACCGTTGCCCGTGCCGGATCGATGATCTGCGGTTGCGTGACCTCAAACGCCGCGCGCGCCCAGGGCTCGTGCCCCCAATCCTTCCAGCCGACCACGGCCACCAGCGCGCACAGCCCGATCAACCACGCAGCCTTGTGATCGGCACGTTGCGCAAACGCATGCCGGCAACAGATCCACAGCACCACCGGCGCCAGCAATTCCAGCACGACCAGATAGCGGTGGATGCTGAAGATGGCCTGCCACAACACATAGGCCGTGGCCACGAACACCAGCACCACAGTGGCCGAGCGGTCCAGCCCAACCCCAGCAACCCGGCGACGCAGCACAGCGCGCGCAGCCACGATCAGCACCAGCGCATACAGCACGGCCCACAGTGCCTGCACCAATCCCAGGTCGCCGATACGTTGCGGCTTCAACGTAAACAGCAGCGGCCAGAGCAGGTGTTCGCCAAGATTGCGCGGCAGCCAGCGCGTGTCGGCGATCGACACCGGCGCGGCCAACGGGGATTTAAACAGCCCATTGAACTGCGGGAATAACGGGTTGCCCAGGTGTTGCCAGACCTGCCAGTACCACGGCCCGGCCACCAGCGCGAATACACCGCCCGCGACGACGATCACGATGCCCAGCGCCAGCAGCCGTGCCCGCAGGCGCGCGCCATCGCACATCAGCGCCGGCACCAGCGCGAGGGCGTAGAGCGCATTGGTCAACCTGAGCGCGACCGCCAGACCCAGCAACGCGCCTGTACGCCATAGATGGAGGGCGGTTTTGCCCTGCCGCGCACGTGCCTGTGCCTGCAGAACCAGCGCCAAGGCCCAACACGGGCAAGGCCGTGGCGGTATCGCCCATGGTGCCGCCGAGTTCGGACAGAAACACGGCGCTGCTGAATCCTGCGGCCACCAGCAGCGGTGTCCATTGCGCACGCCGCGGATGCACCGAAAGCCCCCGCCAGGCAACCGCGGCCACCGGCACGAACACCAGCGCATGCAGTGCACCGAGCAGCACGCCAACCAGTGGCGCGGGAAGGTGCAACATCAAGGCGGCATGCATCGCATCCAGCAGCGGGCTGAAATAGCTTTGCATCTGCGCCGGCGCGAGGTCGGTCGTCAGTCGCCCGTGCAGCCAGGCATCGCCGATATACAAGTGATAGTTGCGCAAGTCCCAGTTGGCGTCCTGGCCGAGGCCGAGCGACACCAGTGCACCGAGCAGCACGATGGCAAGTACGGCGGCGGCACTATGCCGCGGGGAATGGAAACCGAAGCGACGATCCGCCCAGGCGAGCAGGCGTTGGCGGCGCGTCGCTTTCGCTGTTGCTGCACTTGCCCGCATCACGCCCGCTCCTGCGCATGTCTGGATGCAAGCGCTGCCACGCTCGGTTCGGCGAGATAGGCCAGATGCTTGGCCTCGACGAGACCACGGGTCACCGTGTCCAGAATCAGCCCGCACGCCAGCAACAGGAAGCCGAGCAGCATCAGGGCTACGCACAGGATCGCGGTTGGAAAGCGCGGCACCAGGCCTGTTTCCAAGTAAGTCTGCAACAACGGTACGGCCAGCACGATCGACAGCGCGGCACTGAGCAGGAAGCCGATCGAAAAGAACAGCAGCGGACGCTCGGCCTTGAACAACTTCACGATGGTGGTGAGGATCCGCACCCGTCGCGCCAGGTATTCAACTTGCTCTGCGAGCCCTCCGGCCGCACACCGTAGACGGTGTCGACTTCGGCGACCGGCATGCGCAATTGCAACGCGTGCACCGCCAGTTCGGTTTCGGTTTCGAACCCATGCGCATGCGCGGCAAAGGATTTGACTTAGCGGCGCGAAAACACCCGGCAACCCGACAACATGTCTTCGAAACTGCGGCCGAACAGCAGGCCTGCGCAGCGTGTCAGCAGCACATTGCCCAGCCGATGTCCGGGCCGGTACGCGGCCTGCTGTTGATCGCGCCGCGCGCCAACCACCATGTCCAGTTGCTCGCTGAGTAACTTGCGCACCAGCGCTGGCGCGGCAGCCGCGTCGTACATCGCGTCGCCATCGACCAGCACATAGATGTCGGCGTCCACATCGGCAAAACCGCGGCGCACCACATTGCCCTTGCCCTGCAGCGCCACACGCCGCACCTGCGCGCCGGCCGCTACGGCGATCGCCGCGGTGGCATCGCTGGAGTTGTTGTCCAGCACATGGATGGCCGCCCGCGGCAACGCCACGGCAAAATCACCGACCACTGCGGCAATGGTGGCGGCCTCGTTGTGGCAGGGCACCAGCACGGCGATGCGGATCCCGGCAAAGGTGTCGGGACAATCGGTACTCATCACGTAGGCCAGTCTCCGGTCAGGGGACGGGAACGGTGAATGGCTGCTCCCACCAGTCCTCGACGCTGCCGTCGTGGCCGTGCAGGCGCAAGCCCAACCAATGCGTGCCGGGCGTCAGCGCGCGCGTGTCCAACGTGGCAGTAAAGCCGACGCGGGGATGTTGCGGGTCGTTAGAGATTTTCCAATACGGGCGCACGTCCAGGGTGGCACCGTAGTCGGCGCGTCCAGCGGGGCGACCATCGACCAGCAGCTCGACGCGCGACAGGCCCACGCCGTCCTTGAAGGCCCAGCCACGCACCTGCATGGTGGTCGTGGCGGCAACGCCAGGCAGCGGCGTATCGATCCACGCCATCGCAGGCGCGATGCAGGGGCCGGGCTGGCGTTGCGCCGGCAGCGCGAACAGCAGGAAGCGCTGATAGCCGTGGTCGGTGGAGACCACCTTGGGCGGCGGCAGCGGCCCGACCATGGCGCAGATGGCGTGGTAACGCGTGAGCAGATCGCGGTAGCGCTGATCGCTGGGCGAAAGCACCAACAGGCGCGGGCCGCTGCGCTCGCCATGGCTGAGCAGCCCCCACTGGGCCAGTTGCGCCGAGCGGCCATGCTTGTCGTTCAGATCAGCCTGCAGCACTTCGATCTGTGCATCGTGCAATTGGAAGCCGAGCTCGGCGCCTACCTTGAAGTTTTCCGCCAGCACGCGGGTGCCGGGCGGCAGCTGCGCCAGTTCAGTCTTGACCGCGCGCGCCAGGTCTTTCCAGCCGGCGAAATTGCGCGGGTAGTATTTTTCGCCCGCCGCTTGCGCACGGATCGCCGGCACCGACACCGCCAGGTAATAACTGTAGGCGCCCAGCATGCCGAGCAGCGCGATCAGCCAGGTGGCACGCCGCAGCGGGCGCGGCCAGCGCATCAGGATCACCGGCGCGGCGACCAGCAGGGCGAGATAGCCAGGCAACGGCCAGTGGAAGCTGATCCGCTCGGCATCGCTGAAGAACCCCAGCACAAAGATCGCCAGTGTGGAGATGCCGCCCAGCAGGCCGAAGTAGCGCCACTGCGCACGCGAGCCGCCACTCCCGGCACGGGTGCCGGCCAGACTGACCTTGACCATCGCCCAGGCCAGCAGTGGCGTCACCAGCGCGGCCTGGATCAGCAAAAACCACAGCCCGGTGATCTGGAACGTCCACGGATGCCGGTCTACCAGCTGAAAGCGCAGGCCCGCCTCGTCATGGTCAGTGTTCCAGAACAGCAGCGGCAGCCAGCTCATGGCACCTACCGTCAGCGCCATCCAGATGCGTGGGTCACGCAAGACCGCACGCCCCTGCGGAATGCACAGCAATGCAATGCATCCCACTCCGATCACACCGACAAAGCGGTAGTGGCTCAGTGCACCAATGACCAGGCCGATGGCGAGCTCCAGCGCGCTGGTGGCATCGACCTCGCGCAACAGCCGCGCGCCCGCATCCATGCACAGCACCGCTGCCAATGCCATGGGCACGTCGGGCACCGCCAGGATGCCGAGCGTGGCCGACAGCGGCATCAGCAAGGTCAGACTGCCGGCCTGCCAGCCCAGCGTGGAGCCGAACCAGCGCGTGGCGATGTGCGCAACCAGCCACGGCAGCAGCGCAGCGATGGCCAGAAACGGCAACCGCAGCGCCAGTAAATGGTGCCCGCCAAGTTCCACGCCCAGGCGCGTCAGCCACGCGGTCATGCCCGGCAGATCCGAGTACGCCGCTGCCAGATGCTGGCCTTCCTGCCAGTAAAACGCCTCGTCCACGAACAGCGGCAGACGCGCGGCAATCAATAGCTTGACGGCCGTCGCCAGTGTCCACAGGATCACGAAGGTGCGATGTGCGCGTTGGTCCCCTGGCATTGCCCTGTGCACTCTTCTTCCACCTACGGATTTGTGATGTCGACACCGCTGCGTTCCACGGAAATGCTAACCGATGCGCTGCGCCAATCGCTGCGGCGCGCACAGGACCAGGTCAATTCGCTGTTGCTGGGCAAGGCGCAGGAAGTGCGCCTGGCGTTCGTGGCGCTGCTGTCCGGGGGACATCTGTTGATCGAGGACCTGCCCGGCCTGGGCAAGACCACCCTCGCCCACGCCATGGCGTCCAGCCTGGGCCTGGGGTTCCAGCGCGTGCAGTTCACCTCTGACCTGTTGCCGGCCGATGTGCTGGGCGTGTCGGTCTACGACGCGGCCTCGCGCCAGTTCCAGTTCCATCCCGGCCCGGTGTTCACCAACGTGCTGCTGGCCGACGAGATCAACCGCGCGCCGCCACGCACGCAGAGTTCGCTACTGGAAGCGATGGCCGAGCAGCAGGTCACCCTGGACGGGGTGACCCATGCGCTGCCGGAGCCGTTCTTCGTGATCGCCACGCAAAACCCGGTTGATCTGTCGGGCACCTTCCCGCTACCGGATTCGCAACTGGACCGCTTTCTGCTGCGGCTCAGCCTGGGCTACCCCAGTGCCGATGCCGAACGGGCGCTGCTGTCGGGCGTGGATCGCCGCGAGTTGATCGCCCAGGCCGCACCGCAGTTGAGCGATGCCGATGTCGTGGCGTTGCGCGCGGGGGTCAACCACATCCACACCAGCGACGCCTTGATCACCTATGTGCAGGCGCTGCTGCTGCGTAGCAGGCAGCACGCCGGCGTGCGCGTGGGCCTGTCGCCGCGTGCGGGGATTGCGCTGTTGCGCGCGGCCAAGGCGTATGCGCTGCTGCTCGGGCGCGAGCACGTGCTGCCGGAAGACGTGCAGGCGCTCTTCGTGGCCGTGGCTGGGCATCGCTTGGTGCCGGAAGCAGAATCGTCCTCCGGGCCGGCGCTGGCCAAGGCGTTGCTGCACAGCGTGCCGGTGGACTGAGCACGTGCGTGCGCACCTGCGTGGCATGGGCCGACGGCTCAGCCTGCTGGCCCGTCCGCGCGGGCCGGAAGCCTTGCCGATCGTGCTGGATCGGCGCCGGATCTACGTGTTGCCCACGCGGTTTGGCCTGTTTCTGGCGGCCTTGCTGATGGCCATGCTGCTCGGCGCGCTGAACTACAACAACAACCCGGCGTTGTTGCTGGCGCTGCTGCTGGCCACCGCCGGCATCGCCAGCAGCATCGTGGCGCACCTGCAATTGTCGGCACTGCGGATCGAAGCGGTCTCCGCCGAACCGGTGGTGGCCGGTGAGCCGCTGCGCATGCGGGTGTCGTTGGCACGCCGCGACACCCGCGCCCGCCGCGGATTGCGCCTGGATCATCTGGAGCACAGCGGTTTTTGCTCGCTCACCGACTACGACAACGCGGACGTGGATCTGCTGGTGCCCACCGTGCGTCGCGGCTGGCAGGACATCGAGCGCATTCGGCTGTCCAGCACTCAACCGCTGGGGCTGGTGCGCGCCTGGTCATGGGTCTGGCCGGAAACACCGCTGCTGGCGTACCCGGCCCCGGAAGCGCACGGCCCCGCGCTGCCCGATGGCGCCGGCTCGCCCAATCAGACCCGTCTGCATGCACAAGGCGAGGAACTGCACCAACTGCGTCCGTACCGGGCCGGCGACGCACCGCGCACGATTTCGTGGAAGCACTCTGCGCGCCGCGATGCGCTGCTGGTGCGCGAATACGAGCAGCCGCTGGGTGTGGAAGTCACCCTCGACTGGCGCAGCCTCAGCGCCCTGCCCTACGAACGCCGCATCGCGCGGCTGACGCGCTGGGTCAACCTTGCCGAACGCGATGGCCGCCGCTACCGGCTGCTGTTGCCGGGCCAGCCACCGCTTGGTCCTGCACAGGGCCCGTCGCACCATCATCTGTGCCTGCGTGCGTTGGCGCTACTACCGCATGACTGAGCCTACCGCCCCGATCACCCAGGCCAGCCGCGGCTGGGTACTGGCCACCACCTGGCTGGCGCTGGCGCCGCTGCTGCTGCAGTTGCCCGGCCTGCTCGCCGGCACCATCGCCGTCGCCGCGCTGCTGGTCGGCGTGATGAGCTGGCGTGGCAGCCTGATGGCACCGGTCCGGTTGCTGTTGGTCATCGCGATGCTGGCCGCGGTGTACTGGCAGATCGGCATGCGCTTCGGGCGCGACACCGGCTGCGCGGTGCTGGCGGCGATGCTGGCGATCAAGGCCTCCGAATTACGCACCCTGCGCGATGCGCGCAGCCTGCTCGGCTTTGCGTTGTTCGCACCGTTTGCCGCATTCCTGCTGGACCAGGGCCCGGCCACCATGGGCCTGGCGTTGCTCGCGGTGCTGAGTGCGCTGTTGTGCATGCAGCGCCTGGCCGACGAGGAACACCGCACCGGCACGCCAGGGCTACGCCTGCAATTGCGCAGCATCGGCAAGCTGGTGGCCATCGGCGTGCCGCTGGCCCTGGCCACGTTCTGGCTGCTGCCACGTTTGAGCTCGCCGCTGTGGGGCGTGCCAGAGCGGGCGCTGTCGCGGCCCGGCCTGTCGGACAACATGTCGCCGGGCGAGTGGATCGACCTGATGGCCGATGACAGCCCCGCCCTGCGCGTGCAATTCACCGGCAAGGCGCCGCCACCGGAGCAGCGGTACTGGCGCGGCCCGGTGATGTGGGATTTCGATGGCCGCACCTGGCAGCGCGCGCGCTGGACCGGCCGCGGGCAACCGGCCGCCTTCGCCGCCGGGCCGGCAACGTATCGCTACCGCCTGGACTACGAGCCCACCGACCGCCGCCAGCTGGTTGCGCTGGATCTGCCGGTGCAAGGCGTCGCGAACGCCGAGCTGTCGCCCGATTACGAATTGTTCGCGCAGCGCCCGTTGAGTGCGCTCACCCGCTGGGACCTGCAGTCCGCACCACCGGCACGCTTCGACACCGATCTACCGGCGCCGCTGCGCGCACGCGCATTGGCGCTGCCACCCGGCTTCAATCCACGCACCATCGCCCTGGCCCGCCAGTGGCGTGCCGAAGCGGGTCGTGACGATGCCGAAGTGGTGCAACGCGCGCTGCAATGGATCACGCGCGAATTCGCCTACACGCTCGACACCCCGCTGCTCGGGCGCAACAGCGTCGATGAGTTTCTGTTCCAGCAGAAGGCCGGTTTCTGCGAACACTTCAGCTCGTCGTTTGTGGTGCTGATGCGCGCAGCCGGCATCCCTGCGCGCGTGGTCACCGGCTATGCCGGCGGCACCTACAACGGGCTGGGCAATTACTGGGTCGTGCGGCGCATGGACGCGCATGCGTGGAGCGAGGTGTGGCTGGCCGGCCGTGGCTGGGTGCGCGTGGATCCCACCGCCGCCGTGGCACCGGAACGCATCTACGACACGCTGGAGGATCGCCTGCAGGCAGGTGGCGGCGGTGGCGGCCAGCTGGGCACCTGGGACAGGCTGGGCGAGGTCAGCGACTGGCTGCGTCGCGGCTGGAACGAGCTGGTGCTGTCCTTCGACGCCGACCGCCAGCAGCGGCTGCTGCAACCGTTCGGCATCGACCGCCTGGACACCAACCAGCTCGCGGCCATCTTCGGCGTATTCGCGGTCAGCGCATTGGCCTGGATGGGGTGGCTGCTCGCGCGCGGCGAACGCGAGCGCGACCCGCTGCTGCGCGCCTGGCACCGGCTCGGGCGCCGTTACCGCAAGCTCGGCCTGGCCCGCGAACCGCACGAACCGGCCACCACCTGGGCGCAACGTGTGGCACAGCACGATCC